>ERZ894236.1372-NODE-1372-length-17388-cov-67.6477_pt1 | contig 17388 bp, 13 predicted proteins | sample MGYA00380297_ERZ894236 | MGnify/ENA primary metagenome ERZ894236 (study PRJEB32331, sample SAMN06328420) | human gut metagenome | biome: human gut microbiome; feature: stool | host: Homo sapiens | collected 2014-08-04 ... | reverse complement strand
GCTTCCCGTCCGGCGGTATTCCAGCGTTCCCGGCGTGGGGGTCTGCTGTTCCGTCAAGACACGGGCTATCTTGGTCGGTCCGTTCCCGGCAAGGCATAAGCTGTATATCTGTCTTACTACCGGGGCGGCTTCCCCGTCAATGATGAAATTTTCGTCCTCGTCCATGAGGTAGCCGTACACGGGCTTGCTTGTGACAGGTTTCCCGCTCATGCCTTTTGACCTCTTGACTGCTCTGATTTTCTTGCTCGTATCCCTCACCAGCCATTCGTTGAAAATGTTACGCAGCGGCGCAAAATCGTTGTCGCCCTGTGCGCTGTCAACGCTGTCATTGATAGCAATGAAACGGACGTTTTTCTGTGGGAAAATCATTTCCGTGTACATTCCCACTTGTAAGTAGTTTCGCCCTAACCTTGACATATCCTTGACTATGACGGTTCCCACAAGTCCCGCTTCAATGTCGGCAAGCATGGACTGGAAGCCGGGTCTTTGGAAGTTCGCCCCGGAATAACCGTCGTCCGTGTACCATTTCAGATTGCCGAAGCCGTTCTGTTTTGCGTAGGTTTCAAGGATTCGCTTCTGAGATGTACTATGTAGAGGGTGGTTTCTGCCACCAAATACATATGACTGCGGCTCATTTGTGGTGAATAGGACTTGCAGTTGTAGGAAAGGAGAAAAAAACCACATTGCATTATCGGTAGCCGCTACCGAAAACATCTGAAATGACGGAGGAAAACACCATGAACGAATTGAAACCGAGTATCCATGACGATGCAAACGACCTTGATTATGTCCTTGCCGGGGACTACTACATCCCGGCTATCGTACTGCCGGAGGACGATGATCGCCCTGTCGGAAAATGGGGACGGATGCACCGGGCATATCTGGAAGAAATGAACCCTCTCTTGCTGAATCATTTGATTTTGACGGGCAAGCTGCACACCTACCTTGCCGAACTCAACGAGCAGGCGCAGGACCGGTGTCGGCTTATCATCAGGCAGATGGCTGCCGCCGAGGGCGTGACCGAGGAATTGAAACGCCGGTCACAGTGGGAATGGGTCAAGGCTATGAACAATATCGTGGACCGTGCGAAGGAAAGCATCAAACATGAACTAATCTACACATGACCGGCACTCCGGCGATTGTGCTGGCAGTAAACCGCAAAGGCTCCTGAAGGCTCCCAATATGGACGGGCTTTCAGGAGCATTGTTTTCCCTGCATTTGCGCCATCACTGACCGTCTGATTTACAGCCTCTCAAAAATTTTTCAAAACAGGGCTTGACACGAACGGATGTTTTGATTATAATGGAGTTCACAACTGAACTGATATATCATATAAACATATTTGACCTGTTTGCAGATACATAACCGACTGCGGGAAAAGTCCGTGGGCGGTTTTTTGTATCTGCTTTTTTATTGTCCTTTCTTATACATAACCCAAAATCCAGAAGCAGAAAGGTGGTGCAAATGACAACTGAATGACCGTCCGAACAGCTAAACCGCCATGACCTCCCTAATGGGAGCGAGCGCCCCGCAGGGGACGACACAGCGCCGAGTAGGGTTGCCTGTCAGGAACTGCTTCGGAGAAACGGCATCCCATATCATAAATTTCTATTTTTGGATTTTGAAGATATGAGAAAGGACACTATGACGAAAAACAAGGAAAATCAGAACTGCCAGTATATGACCCGGCGTATCGGGTCTACCACCTACAAGGTGAAGGTCATATTTTCCGACAACGGCGGCGAGACGATGGAAGAAAAAATTTTGCGGATGATCCGCAATGAGGGGCTGCAAAACGGTGGGGAACGTGGTATGATAGATGCACCACAAATGAGCCGTCAGTCTGAAAGGAGCGCATCATGAGCGCAAGACAGGCTGAAGAAAAGATAACAGCTTTATACGAGAGGCTCTCTCGTGACGATGACCTGGCCGGAGACAGCAATTCGGTCATCAATCAGAAAAAATACCTGGAGGGCTACGCCGCAGACCACAGGTACGGGAACTGTGTCCACTACACCGATGACGGATGGTCGGGCGGTAATTTTGACCGTCCGGCTTGGAAGCGGCTGGTGTCTGACATCGAGGCCGGAAAAGTGGCCTTGGTGCTGACGAAGGACATGAGCAGGATCGGGAGAGATTATCTGCAAACCGGTTTTTATACGGAAGTCCTCTTTCGCAAATTCGGAGTTCACTTCATTGCCATTGGCAACGGTATCGACAGCGATGACCCCAGTTCCAGCGAGTTCGCACCTTTTGTCAACATCATGTCGGAGTGGTATCTGCGGGACCTGAGCCGCAAGCAGCGCACCGCCATTCGGGTCAAGGGCGAATCCGGCAAGCCGACCACCAATGCCATCTACGGCTACAAGAAGGACCCCGACGACAAATACCACTGGCTGATCGACGAGGAAGCGGCGGCAATCGTGCGGCGTATCTTCCAGCTTACTATCGAGGGTCACGGCCCCTATGAAATCGCCACAATGCTATGTGAGGAAAAAATCGAAACACCCGCTGTCTATTTCGCCAGACAGGGCCGGGGCGTATGGAAAAGCAAAGAGGACATCCCCCGGCCTTATAGCTGGAACGGCTTTGCGGTCGGGCAGATTCTTTCCAAGCCGGAGTATATGGGGCATACGGTCAACTTCCGCACTCATAAGGAATCATACAAGGACAAACGGGCTGTTGTCCACTCGCCGGAGGACTGGCTGATTTTTGAAAACACCCATGAGGCCATCGTGGACAAGGCCACCTGGGAGCTTGCTCAGAAGCTGAGAAAGACGCCCCGCCGCCACGACACCATTGGCGAGGCCAATCCCCTGACCGGGCTTCTCTACTGTGCCGACTGCGGCGCAAAGCTGTATAATCATCGGTCGAGGGGAACAGCCGCCAAGCCCTATCCGTCAGACTGGTTCGATTGCTCCATCTACACGCTGGCCCGGCAATATCACGACAAGGCTTGCAGGAATCACCACATTTCCACCAAGGCTCTGCGGACGCTGATCCTGGAGACTATCCGGGCCACCAGCGCCTACGCCATTTCCAACGAAGCCGAGTTTATCCAAAAGGTTTGGGCGGCATCCGAAGTCCGACAGGCGCAGGCGGCGAAGGACTTGAAACGCCGACTGAACAAGAACCGGCGACGCTGTGAGGAACTGGACACCATCATCAAGAAACTGTACGAATCCTATGCGGTGGGACGCATCGGGGAGGAACGCTTTGACACCCTCCTTGCCGGGTATGAGCAGGAGCAGACGGCACTTCGGCAGTCTGTCACGGAGGAGGAATCGGCGCTGGCCAGCTTTGAGCAGGACACCGCCAATGTGGAACAGTTCCTCGCTTTGGCAAAGAAGTATACCGATTTCTCGGAATTGACCACGCCGATGATTAACGAGTTCATCGAAAAGATTATCGTTCACGCCCCGGAAAAGGTCGATGGCGACAGGACGCAGGAAGTGGACATCTATCTGAAGTTTATCGGGCGGTTCGACCTCCCTGCCCCGGAACTGACGCCGGAGGAAGAAAAGAGACAGGCTTCCCTGCACAGGCATCGTGTCAAGAGCAGGGAGCGCTATCAGATGATCAAGGCTGGTGAACACGCTGTCGGTCAGCCGTTTAAGCTGACCTGCAAATGCTGTGGAGAAGAATTTGAATCCAGACGGACAAACACTCTGTTCTGCGGTCCAAACTGCCGGGCGAGATTCTACCGTCAGGAAGCGGCGGCAGGCAGAACCCGTGAATGTGTCTGCGGAAACTGCGGAAAAGCATTTACCACGACCAGAAGTGATATAAAATATTGCTGTGAAGCTTGCCAACGGGAGGCACATCGCAAGATGCGGAAGGAGCGCAAACCGCAAAACTAAAATTGAAAACGGCATCGGCAGTCAAGGGCGGGGCAGTTTGGCTCTGCCCTTTTCTGCGCCATCCAAGGAGGAATATGATCCATGTGGAACTGCGACTGGGAATATGATAATCAGGAAACGCTGAGACAGTGGTATGAGGAAAAAATCACCGGTAAGGCGCCGTACTCGGCTGTGCGGAGAATCATTTGCAAAGGATGCGGGCGGATTTTTTACACGCAGATCAGCACCAAGAAATATTGCTATTATCATCTGTGCGGGAACCGGGGTTATCAGAAAGATTTGAAACAGCGGCGGCTGGAAAAACGGCAAAATCGGATTTGCAAGGGCTGCGGAAAAACCTTTACCCCCAAGCGGTCGGATGCGGTCTACTGCTGCAACGCCTGCCGCCAGCGGGCTTACCGCCAAAGCGTTACGGATAAAGCAAGTGTCCAAATTGAACACTTGCAGTAATCGTAACAAAATCACGGATAGTGTTACGGCTGTTGGGGGTGGTCAATTTGAACACCCCCACTAACCGTAACGCAAAAACGCGGAAGTGTTACGGCTGTTGGTGGTGACAAAATATGACACTACCACTAACCGTAACGAAAGTATGGAATATACGCCGGACATGGGAACTTTCCTCCTATGTCCGGCATCTTTTTGAAAAATGACTGATTATATTTGCGAGGAGAGAAACAAAAAAACAATGAGTAAACGGACTGAAGAACTGAAAATTCGCATCTCCCCGGAGGATAAGGAACGGATAAAAATGAAAATGGCGGACACCGGTATTCTGAATATGAGCGCTTATGTCCGCAAGATGGCGCTGGACGGTATCTGTGTCAGGCTGGACTTGGAGGATGTGCGCCAGCTTACCGTCATGCTCCGGCGATGTACGAATAATCTGAATCAATACGCAAGGCGAGCGAATGAAAGCGGCAGTATCTATGCGGCGGACATTGAGGATTTGCTCCAGACAATCCCTCGCCCGGCTTGCCGCTATTTGATAGCAAGGACAAGTAGTGGAACTGCCGCTTCCTCGTTCTGTAAGGGGGCGTAGGCCCCACTTGTTCCTGCGGAGCAGGGACAACAGCGTTCGGGAACCGAACGCGCAGCCAGCCCCGGCAACGGGGCTGTTCAAAGGGTTTGGGGTGCTACCCCAACAAGCAAAAACGGGATTCCGGCGGTCACGCCGGAAGCCCGTTTTGAGTATTTGTGGGAACAAATACACTGCTTGCCAAGTAGCGAAACTATTAGTGCATAACCTTCTCCAGTAACGATTTATAGCTGTCCACCACATCGTACACCACATTGTCGCCTGAGATAGCTTTGAAATGTTCCCTTGCACAGTGGATTTTGGACTGCTCAATCAACCGTAGCTGCATAGAACTCATAGAGCCTTTCGTTTCTGCCACAAAATAAATATGCTTGACAGTTCCCTCATAAAAAGCAATAGCCCAGTCCGGATTATAATGACCGACTGGTGTTGCAATATAAAAACCGTCCGGCAGTTTCACATAGACTGCCACATTGGTATTTATGTCGAGTTCGGCGGCAAAATCCCGCTCTCCGGTTGAATCATAAACGATATGGTCATACAAGTGCTTTTGCGCTTTCATTGCGTTTACTCCAAGTCTACCCTTGATGGTTGGATCAGTAAAGACATTTGTGCCGTAATGGTCATCCAGAATATCGTAAGTAATATGCTCAACCACTGCTGTGGCTTTTTCATCGTTAATCAAAGCGGCCGCCTTCACGATGAACTCTTCCGGGTTATCCTTAAATTGGTTAAATACAGATGGCTGAATGCCTTTCAAAATTGACACAAGGGCTTTGCGGGTCAGCCCCGTTTCATCTACTAACTTTCCAATCAGGTCATACTTCACATTGGAATTTGCCGTCATGGTCACGCCATAGCTGCCGGATTCTTCCTTTACAAAGGATGTGCCGGACAGCAGTTCCTCTTTGGACTTTATCACATCCATTGCCCCGGTTTCCACCTGAAAGTGTATCTTGGAAACATGCAGTTTGCTGTTCAGGGAGAGGATTGCTTTTTGAATCAGCTCCTCGGTGTCAAAATCTACCACATAGACGGATTTGGCATTGATTCTTGACCATAGTGCCTTAAATTCCGGCATAGCCAGCTTGTCCTCATCCACTTGCAGTTCCACATTGTTGCTGCGGGCATTTTCCGGCTGCATACTGCGGACATCATAAATAGAATCTATGATATCAAGCACAGAAGCAGCGGAATCGGCGACTTCTTCTGCAACCTTGATTTCTCTGTTTGCTTTATCCGCATAATATTTATCAGTCAGTGCGCCTTTGCGGTCGATATAACCGTTGACGATCATATCGTAATGAATGGCAGACGCTGTATCCTGGTCAATAACCTGTTCATTGCCCTGCTCATTTTTGATAACCTTGCCAACAAACAGTTCAACCGTGACCGCACGAGGACGGTCAGCAACAGCTTCGGCCATTTCTGTTTGCAGACCTTTTGCAAAAGAGTCATAGCTTTCGCTGGCAATGACGGTGAGGATGTTGATGTTATGCACATCGTTACCGAGTACATTGGTATCCATCCGCTCGCCACTTTGATTAACACAAAGGCGCAAGCCCCGTCCAACTTCTTGACGCTTGCGGACATCACTGCTGCTCTGTTTCAAAGTACAAATCTGGAACACATTCGGGTTATCCCATCCCTCCCGCAGGGCGGAATGAGAAAAGATAAATCGTACAGGAGAACGTGCCGGATCACGATCCAACAGTAACTCCTTGTTCTTCATAATCAGTTCATAGGCACTTACATCATCGGAGGTCGTTTCCTTGCGCCCTACCTTGGAGTTCACCATTTTGCCTTTGCCGTCCACAGAGAAATATCCGGCGTGAGTTTTTGCCGCAGGGATGGACTGCAAATACTTGATATACTCATCCTCTCCAATGGCGAGCTGCATAGTGCTTATGGCATCCGCATATTCCTCCTCGAACATGGCGGCGTATTTGCCATTAACAGGTTGATTTGCCGCATCGTATTCCCGGTAATTTGCCACCTCGTCAATGAAGAACAGGGAGAGGACTTTGATACCTTTGTAAAACAACTGGCGCTCCCTCTGGAGGTGGGAAAGAATTGTTTCCCGTATCTGGATGCGCCGAAGCTGATCCTCATCTACCGCACCAATCACATCCCCTGCGAAGATTTTAATGCCGTTCAGAAACTCCACAGAGTCATCGCGTCCGTCAATCTGCTTGACTACGAAACCGTTTCTGTATTCCTCCAGACCGCCGGAGTAGTCGTAAAGATTGTCTCCAATTTTAACGATACGACTCTTTTTCTTGGGTGAGCCGCTGGCCATCTTCACCTCGAACTGCAAGGTAGCGGTGGGGTCGCTTTTAGAAAGATTGATGCTCTCCAGGTAGATAAAACTATCAGTGGCTGTAGTTCCTGACTCGGTGATTCCTTTTACGGCAATCTTCTTGACCAGCCGCCGGTTGTAAGCCTCCATAGCGTCCAGCCGGAACACCATGTTGTAGATGCTGTCACTTTTATGGGTGGCGGAATAACGCAGGGTTAAAAGCGGGTGAAATTCCTTCAACCGTTCCTTGGTCTGTTTACCCTCGACCGACTGTGGCTCATCGATGATCAAAATTGGGTTTGTTTTCGCAATAATGTCGATGGGGCGGCGGGAACGGAACTCGTCCAGTTTCATGTAAATTCTGCGGGCATCCTTGCCTTTGGCATTGAACGCCTGGGAATTGATAATCATAACATTGATGGAGTTATCCGACGCAAAACGGTCGATCTCCGTCAGCTGGGCGGAGTTGTAGATAAAAAAACGTATCTTCTTTCCGTACTCCTCGGCAAAATGTTCCTGAGTCATCTCGAAAGATTTATACACACCCTCCCGGATGGCTACGCTGGGAACAACGACAATGAACTTGCTCCATCCATAATGCTTGTTCAACTCAAACATCGTCTTGATATAGGTATAAGTTTTGCCAACGCCGGTTTCCATCTCAATGGTAAGGTTGTAACCATTCTCCCTGCCTTCCAGTTTTTCTGATGGCTTGAGTTGATTGGCTCGCTGAACCTTGTTCAACTGCTCCAGTATCTGCCGGTCAGAAAGTTCCGGTACAATTTTCTGGTTGCTGAAGCCGGTGAAGTCCCGTTCTTCATTGACACTGATCTGATAGTTGCCACTACCTCTGTCCATCATATAGGTGGGAGTCAGATAAGGCTGTCCGGCAAAGACATCAACCACTGCTTTGGCGGCGTCTGCCTGAAACTTTTGGTGCCGGTACTGTATTTTCATGACTCCTCACCTCCATCCCCACCATCGAGATGTTCTGTCAACAATCTTTGCAGTTCCTCTTTACTGGGCAGGACTGTTTCATATTTACTGGCGAAAATCTGGCTGTTATCTTCCGGCAAAGTCATTTCAACAATGGCATTGTTTTTGTCCTTGCATAAGATGATGCCAATCGTTGGGTTTTCATCCTCTAGCTTTACCTTGCGGTCATAGTAATTGACGTACATCTGCATCTGCCCAATATCTTGGTGCTTTAATTCACCGATCTTCAAATCAAATAAAACAAAGCAGCGCAGCAGTCTATTATAAAAGACCAGATCGACCCGGAAATGTTCTTCATCAAAGGTGAATCGCACCTGCCGCCCAACGAAAGCAAAACCTTTGCCCAATTCCAACAAAAACTGCTGCAAATGGTCAATGATTCTGCTCTCCATCTCGCTCTCCGAGTATTCGGGTAACTCTTGAAGCCCCAAAAATTCGAGAACATAGGGGTCTTTTACCACATCCGCCGGTGTTTCAAGGATTTACCCCTCAAGCGCAAGGGCATATACTTTGTCTTTGTCTCTGCTCAAGGCCAGCCGTTCGTACAGCGCACTATTGAATTGGCGTTTCAGTTCCGATAGACTCCAGTCATTTTTAACTGCTTCAATTTCGTAAAAATGCCGCTCGTCCGCATTATCAATACGCATGAGTTTCAGGTAATGGGACCAACTGAGGTAAAACCGCCTGCCGGTTTCTGTGGCGGGCAGATTCTCGAATTGGCTAAACACTGTTTCGCCAATCTGGTCGTGGGCATAAACACGATAAAACTGCCGGATGTTTTTCAGATTTCCTACCGAAAAACCTTTACCAAATTGAGCGGTCAAATATTCAGAGAGTTCCCGCAAAATCTGTTTGCCATAGGCGGCACGATTTTTCCCGCTCTGTTCTTCCTCTACGATGATCCGGCCAATTTCAAAATAGGCATAGACCATTGTGAGATTGACCGCTGTTTTGGCGTTTTTTCTGGCATTTTCTAAGACATCTGCAATACTTTTCAAAAATTCGTCGTTCATATCGCCCCCTCCTTACAAAACTTTCACTCTGGTATCCGGGGCCAGCATCTTAAAAATCTCGCCCACATTGATTTTAGCGGGGCTGTTGGCAAAGCTGCTGTCGCGGAACACGGCGCGGAGGGGCTGGCGCTTGGCAATCTCCTTGATTACAGTATCCGGGATATTCTCGTCAAAGCAAGCGATCAAGTCGCCGTCATTGTAGGTGTGGACGGTGCAGCCCTCAATCTGCTCAGAGGTGTAGGGCATGGACAGAGGTAGCCCCCACTCCAGCAGACAGCCGAACAGCAGGTCAAGGTCGGTGCGGTCGGGCTTGATGTTGTTTTCCAGCAGGGAAAGTATATCCTGACTGTACTCCCCGGCGGAGTAGTAGACGTCGTTCATGTTACTTTCGTCCAGTTTGAACACACGGAAGCCGCCGTCAAAGGGCTTACCAGGGTTAGCTGTGGCAATTTTTTCGGCGGCGCGACGGATGCGCTCTTTGCCGATTTCGCAGATAGTAGAGTAACCAGCTTTATAGGCATCACTATTTTCGTCACAGGGTTCTGGTAACTGGACCATAATAAACTGCCGTTTCTTTCCATCTTCTTCACTCTGTGCCAATGTTGCATGAGCGGTCGTGGCAGAGCCGGAGAAAAAGTCCAAAATCAAATCATCATTTGTTGTGGAATATTTGATTAGCGCTTTCAGCAGGGATACCGGTTTTGAATAATCGAAAACGCTACTACCAAACAGTTGAACTAAATTCTTTTTAGAGTTATCATTTGAAAACTCATTTTCTACAAATTCCAGTGTAGAAATCGCTCTTGTACGCTCCATATATTCAATTTCAAAGCCACTACCTTCTTTCACAATCCTTGCGTTCTGATATGTTTTTGTATATATTCTGGAATATCCTTCATATTTCTTTACCACAATGAACCCATTTGCATATCCGAAGTCAAAGAGTTCACGACTCCACCTCCATGCCCAATCAGCACGTGCGTGTTTTCCATTTTTTCGTTCAAGATATTTTTCGTAGGACTGTCCTGGATAAATTGTTTCTCCCTCAAGCGTAATAGGATAGTCAAGACTGGAACTATATTGCAGACTATCATAATCGAGGGTTTGATTTAGCTTATATTTTCCCCGCTTAGATTCATATTCATCACTAAACTTAAAACCTTCATCAGTGTGAGCAGGAAGAAAAAAGAGTGGTGCAGAAGATTTACTGCAAGCGATTACATAATCATGATTTTTTGCAATGAAATCAGTGGTTTTCCCGGCCTTTTTGGTCACACGGGGAAAACAAGCAAGTATATTTCCGTTTCCAAAAACCTCGCCGCAGAGTTTCATTAAGTCATCTATTTCATTGTCATCAATTGAAATAAATATAACTCCATCGTCTCGTAGCATATTTCTGGCGAGAAGAAGACGAGCATAAACCATAGAACACCAATCAGAATGGTATTTACCAGCGGATGCACTATTTTCGCGTCTATAATTCACATTTCCCGACTCATCATAATATCCAGACCCGCTGTCAAATTCCTCACTATCCATGATGTAGGAATCCGGATAAATGAAATCATGGCCTGTGTTATAGGGCGGGTCAATGTAGATCATCTTCACCTTGCCCAGATAGCTCTCCTGTAGCAGCTTCAACACTTCCAGGTTGTCGCCCTCAATGTAGAGGTTTTCGGTGGTGTCCCAGTTCACACTTTCCTCTGGGCAGGGGCGCAGCGTCTTGCGGACAGGGCGGTTGGCCTCTACAATAGCGGCTTTCTTGCCCACCCAGGTAAATTCATAGGCTTCGTCGCCCTCCAGCACCACGTCGGACAACATCTGCCGCAGCAGTTCAAAGTTGACCGCCTTTTTCAGTTGGCCGTCCTCGCTCCGCGCCTCGGTCACGCAGGCGGGGAACAGAGCGGCGAGTTTTTCGATGTTGGATTGAGTCAGGTCAGGGGTTTCCATTTTCAGCTTGTCCATTTTCAGATTCCTCCGTATCAGGCAACAGATTCGCTAACTCTACTGCAATTTCCTGTGCTGTCATAGATGCAGTAGTCATTGCCTTTTTATTTGCAATAATAGGGCTGAATTCCATTACCTGTTTTTTCGTCAAATCGTGCCATATAGGGAGAAGCGTTTTCCCTTTTACGCTTTCCAATTGAAACAATCCATCCAACTCTGCCTTTGTCCAGTATTTTCCTTCTGCAATATAATTGGGGGAGAGGATAACGACTCCGAACTTCGACTTTTTTAGCCCATCGTCGATACGTTGACGCATGGAATCTCCCCAACGTATTTGCGATGTGTCATACCATACATTTATCCCCAATTTTCTAAGTTCATCAACAAATTCATCAGCAAAAGATCCTTTATCTTCCCATGCGTGAGAAATAAACACATCGTATTCAGGGATTGACTCAGAATCTTCAGTCAAAGAAGTGCTTATAGTTGGTAAAGCCTGCCTTTCTAAATCAGCAATTCGTTTTTCATATAACCGCTGCATATTGCTTATTCTCTGTTGCTGTGCTTTTTGCTCCTTTTTTTGTTCAGCCTGCTGTTCTTTTTGAAGTCTTAAGTACGCCTCGTTTCTCTTCAGACGTTTTTCAGCTATCTTTTTCTGTATATTAGCACTTTCTTCGTCAGCTTTCCTTGCAACTGCTTTATGCCGCTGGATTTCATTCATTTTACTTTTTACTGTTGTGGCAGAAGCGTTTTTGCTAATAGATATACTTGCTGCCCTCTTTTGTTCGTCAGCAGATTTCTTATCTGCCACTGCCTTCTTTTTCTCTAAATCCGCTATCTCTTTATCGAGGGTATTAACCGCTCGTTGATATTGTTCTACACTCATTTCTATTCCTCCAATTTGCTTTTTCAACTTTTTCTCATCTCTTTGCAAAGCTCATCAAACAGTTTTCCAGTTTTCTTTGCCTGTAGATAAATTTTCTTCCATGTCAAATCTTCAATATAACTCTGATCCGGAATATATCCGTCCTGAAAAGACTTCCCTTGTGGTGGGAATATAATGTGATTTAGAAAAATATTTTCCGGATATGCGTCGTTAATCTGGCCTATTTTCACTTTAACTTGATACATATTGATGGGCCGCTGATTCAATATAATGCCGATGTCTTGAATATCGCTTTCCATTTTCAATTGTTCCTGTAACGTATGCGCCTTTTCGAAAAGGTCAATCGCTTCTTTCTCTGTCATTTCAAATTTCCTCCATCATTCAGTAACATCGAGTTTAGAAATATATTCCCTTATTGCCGAATTCAATTTTTCAAACTGCTCTCGTATTAATTTTGAACATTTATAATCTTCCATAGAAAAACTCTCTTTTTCATCCTGAGAGGCAAAATATAATACATTCCATCTTCTTTGAAATGCGGTAATTTGACGCTTGCACAGTCCTAAAATCTCATCATATTGCTTGAAGAAACTTTCTGGAATGAACGGAGCATTCGCATTTAAGGCATCTTGCGCTAAGACCGTAGATTTTTGTGCTTCAACATATAAATTATGTTCATACTCTTTTCGCTGTTCTTTATCTGCTGGATATGTAGCAAAACCATCAGGAATCATAGTTGTGAAGTTTTTGACCATATCAAAAAAGGCCTTTGATAATTCACGATATATACCAAATTCTGTGTCAAACTTTGTTTTACTAATATAAATCTTGCTTTCCAAAGAGGATTTATATTTTTCAAGTTCTTTATCTATTTTGAGAGTATATTTTTTCTCTAAACGGTCTGCGATTATATTGGCAGAAAACTTAACAACTAATACGATTATACCACCAATTCCACCTGCACTTGCGATAGCAGTCAATACAATGTCTTTCCATGTCATTTTTGGTAATCCCCCAACTCTTTTCTCAACCTATTCAACTCCGCATTCAGCTGCACCTGTTTATTTAACTGCCTCTCCCGGTGCACCTTCACTTGTAGCGCCGCAATCTGCTTTTGTAGTTCCTTCCTGTGCTCGTCCCGCTCCACGGATTCTTTCAGCGTTTCACCGGACCCAGCAAAAGCATCCCCCGCGATCTGCCGGACAAAGTTTTCATAAACCTGGTCGGTGGTCAACCCGTCCAGTCTTAACGGTAAAGCGGTTTCCTCCATCCAATCGGTGTGGTAGTAGGTTCCTACCTTAAAAGCGTTTGTCCCACTGCCAGCCGCCTCTTTGTAGGCTGTCCACGCCTGATATCTGCCCTCATACTCCAATAAAAACAGGATGTGGTAGGGTATCTCCTTATCAATCTGCCGAAGGACGACTTCATCCAGTTGGGGCGCAGACAGGCAGACCTCGAAGACCTCGATCTCCGTCACAGTTTCGCCGGTGGCAAGGTTCGTTGTAGCGGCTGCAATTTTACTGCGCCACCAAACCACCTTGATTTGCTTCACAAAGCTGCGCTTCAAGGCCGGTGAAATGGTGAGGTTTTCGTAAAACTTCTGCTTTGGAATGCGCCGGTTGAATTCGGTGCTTTTGGGCAGTCCAAGCATAGGGCGCACCTCCTTATTTGACGACCAGGAAACAGATCAACTCAAAATCATCCAGCCCGGATACCGCATTCATCAAGGCGGATGTGCCGCCTGCGGAAAACAGGCTGTCGATATCGCTTTCTTCTTTCACATCAATGATGGAGTTGATTGCATCGGAAAGAAGCTGTGACACTTCTTTCATCTTCCTGCCGTCATCTGTTTCCATGTTGAATCTTGTACACAGCGGCATGATTGGCTCCGATTTCCCCCGGCACAGCAGCCGAATGGTATCCAGCAGCTTTTTGGGGTTCAGATAGTCACAGACCACCTCGCCGTCTACGCTGATATAGACCATGTAAAAGGGATGGATGCGGTTCTGGTTGTCAATGTTGACGCTGTTGTTGATGTTGCGCAGGACAAAGATTACACCTTCTGGGTTTTCCTCCGTTGCAGGAACAACCGCATGAAGACCCTTTGGCTTTTTCGCCATATCGCCATGTGTTTTGATGTAGTCCAGTAGATCAAGACGGAACTCATTCAGACCCAAATCCATGATGGAGATGCCAGTGGACATATCCTCCATATCCACCACTTCCTCCTGGAGCCGTTTCAACTGCTGTTTGCGGTATTCCAAATCACCCTTTTCTTCAGGGTTGATTAGGTCATCGTCGCCGGTGGAGGTCATAACGGAAATCTTCATTCGGGTCTCTACGCGGGATTTCAGGTTGATGTACTCGTCCAGCGTCATATCCGGCCAGAAATTCACCAGCTGGATTACCTTGTTTTGGCTACCGATACGGTCGATACGCCCAAAACGCTGGATAATACGCACAGGGTTCCAGTGAATATCGTAATTGACCAGATAGTCGCAGTCCTGCAAGTTCTGACCTTCGGAAATACAATCAGTGGCGATAAGAATATCAATCTCTTTTGTACTGCCCGGCATCAGCACATCCCGCCCCTTGGAAATGGGAGAGAAGCAGGTCAGCACATTGTTTAAGTTCGCTTTCAGCCCCTTAATGGTCGTTTTTCCATCAATAGACCCGGTAATGACAGCGGTATCCAGACCGTACTGTTCCTTAACATAACCCGCCACCTGGTCATACAAATACTCCGCCGTATCGGAAAACGCCGAGAAAATCAGTATCTTTTTATTGCCCTCATTGATGGGGTTGTGCATTTTCTCGTCCAGTAGCTTCAGGAGATTCTGAAGTTTCAAATCGTGTTCTGGTGTGATGTCGGCTACCATCAAGGTCAGTAGTTCCAGATTTTCTGCATCCTGTTGCAGCTCTGTACGCCAGGTTTTGTAGTCCATATCGGCCAGATCAATCTTCACCTTTTTGCCCACGGTGAAATAATCGGTACTGCCGTCCTCCATATCAAAGTCATCCTCGGACGCCTCAATCATATCCAAGTCGGCTCTACCATATTTCTCAAATTCGTCAATGGCTTTGATGGTGCCGGTGATCAGGTCAAGAATCCGGGTAAGCGTCAAGTTAAAAGAGTACACGGAGCTTTCCAGCCGCTTTAAGAGGTTAATGCTCATCAGCCGCCGGATGCCCTGTTCACGCCCCTGCTGGGTAAGGTTGTTGCCTTTGTTGTGGGTCAGGTCGATATACTTGGCAATCTTGCTCGGAAAAATGTAGTTTGAGGGCGTGTAGATGCAAAGGCTCAACTGGGTCAGCAGTTCAAATATCTGGTTGTAGTTGATGGCGCTGGACAGATCGGTCATACTGGGGCGAAGCGAAATTGGCTTCAGCCGCTGCGGGAATTGACCAATCGCTGCCGTATCATAATATTTTTCGATATGCCGCCGGGAACGGGCAATCGTTACGCTGTCCAAAAGCTCAAAAAAGTCAAAATCCAGAGTACGGAGCAGCGCATCCGTAGTGCGCACCTCTGGGTCGAGTTTACTCCAGGCATTGAATGCTTTCTGGGCCTGCCTAAAAATCTCGTCAATGGGTTTCTTTGTATCCAGCTTTTCGTTGATGAATTGCGAATTGCCCTCATACGCAATGGCAAGCTGGTTTTTCAGGTCGGTAAAACGGTTGTTGACCGGGGTAGCAGATAGCATCAGTACCTTAGTCCAAACGCCTGCGCGGATCACCTTGTCCATTAATTTTATGTAACGGTTCTCCTGCGTATTGGCATGGGTTCCAGCGCCGTTACGGAAATTGTGAGACTCATCAATGACAACAAGGTCATAGTTTCCCCAATTCAACCGGTCAAGATCAAGCCCGTTGGATGTACCGCCACTGCGGGATAGGTCAGTATGAAACAGGACGTCATAATTCAAGCGGTCGGCAGCTATAGGGTTATTGACATAATTGTCCTTATAGGTATTCCAGTTTTCCGCCAGCTTTTTGGGGCAGAGGACAAGTACAGACTTGTTCCTGTTCTCGTAGTATTTGACTACAGCAAGGGCAGTAAAGGTTTTGCCCAACCCCACGCTGTCAGCCAAGATACAGCCGTTGTATTGCTCCAGTTTATTGATAATGGCGAGAACAGCGTCCCGCTGGAAATCATAAAGCATACTCCAGATTTTGCTCTGCTTGAAGCCAGTTGCTTCATTGGGCAGTACATCCTCGGAAATATCATTTAAGAATTCACTGAAAACATGGTACAGCGTCATAAAGTAGATAAACTCCGGCGAATTCTCATTATAGGCTGTGCTGATATTGGAGATAATCATCTCTGTCACATCTTGCATCTTTTCACGGTCATTCCAGAGTGTTTCAAACAGTTGCATATATTGGGTAGAAAACGGCGCTTCCATTCGATTGACCATATTGTAGCTGTTATTGCCGCGCTCACAGCCGATATCCACAGTGGTAAATCCATTCAGGGGCATATAGGCAGTCTGCTCCGCGGGGGAATCAACGGTCATAAATCCGCTCATATTTTCCCCGGTAACATTGGATTTGAAAGCGGCCTTGCGCCTGATCCACTCAGCGCACTCTCTGGCAACAGCCCGTTGGGTCATTTCATTGCGTAGTTTGATCTCAAATTCCGTTCCATACAGACTGGTCTCCCTGCTGAGTCTCGGAATATAGAATTCTCGCCTTTGCTTTTCGGCCCGCTCTTGAACAAAGGTTGGGGAAGTAAAGATAAAACGGAATTCTTCTATCTGCTCCAGTTGGCCTTTCAGTTCTTTGTATGCGTACATGGAAAAGCAGGCGGCCGCTATGGAAACCTTGCTGTCGCGTTGTATGGTCGTCTTCAAGTCATCCCGGACGATATCTGTGATATTGTCAAATATTTTCATCACAATCTGTCCCTTTCCAATCATTATACCTTGTCCACTTTCAGATGCAATTCATAGTTGGGTATAGTCCGTATTTCAATGATCGTACCCGGAAACACATACTTATACAAATTAAATTATACACCAACCATCTCTGAAAAACAATTCCCCTTTCCCCAAAGTTCAAAGGATTTCGCCATATCCGACAAAAGAAATGAAATAAGAAGTGCGCAGATATTAACAGAGGCCAGCACTTTGCGAGTGCTGGCCTCCATCTATTTCGTTGCCTTGCTCCATACTCTTGAACGTAATGTTTTCCCATGCGGTTATCTTTATCGGAATCTATTGCTTCAAGTAGGCAGTGGTATCGTGTAAGATGAAATTTTGCTAATCCCCTGTGAGCGCTGATGCGCATAAACTACCAGACTTCCGCTTTTTGGCGCTTTCGTTATCGCCGGGACATAACCCGGCCCA
>ERZ894236.1367-NODE-1367-length-17482-cov-61.1507_pt1 | contig 17482 bp, 13 predicted proteins | sample MGYA00380297_ERZ894236 | MGnify/ENA primary metagenome ERZ894236 (study PRJEB32331, sample SAMN06328420) | human gut metagenome | biome: human gut microbiome; feature: stool | host: Homo sapiens | collected 2014-08-04 ... | reverse complement strand
TGATAATGATTTAAGGTAATTCCTGTCTTCATCTGACAGAGGAAGATATGTTTTTTTCATAGCGTTCATCCTTTCTTTGATAACACTATTTTACCATACATCATCTCAAAAATATATAGCAGAAATTTAATTTATTCTATACTAGGATTTAGAATAAGTGCAAAAATATGAAATTTGTTCTATTTTTGTTATTGGAATCTAAAGGAGGAGTGTTTCATGTATCAGGTTGTTATCGTAGATGATGAACCTTTTGTTCTTGAAGACTTAAAAAAATCGATTGACTGGGAAGGCTCCAATTTTGAAATCGCATATGCGGATACAGATCCGCAGCGTGTTCTTTCTTATATCCACTCCCATACAATCGATCTTTTAATCACGGACATCAATATGCCGGAAATGAGCGGACTTACCCTGATCACGGAAGCCAAAGCCATCCAGCCGCTTTTGTCGCTTCTGGTTTTGTCTGCTTATGATAATTTTGAATATGTACGGACTGCACTGAGAAACGGTGCGGAAAACTATCTGTTAAAACCATTAAATCCGGAAGAACTGCTGGAATCCATTCAGTCTGTTGCCAAACATTTGAAAGAGAGGAATACACTTTCGAATACATATGGTTCTTCCATGCTGACATTCCGCAGTCTGTTCACAGAAAACTGGGTGAAAGGAACACTGGACAGCGCCGATTTTCTGACCCGCGCTGAACTGCTTGGCATCAATCTGTCCCTGAATAATTACACCGTCTGTATTTTTTCTTCTACAGACGCCAACGCACAGAAAATGTCTTCTTTGTTTGACTGGCTTCTGGCCTCCTGTATCGGAAAGTTCCAGAGTCATTTCTATTTTGAGACGCCGACCTGTCTTGTGTGTATTTTAAGCGGTACCGATTCTGCACCGGATATGGAACAATTCCTTGCCGATCTGAATACCGTGCGCGGTCTGTTTCCATTTTCTTTTTTTGTGTCTGTCGGAAATACCGTGGACAATTACGAAGATGTCAGCGAAAGCTACCGCAATGCTCACAGCTATCTGTTTCTAAAACATACCGAAATGAAGGATCTGATCTGTTCTTCGCTGCTGCTTCCACTGTCCGTTCACACCGTCATCGAACAGAATTTTTCTGCGGTGCCTTTGGATACCTATTTAAACCAGGTACTGGATGCTTTTAATCCTTCGCTTGATACCCGGAAACGTATGGCATTTCAGCTTACCGTGATCAACCACGGATTGTCTCAGACAAACTTTGAGAAAAACAGACCCCAGAAACTGCTTGCGCTTTTAAAGGAAATTCCGGGAAGCGGAAAATATTTTCATGAGATCCAGGCATATTTAAAACAGTTCATTTCCACCTGTTACCAGATATTAGCGGATCTTCAGTCCGCCCAAAGCAGCCAGTATCCTTGTGTAGATGCTGTCATCGACGCCATCCATGAATTTTCAAACAAAGAGATTTCGTTAAAGACACTTGCCTCCCAGCTGAATATGCACCCGTCTTATCTGGGGAATATTTTTCACCAGCAGACCGGATACTATTTTAACGATTATCTGAACGAAGAGCGTCTGAAATACGCTGCGGAACTGATGAAAGAAACCGGATTAAAGATGAAGGAGATCGTGGACCAGTCCGGATTTTCCAGCCAGACTTACTTCAATCGCCTGTTTAAACGTAAATACGGAACATCTCCGCTTGCCTGGCGGCGTGAAATGAAAAGTAAAGAATTTGTCGGATGATGTGAATGCTTTGAAAAAAGGAGCTTCCCATCAGGAGGTATATTTTGAAATACACCACTTTGATGGGAAGCTTGAATTTTTCACCTTATGCGTCCTTCATTTCCTGAATGCATTGAAAAATCAGAGATTCCTCCTCTTCCAATGCATCCGCAATATCCGGGATGGAATACCCTTTCGCCAGTTTCTTTTGGATTTGTTCTTTCAGAAGTGCCTCTTTTTTGATAGCTTTTCCTTCTTTGATTCCAGCTTCTCGTCCCTCTTCCCAGGAAGCTTCCCGTTCCTGTCTCATATGCTTTTCCTGATCATATTCGTAGATACTCACTGATTTCGCCTCCGCTCGATTTTGTTTTAAAAATTCTGCCAGAATGTCTTCTTTTATGCATTCTGTAATCGCCTGTTCCACAGCCTCTTCAATGGGAATGGTTCTGGCATACTTTCGGACTCTTTCCGTATATTCGGAATAGTCGTTCAATGATTTACACATCCCCTTTAGCTTCTCATTATGTCCGCGATTGATATTCAGCATAATTGCCTTCAGTTCCAATGCCGGATCCTCTTCTTCCACTCGGTATGCATCAGACAACTTCAGGATGCTCCGATCAGGCTGTTCTTTGTCTCCGTTGTAAAAGATAACGAACTGAGGGGACGGAATCCGGACGAATTTCGAACCATATAAATTCTCGTCTTTTGTCATCCCGGAGTACAAATCTGAAATATAAAATAAATACCGCAATGGCAGGTTCGGACTATAGGTGGACTGATGTTCATACAGTGATAAACGGGAATCAATCAAAAACGATACGTCATTATGCATGGACATATAAATTGCATTCTCCAGAGTATTGATCTCCAAAAGCTCCGGATCTTCATAGTGTCGTCCGCTGATTGCATTATACAGTTCCAGCAATTCTTTCTTATTGCTGTAGAGCATGGCAAATATTTTGGATTTGTACAATCTGTTTACAGGCTGTGTTGGTGTGTTCTGGTTCATAAGTAGACCTCCTTCATTGGAATTGGATGCAGGAGGTTTCCTATTATATCTTTTTTCTTAAAAACCCCTCTGCTGTTTTAGATTGAAAACAAAGCATAGAGATTTTCTGAAATGATATTAGAATAACAGATGCGGTATCGTTCCGCTTGAAAAACCAGAAATAGTATGCTTTTTGGTATTATAGCACAGAGTCTGAAAAAGAAAAAGTATCGTGGGATAATTTATAAGATTTTTATAAGTTTGATTCCATGAATTAGAAAAAATCTTACCATTAGGCAGTGCATCCTAAAAAATGCTGCGCTCTGATGGTAAGATTTTTTCTCACTGTTTCTGATTGATCAAATACCAGTTATACCCTTCAAATACAAGATTTTGTATCGTTCCATGAAAAACAGGCTCCAATGACTCCTCAAACCATTTTATCACTTTCTCAAGTGACTGTCCGTTTTCTTCTACTTGAGCAATCACATTTGACTGTGTGATCATAAAACGGATAAATGCTTCTTTGCTCATCGGTACTACATTTGTATAAGTTTCCTGTTTACAATTTCCTCCATTATTGATACCATTTTGCCTGTGCACGATACATTTTTGCATAATATCCATCTTTTTCCATAAGTTCTTGATGGCTTCCATCTTCAATCAATTTTCCATCGCGAAATACCAAAATACGATCCACCACAGACGTAATCCCCAATCGATGTGAAATGAGAAGTGTTGTCTTATCTCCTGTAATTTCTGCAAAATCTTTATATAATTGTGCCTCAGCCATCGGATCTAGTGCGGATGTCGGTTCATCCAGAATAATAATCCTTCCCTGATTTCTATAGGCTGCTCTGGCAAGAGCAATCTTCTGCCACTGCCCTCCCGAAAGGTTATTGCTGTTCTCTGAAAAACTTCCAAGCTTACTGTCAAGTCCCAACTGCTGCTGATTAATTACCGCATCAACATGTAATTCTTTTAACAACTGATTTAATTCCTCATCTGAACTTGTTTTTTCAGGATCTGATACGGTAATATTATTTCTCAATGTATCTTCATAATGTGCAAAATCTTGAAATACAACCGAAATAGAATTTCTGATTTTTTCTGGTTCTGCTTCCATTGATTCTCCGCCTATCCTTATACTTCCACTATCAGGCTGAAGCATACCGCAAAGCAAACTGATAAACGTCGATTTTCCAGATCCATTGTCACCTACAATCGCTATTTTTTCTCCATCTTGAATAGAAATCGAAACATCCGATAAGGCCTGTCGTTCGGCTCCAGAATACGTGAAGCTTACATGTTCACACTGAATATCCCCCTTTTTAATCATTTCTGTTTCTTTTTTTCTATAATCCTTCGGTAAATCCTGAAGATAAAAAAATTCCTGCATATATGGCAATGTACTTAAAAAGCCGGCTGTTCCGACAAAAAGATTGGAAGCGGCTGTCTGCATCTGACCAGTTAAGGAAAACACCATCGTAAACAACCCCAGTCCCAGTCCCGGATTTTCATAAATCTGCCATGCTGTGACAAGAAGGACTGCCGCATAAACAATATTCCGCATCACATCTGCCACTCCGTTCATCAGGGTATGCTTTGTCAGAAGTTCTCTTTTTTCTTTACAGTAACTGTCTGAAAATGCATGCCAGCGCTTTAAAAGATATGGATATAAGCCATAGTGTCTCAATTCCTGTATGTGTTTTTCCTCGGCCATCAACCCATAATAGAGTATGACCATCGCACCTTTTTCTGACCAAGTAAGATTCTGAAAAAATGTCTCATTATTTTGCTTATATGTAATCCAGGCTGCCGGAAAAGTGGTAAAAATAATCAAAACAACAATCCAGGGATTTACCGCCCATAAAAGTACTATAATACTGACAAACGTAATTGTTGTAGTAAGGAGGTTCATCACCATGGATACACTCCGTATCGTCTGCTCTCCTGCAAACTTATTCACCATTTCCAACCGTTCCTGAAACTTATCTTCATTTTCAATATAAGGATAACAGACCTCGCACTTACACTTCAAAAGCGTTCTTTTTAATTCACGGGTGCCCCTTACCTGATCTTCCTCATCTGTATATTGTCTCAACGCCTGCATGCACAACTGTATCAGAAAAAAAATCACCAAAACTAACAACAGTTCCAGACAGAAGGCAACGGTACTTCCGCCACTTTGCAGCCGCAAAAGTTCATCTGTAAATGCCTGCAGCCATTTTGCAATCAATGCTGGTAAAAACGCTGCCGGTATCCCTAAAATCAGAACAGCCTTAGACAACCCGAATTTTATTTGCAGACTCATTTTAACAGCGCGCAATGCCGTCTTTCGCTTACTCTGTTTCATATGGCCCATCCTCCTTCTTCACATCATACCATTCTGCCTGACTTCGGAAAAATTCCGAATAAATCCCATGTTTTTCCATCAGTTCCTCATGGGTTCCTACTTCTGCCAGTTTTCCCTGATCCATCACAAAAATCCGATCTGCCAATCGTGCAAATCCAACTCTGTGGCTGATTAATATTGCTGTTCTTCCTTGAATTTTTTCCTGAATGGCAGAAAACTGTTCCATCTCTGCAATCGGATCCAATGCGGATGCAGGTTCATCAAAAATCAGGACATCTTTGTCACTCATATGCGCTCTGGAAACTGCTACCTTTTGCTGCTCACCTCCGGAAAGATTGACACTTCCTTTTTTCACTTTTTTCAAAAGCCAGGTTTCCATACCTTCCGGAAGCCGTTCTAACAGTTTCATCCATCCGCCTTTCCGAAGCGCCTCTGTAATTTTTTCTCTGTTTTCGATATTCTTAAGGTCGCCGTATCCCACATTTTCGCGAAGAGAAGCATGAAATAGAGCAAAATCCTGAAAAAACATACCAATACTCTGATTAATTTTTCCTCTTTGATACGTTTTATAAGATTTTCCCTTAAACAGCAGTTCTCCCTGGGTTGGTTGATACAACTCCACAAGAAGTTTGACTAACGTACTTTTTCCACTTCCGTTCAGTCCCACCAGGGCAATCGTTTCTCCCTGATGAATCTGGAAATTCAAATGGTGAAGTACTTCCCGCTTATCGTCATAAGAAAAGCAAAGATCCTTTGCCTCAAACACAATTGGACAATCTGCATCGGGGCCTTCTGTCTTTTCTTTCTCTTCTGAAATCGGTGCTGTTTCCATAAAATCCTTCATTCTTCCCATGTCAAACAGATTTCGCTTGATATGATGAAATGTATTAGAGAAACGCTAGATCACACTTGACATGCTCTGGGCCATTCCGTACAATGTCAAAAATACATCTACTTTTATAGTTCCTGCTTTAACCTCATAAACAGCGTACACAAGAAGAACAATAATCAAAATATAATATCCCACGGAACAGAAAAACGAAATGAGATTTCTCCATACAGCAATCTTTTTGTCTCTGGAATAAATTGGCTCATATGCACTTTCCCACTCTCGAAGCATACGGTCTGCATTTTTAAAAATACGCAACTCTTTTGCAACTCCCGGCTGCATCACAATATTTTCAAAATATTCTGTTCTTCTTACAAATTCCCGATCCTGTACATAGCTGTATGTACGCTTCCCTGTAAGTTTTTGATTGATCAAAAGAACAAATATCAGATATGCAGAGGTTACCGCAAAAATGACAGTCGAATAGGTCAGTGCCAACAATACCATAGACGTAATACTTACGATTTGTGTAATTGCGGTAAATGTATTCGCCATTAAATTTGTCAATTCCCCAAACCGATACCGTACATAACGGTATTCATCCTGTATTTCCTTTCGATTCAAATCCTTCCATTCAATTTTCTGGATTAAATCCATAAAACGTTCAGAAAGTCCAATATAATAATAGTCATAAACTGCAAGAAACATAAATTCTGTATTGATCCGGTTTGATAATCCAATCAATACAAGAATTGCTCCTAACACTAAAATCGCTCCTGTTACATCTGCAAAACTTCCTGTCCCCGTCAGCAGATATTCGGAAATGGTACTGATAATATCTTTCTGCCATAATAAAGACAACATCGGAAGCAACGCAACAAGAGAACAAACCGTAATCCACCCAATCAGCGCTTTTTTACTCATATCCCATGCCAGTTTCATACACCAGCAGAAAACATGAAAATTCCTTTTTAATTCCCCTTTCATTTTTAAATTCTCCCTTCCATCATTCGCCAGCATTCAACATTTTACTTGATATCATTGTATAATTTTTAATTTTTCATCGCTATTGTAAATATTCAAATTTTTCAACTAATTCAAGCTTATAAAAATCTTATAAACTATCCCATAACACTTTTTCTTTTTCAAGCTCTGTGCTACAATACAAAAAAGCATATTATTTCTGGTTTTCTAAGCGGAACAATCCCGCATCTTTTATTCTCATATCATTTCAGAAAATCTCTATGCTTTGATTTCAATCTAAAACAGCAGAGAGGTTTTTCAAGAAAAAAGATATGGTAGGAAACCTCCTGCATCTAATTCAATGAAGGAGGTCTACTTATGAACCAGAACACACAGACGCAGCCCGTAAACTGATTGTACAAATCCAAAATATTTGCCATGCTCTACAGCAGCAAGAAGGAATTGCTGGAACTGTATAATGCAGTCAGCGGAAGACACTATGAAGATCCGGAACTTTTGGAAATCAACACGTTAGAGAATGCCATTTACATGTCCATGCACAACGATGTTTCTTTTTTGATCGATTCCCGTTTATCCCTGTATGAACATCAGGCCACTTACAGTCCGAACCTGCCATTGCGGTATTTATTTTACATTTCAGATTTGTACTCCGGGATGACAAAGGATGAGAATTTATATGGTTCGAAATGTGTCCAGATTCCGACACCGCAGTTTATCATCTTTTACAACGGAATCGAAGAATTGCCCGACCGGACGGTGTTGAAGTTATCCGATGCCTACAGTGTGAAGGAGGATCACCCGGCATTGGAACTGACCGCCATCATGTTGAACATCAATAGCGGGCATAATGAAACATTAAAGAATACATGTAAATCTCTGAAGGATTATTCCGAATACACCAGAAGAGTACGTGAATACGCAGAGGTTCGTCCATTGGAAGAAGCTGTGGAGCAGGCAATCACAGAATGCATTGAGGAAAACATTCTGGCAGAATTCTTAAAACAAAATCGAGCGGAGGCGAAATCAGTGAGTATTTATGAATATGATCAGGAAAAACATATGAGACAGGAGCGGGAGGCTTCTCGGGAAGAGGGACGCGAGGCTCTTCTGAAAGAGCTCATTCAAAAGAAACTGGCAAAAGGATATTCCATCCCAGACATTGCGGAAGCATTGGAACTAGAAAAATCCCTGATTTCTAAATTAATTCAGGAAATACAGGAAGCATAATGTAAAACAAAAAATCTTCCCATCAGACAGCACATTCTTAAAATGCCACGCCCCGATGGGAAGATGTTCTTTTTTTGTCAACTTTCTGAATCCAGCTGCTTCACACAGCGGTTCAAAATATAGCAAACTGGTCTGAATAATACCAGACAGACAACTACATTGCTGATACAATGAATGATATCAAACAAAAGTCCTGATGTCCAATATGCAAATGCACCGGAAATGCCGCTGATTGCAAAATAAGGGATGGTGCACAAGGCTCCAAATGTAATACCATAAATTCCGGAAAGAACACTCCAGAACAATATGGAGTCATTTTTCCGAAAGAGTAATGTGATCACAGCCTGCACACTCCAGACATACAGATAATTGAGCCACCAGAGACCAAATCCATAAATCAGCCCTTCCAACAGGACAAACACATAAATCACAAAAAATACTTTCTTCCTGAGAACAAGTGTATAGACGATGATCAACAGTGTCACAATCTCAATATTGGGAAGAAATCCAAGGGAAACCTGCGCTGCCAACAAAACTGCGCTCAGAATTCCCATTGTTACGATTTCCCTTGTTTTCATCAATATCCTTCTTTCAAGGTCAGCTCAAATTCATCTCCGTCTGCAACCGGTGTCTGGTCAGCAGAGGTATTGACCTGCTCGCCGCCTTTTGTAATACACCACCACTGCTGCTTGGAATCATCTGCCTGTTCCCCGTCTGCTGTTGTGATGAACAGTCCATATTCTCCGTCTTCACCTTCCACCAGCTTCTCAGCTTTCAGTACTTCTCCGAGATACTGGGCATCGGTATCATACTCAAATACTTTTTCTGTCTCATCACCGTGAATGACTGTTACCTGGATCTGCTTTGCCCCTTCACTGACAGAAGGTTTCAATTTCTGATACAAAAATCCGGCGCCGATGCACAATACAATCAATATCGCAACTGCCGCGATAAGTCCGCGTTTTTTCTTCATGTCTTTATCCTTTCTGATTTTCTTTTATTTCCTTTGAAAATCATAACGGTATGTCTTTGCTTTGTCAAGTCATATCCGCTCCGTGAAAAAATGCTTCCAAGATCTTATCTCTGATAAAACTCGTCCACTGCGTCAAAAAATGCCTGAATATTTTCAAGTGGTGTCATTGGTGGGATATCACATCCGCTGGCAATTACAAAGTTTGGATATTTTCCGCATCTTTCCAGCAATTCCATAGTTTCTTTTCTTATTTTTTCCGGTGTTCCATTTCTAAATGTTCCTGCCGGATCAATGTTCCCTATTACTACAGCATCTTCCGGAAGCACTTTTAAGGTCTCTTCAATATCAATGGCATTTCCGAAACTATAAGATGCCGTTCCGATTTCTTTGATATTATCCAAAAGCGGAACAACATTTCCACAGTTGTGATACATGATCATGAAGTTTTCATCCTCTACCGCATCCCGGATTCTCTGCACATATGGTGTGGAAAATTCTTTAATCAGCGGTGGGGAAAGCAATCCCGCTGCCGGCTCTGCAATTGCAATTCCATTTGCACCAGCCTCTTTAAACGCAAGCGCATACTTGATCAAAAATTCGGTTGCCTTCTCAAGCACTGTCTCTACCATTTCCGGATCCTCATAGCAAAGGATCATAATTTCTGTCATATCAAGAAGTCTTCCTGCCAGAGAGAACGGTCCGATCATTCCTGCCAGAACCGGTCTGTCCGTGATCAGTTCTGTCACTTCTTTAATTCCTTTGACACATTCGCCGGTTCGTCCTGCTCCAACTTCTGGAACTTTCAGCGCTTCTGCTTCTTCATCATCATGTACCAGAGCAGCGGTTACCGTCGGAACTTCATCCTCACTGTAGCTGACCGGACTTCCAAATGCTTCTGCCTCTACCGACAGATCCATCAGACTGAATGCAGCTCCCGTTGGAAACCGTTTTGCGATTGCCTCCATACATAACGCCTGCAAATGTCCGTCACGCACCATTTCGTCCACCGTATGTCCGGTAATCTGAATTCCCGGAAAAGAGAGGATCGGAGCTGCTTTCTTTTTTTCTGCACGGATCGTTTCTGCCACCCATTCTTTCATATTCATCTTCATGGTCATTGCCTCCTGAAATTTTTTATTTTCTGTTTTTGATCGATTTCTCAAATCATAACATTTTTTCAAATCCATTCTTGTAGATTCTAAATGTTTTTTGTTTGATTTTAAGGTTTTCTATATTTTTTCTGCTTTTATTCTCCCGGAAACAACATATGTTCCATATAAAACTCCTGAAATTCTTTGCTGGATGCTAATTCGATTTCCTCAGAGCATGCAACTAAGTTTTCCCATCTTGTCTTCGCATCATCCACCTCAAAACTTCTGATTGCACCCTGGAGGGAACTGTTTCCGACTGCCGTAATCTTTTCCTTACATTCTTTCGGAAGCAGTCCGATCTGTACCGCCTTTTCAATATCCAGCTTATATCCGAACCCACCGGCAATGTAAAGATGTCCGATATCTGCATAAGAAACCTGATATTTTTGAAGTAACGTCTCCAGCCCGGCACGAATGGCTGATTTTGCCAGTTGTATTTCTCTCACGTCTTTCTGATAGATCCGAATCTTTTCATCCTCTGTTAACGGAAATCCTTCCTCAAAATATGCTTCGTCCAAAAGTCCTGTTTCATCGATCTGTTCTGTTCTTAATAACTCGCAGGCACTCTCGATCACCCCGGTTCCACAAATACCAATCGGAAGGTTCCCGCCAATCGTTTCGGTTTCCACATGCATGTCCGCATCTATGGAAACATGACAGATCGCACCCGGAACGCTTCCGGTTCCACAGACAATGTTTCCCCCCTCAAATGCAGGTCCTGCTGCCGCAGACGTCACCAGGATCCTCTCCCGATTTCCAATTGCCATTTCTCCGTTTGTCCCCAGATCGATCAATACGGAAACTTCATTTCTTTTGTCAAATTCCAAAGCAAACATCCCGGAAACAATATCCCCGCCGACATAAGTGGAAATTCCGGGAAGCACAATGACCGGGCAATCCAATATTTCCTCTGTCTGCAGCAATTCTTGCAACGTTGTTTCAATGGTCTGAATATTCACAGGGGTAAACGGATAGACGCCCAATGTTTCACAGGAATATCCCATCAATAAATGTACCATCGTCGTATTGGCTGCAATCATCATTTTTTCAACCAAAACTTCCCCACTTTTTGTCAATCTCTGGATTCCTTCTTCCAAACTTTTCTGTATGCTCTGTCTGAGCGCTTCTCTCTTCCCATTGTTGGAAGCATCGATCCTGCTGATCACATCTGCCCCAAAAGTTCTCTGACGGTTGATTGCAGTATAAGTATCTACAATCTGCCCGGTTTTCAGCTCTGTCAGCTGCATGGCAATGGTTGTGGTTCCAATATCCACAGCAATCCCATATCTGCCATGTTCTGACTTCTTTGATTCAAGCCTGGATTGCCCGTTTGCAACTACATAGATGTCCTCCTCTTCTGTTTTCAGGAAAATCTGCGTATCCTGTGTCATGTGCATACAGCAGGCAAGTCTCCATCCTGCTTCCAGTTCTTCCTGAGAAAAATATGCCCGCTCCTCCCGAGTGGGTTCTGCTGCTCCTTTCTCCACACGAACTTTACATTTTCCACAGGTTCCTCTTCCGGCACAGATTGCAGGAAGAAAGATCTCATATCGCTGCAGCGCCGAGAGCAGTGTTTCTGAATACTGCGCCTGTATGATCCGTTCTTCCTGTCCTGTACACACGGTAACTGACACCTTTGTTCCCTGTCTTTTCTTACAGGAAAGATTGTCGCAGTGTGCACAGTCATGTCCCGGAGAAAATCTGCTGCTTTCTTCGTCCAAAAGGTAAACCAGACACATTGTTTTTACAGGATCATACATATAACTTTCTTTGATCGAAATGCCTTCTTTTGCTCCATCTACAGCCAGAAATGCTTCTTTTTGGACACTCATGGGAATATCTTTCGGCGCTTCCACTCTTCCTGCAATCCCCTTTTGATTTTTTTTACACAATGCAATCGCAGTACCTTCTAATTCCCGATCCATCTGAAACAGATAATCATCCGCAATGGCATCCACCAGCATCCCTTTTACATAATCCCCCTCGGCAAACAACCGAGTACTCCAACTGCTCATTTCTTTTCCTATGGAACACAGCCCATATAATACTTCTTCTATTTTTCTGCCGTTTTGAATCACAGAGTGTTCTTTCAGACACCCAAACTCCAGTAACGCGACTGGTTTTATTTTTTCGTAAGCAACCGGAAGCAGTTCTGATAATTCTTCCTTCATTTCCTCATATAATTCACTCTGTTTTGTAACGTCCAAACTTTTCAGGACATTTTCTGTCGATATCTCTATATTAAATTCCGTTCTTTTCATCGCTCTCATCCGCTTCTGCTTTTTTGATAATAAAATAAACCCTTTTTATTCAAAAAGAGTTTCTCCTTATCCTGCAATATCTGATTGACAGTCTGTTTCCCACCCAAAACAGAACTGTTTTCAACTGATATAAGTATCCTGACTCACAGTTCCTCCTCCAAATCCCTTCTCATCTCTTCGACAATGGTTTTGATTTTTCGTCCCTGTTTACAGTAGGGGTAAGCCTGTACCGGACTTCCACCGGTTTCCATCATTTCTCAGTTGTTAAATTCTTCTTAATTGTGTTTTGTCATAACAGCCTGTTTTGCCACGTCTGCACAGGATGCTGCATCCGGTGTGTAATAGTCCGCACCAATCTGCTCACAGAAACTCTGATTGACCGGAGCGCCTCCGATCATCACAATATATTTGTCCCGCATATTTTTCTCTTTTAAGTATTCGATACACTCCTGCATCTTTGGCATCGTTGTCGTAAGAAGTGCTGACATACAGATCAGATCTGCTCCCACCTCTTCTGCTTTTTCCAGAAAAACAGGTGTCTCTACATCAACCCCAAGATCATATACCTCAAATCCAGCGCCTTTTAACATCATCACTACCAGATTCTTTCCGATATCATGCAAATCACCCTGTACAGTTCCTACGACTGCTTTTCCCACCGGTTCATTTCCGATTTCAATCAGCTTTGGCTCCAGAATGGTAAGTCCGGCATTCATTGCACGCGCTGCAACCAGTACTTCCGGAACAAAAACTTCATTGTTCTTAAATTTTCCTCCAATAATCATCATTCCACTGAGCAGACCATCATTTAAGATCACTTTTGGATCGATTCCTTCATCTATCGCCTGCTGTACCAGCGCTTTCACATTTTTTGCACGGCCTTTTTGTAAATACTCTGAAATTTTCTGAATTAACTCCATGTTGATTCCTCCCATTCATTTCATTTGTATATTATTATACCTTTCACTGAATAGAAGTTTGGTACTTTTTTTGGATTATTATAAATATTTTTCATTCTTCTGTCAATTTTTGCTATTTCTATCCAATTTGTGATATGATAAAAGAAATATTCAATCCAATGACCGATTCAGGAGGAGAATCATGAAACCGCTTTTATATACATTCGTTTCCGAAGAAACCTTACACTCTATGGCAGTTACGTTCTATGCCTGTGTAAAACTGCCGATCCAAATTATCAATGAACACGGAAAAACACTGGTCTCAGAAGGTGAATCCCCACATTTTTGCCACTTGTTCCAAAAGCACCTTCCATCCTATGATTCCTGTGAAAAAATGCACATTTCTGCCAGTAAAAAGGCAATCGATCTTGGAGAAGCCTATATTTTTGCCTGTCATGCAGACTTAAATCACATTGTGTATCCTCTGATCAGTAAAAATGTATTTTTAGGTTCCATCCTTGTAGGCCCTTTTTTGATGGACACCCCAGACTCGATCCTGATCTCTGATATCACAAAAAAATACACGTTTTCTACAGAAGAAGCTTTGGAACTCTATGATGAAACAGAGGGACTTCCTGTAATTGCTCCTGCTCTTGTCAACCATGTCAGTCACCTGCTGTTTTATCTGTTTTCCAATCTGATCACAGACAGCAAAAAGGAGCTGTTAAAAAATAATGAAAAATTACTCCAGCAGTCCCGGATCAACGAATCCATTCAACGCTATAAAGCGGAAAATATCCAGACAGATTCCTATCCTTATGAAAAGGAAAAAGAACTGATCAATCAGGTTCAAAAAGGAGATGTCCGTGCTGCCTACGCCATTCTCAATGATCTGCTTGGATATGTGCTGTTTTCCCAGGGAAACAGCCTGGAAGTCGTCAAATCCCGTGCCATTGAGCTCTGTTCTCTGCTGTCAAGAACTGCCATCGAGCGAGGAGCGCCGACAGACAGCATCCTGAAATTGAACAATCATTTTCTGCAAAATCTCCAGTCTATTCAAACAATGGATACTCTGTGTTACAAACTGCAGGAAATTGTAGAGACTTTTACGGAAAGTATGTTTCACTATATTCCAACGAAAAATAATGAGATCATCAAACGTTCTCTGCTTTATATTTATGAACACTTTAACACACCAATCACATTGGAGGAAGTTGCAGAATATGTTCACCTGCATCCTTCTTATTTCTCCAGTTTATTTAAAAAATCAACCGGCTCATCGTTCAAGGAATATTTGAATATGGTAAGAATTGAAGAAAGTAAAAGACTCTTGAGCAATACCGATTTTTCTATCATCGATATCGCAATCGCAGTAGGCTTTGAAGACCAAAGTTATTTTTCAAAAGTATTTAAAAAATTTACCGGATTGACACCAAAACAATTTCGATAACCAAAAAGACGCTGCTTCCATAGTCATCTATAGAAACAGCGTCTTCTTTATTTAGCTTCTGTTTTCAGCAAAGAATTAGTCTTCTTTTGCTGTACCATCATAGAGATTTACCAATCCCTTCAGGTATTCGTATCTTTCCATCGCTTCTGCTTCGTTCTGAGCAAACAGTTTCTGTGCTTTTTCAGGATTTGCTCTCATCAGGGCATTGTAACGAACTTCTCCGTTCAAGAACTCCTGATAATCTCCCTTAGGCTCTTTGCTGTCCAGAGTGAATTTCTTCTCAGCCTGTGGATTGAATCTGAAGTTGTTCCAGTATCCACATTCTACTGCAAGCTGTTCCTCTGTCTGGGCTTTGCTCATACCTTTCTTGATTCCATGGTTGATACATGGAGCATAAGCAATGATCAGGGATGGTCCCGGATATGCTTCTGCCTCTGCAATTGCTTTTACGGTCTGATTGAAGTCAGCGCCCATTGCGATCTGTGCAACGTATACATAACCATAGCTCATCGCGATACCTGCAAGGTCTTTCTTCTTCGTCTCTTTACCGCCTGCTGCGAACTGTGCTGTTGCACCTGTCTTCGTAGCTTTGGAAGACTGTCCTCCTGTATTGGAGTACACTTCGGTATCAAATACCATGATGTTGATGTCCTGTCCGCTTGCCAGTACGTGGTCAACACCACCAAATCCGATATCGTAAGCCCATCCGTCACCACCGAAGATCCACTGGGATTTCTTAGCCAGGAAGTCTTTGTTCTTCAGAAGTTCTGCTCTTTCTTCGCATCCGCAGTCGCAGTCTTCCAGAACTTTTACAAGTTTATCTGTCGCAGTTCCATTGGTTGCTCCTACTGAGAATGTATCGAGATATTCCTGAGCTGCTGCTTTCACATCGTCATTTGCACCATTTTCTGCAAGTTTTTCTACAGATGCTTTCAGTCTTTCACGGATTGTGTTCTGTGCAAGAAGCATACCGTATCCAAACTCTGCGTTGTCCTCAAACAGAGAGTTGGACCATGCCGGGCCTCTTCCCTGCGCATTGACTGTATAAGGTGTAGACGGTGAAGAGTTACCCCAGATAGAAGAGCATCCGGTTGCATTGGCAATGTACATTCTGTCACCGAATAACTGTGTGATCAGTTTTGCATAAGGTGTCTCACCACAACCTGCACAAGCTCCTGAGAACTCAAGCAATGGCTGTTTGAACTGACTTCCTTTTACAGTTGTCTCTTTGAATTTTGCAACAACTTCTGGTTTTACCGGAAGTGCTGTTCCGTAATCAAAGAAGTCCTGTTTTCCGACATTGGCTTCCATATTGCCCATAACAAGTGCTTTCTCGCCCTTCTTACCTGGACATACGTTTGCACAAGATCCACATCCTGTACAGTCATAAGCAGATACTGCGATGGAGAATTTCATGTTCGGCATACCCACCATGTCGATCATATCCATACCTTCCGGTGCATTGGCTGCTTCCTCTTCTGTCAGAGCGATTGGACGGATAACAGCGTGCGGACATACATATGCACAACGGTTACACTGGATACAGTTATCCGGCTGCCAGATCGGAATATCCACTGCGATACCACGTTTTTCATAAGCAGAAGATCCTGACGGTGTGGATCCGTCTACATAATCATTAAATGCAGATACCGGAAGTGTATTTCCTTCCTGTGCATTGACTTTGGCCTGGATATTCTTTACAAAATCTACAACATCTGCTCTTCCGTTCTCTCCAACGTGAGGTGCTGCAAGCCCTTCATCTGCTGCATCTTTCCAGCTCTCCGGAACTTCGATCTCGACAACCTGTTTTGCACCTGCATCGATGGCATCGTAGTTCATCTGTACGATCTTGTCACCTTTTCTTCCATAAGTAGCTTTGGCTGCTGCTTTCATCAGATCGATCGCTTCCTCTTCCGGAATGATCGCTGCCAGTTTGAAGAATGCTGACTGAAGAACTGTATTAATACGTCCGCCAAGTCCGATCTCTTTACCGATCTTGATACCGTCGATCGTATAGAATTTGATGTTGTGGTTTGCAATATAGCTCTTCACCTGTCCTGGAAGGTGTTCTTCCAATCCTTCCATATCCCATGAACAGTTCAGAAGGAATGTACCTCCGTCTACCAGTTCCTGAACCATGTTGTACTTGTCAACATAAGATGGATTATGACATGCTACGAAGTTTGCCTGACGGATCAGATAAGTAGACTTAATTGGTGACTTACCGAAACGCAGGTGAGACATGGTAACACCGCCGGATTTCTTGGAATCATAGTCAAAGTATGCCTGTGCATACATATCAGTGTTATCTCCGATGATCTTGATGGAGTTTTTATTCGCTCCAACTGTACCGTCTGCTCCAAGTCCCCAGAATTTACAGTTGATCGTTCCTTCCGGTGTCGTTACCAGAGGCTCGTCTGCTTTCAGAGACAGATGTGTCACATCATCCTCGATACCGATTGTAAATTTCTGTTTTTCATCGTTGTGATATACTGCAACAATCTGTGCCGGTGTTGTATCTTTGGAACCCAATCCGTAGCGTCCTGTATAAATCGGAACTGCATCGAATTTTGATCCTTTTAATGCTGCTACAACGTCCAGATACAGTGGCTCGCCAAGTGCTCCCGGCTCTTTTGTTCTGTCAAGAACAG
>ERZ894236.1362-NODE-1362-length-17500-cov-12.3882_pt1 | contig 17500 bp, 10 predicted proteins | sample MGYA00380297_ERZ894236 | MGnify/ENA primary metagenome ERZ894236 (study PRJEB32331, sample SAMN06328420) | human gut metagenome | biome: human gut microbiome; feature: stool | host: Homo sapiens | collected 2014-08-04 ... | reverse complement strand
GAAAAGAATGTTGGAAGTGTGCTTTTCAGCACACCCCAACATTCAGTATAGAACCGCTGGGGCTGCCGGGCGCCTTGATGGGAACGATAGTAGGATTAATGCTCCAGCTTCTATTTCATCTGTGCGCAAAATGCGTGTTGCTGTTTTTCAGAAAGCAGGTATGGTCTGCGTATCTAATGGCTCCATTTCTGGCCATAGGATATGCTGTTGCTTATTATGTTTAGGAGGAGTGAGAAAATGAAGAAAAGGGTTCTTAGTTTATTAGTACTGATTGGCTGTGTAAGTATCTACTGCCTTCGGTTTAGGAAAAAGGCAGACTGTCTGCAATGAGGTAAGGGGAAGTTTATAAAAGCGGAGTATTGGACACAGAACTTTGAGACAGTCCGCTCCGTGATGCCAAATGCAGAAGTGTATGTGTTTGAGGAATACGGGGAGATCCAGGGGTTTTATCGGAATGGATGCAGAATACATTGCCGGATTATTTGTAGTGGAAGGACATCAGGGGCATGGGACTGGTCATCAACTGATATCAGAGGTAAAGAGGAAAAATCGCCTGTCGCTGCATGCTTATGAAAAGAATGCAGGCGCGGTGGCATTTTATCAGGCAGAAGGATTCCATATTGAAAACAGTATGACAGAGAAAGAGACTGGGGAACAGGAGTACCGGATGGTGTTTCATGAGAGCGATGAATCAAAAGAATCCTGCAGTAAATGATAAAGAAGTCAGAAAGGGGGCGGTTTGAAGATGCTGATTAATTTTAAGGACATGGAAATGCGGGAAGTGCCAGGGGGGGAAGTGTATGCGCAGGTGATGAAGAGTTAGCTCCTTTTTTGCCTGTAATAGATAATTGCAGAATAACTGAAAAAGGTAGAACGTTCAAAAGCCGCTGTCAGAAAAATAGAGCCGGCAGGAAACGTGCACTGGGGACGTATGGTGACAGGGGAGACATTTATAACTGATGAAGGACGGCAGAAGATTAATGATAAATTTGCGCCTTTTACGGTAGATATGGAAACTGCAAGTATATTCCATGTATACAATGTAAACAGGATACCATTTATTTCAATTCGTTGCATTACTGACACCGATGCCTGCAGGGGAATGTGTGATTTTGAAGAAAACTGCGCCAAAGCCTCAAGGGTTGCAAAGAATATTACAGTGGATTTATTAAACGAACTTAGAGGATAAAATCAGAAATTGTTCTGTTGGTGAGGAAACTAAATTAGGCGGATAACGGGAACTTATGAGGAGGATATGGAACAGTATCAATAGATAGATGTGCAATGATTTGACAGCGCAGGTTTCGTGGGCGTAAGACAGATAATAGATATACTGACAGTGGAACCGATTTTTGATATGCTTGTGGATCAGGAAAAGAATAATGAAAGAGGTATATGGAAATAGAAGTATTTCGTAATTGGCAAAATAAATACGGTATGCCTGATCTAAATGATTTAACATTTGCTAATACAGAACAAAAGTGTATTAAATACGATTTCAGAAAAGAATTTGGAATATGTGGAAAAAAACCTTATCTGGAAAATGAATGTCAAATTCTCAGATAAGGGTTTTTTTAAAAATTGCTTTTAAACTCTTTTCAATCCACAAGTGGTATATTGCTACTTGACATTATAAATAATAGCATAGTTAAAGAGCAAAATCAAATTTTACTTTAAATAAATACACTCGAGTTAAAAAGTATATAAAATAAGCCAAAGCGCTTGAAAGCCTGTTACCAATAGAGTATAATAAAAAATATAAGTTAACAGTAAATTTCCTGAACTGCAAAGGGGGGATTAAAGATTCTTGCGCATAGAAAAGAGTCCGATGGAAAGGAGCAGGATTGGGATAAACACAGTTCCAATGTGGCAATCTTATGCTTCCTGACGGCTGAAAAGCTGGGACTGGGTAAACTGGCAAAATTAATGGGGCTGCTGCATGATTTTGGGAAGGGAACTGCAGATTTCCAGAACTATCTTCGTGGAGCAGGCAGCAGGCATCATAATCACGCTGGATTGGGTGCGCTTTATGTTCATCGGCATTGGTGGCAGAGGGAGGCAGCGAAGGAGAGAAGACAGACTGCTCAGCTGATTTCTTTATGTATTTACGGGCATCATGCCGGTTTGCCGGACTGCCTGACTGCTTCGGGAAGATCGCCCTATTTAGACGGCCTGCGGGAACAGCCGGAGAATTACTACATAGAAGCAATGGAAAATTTTTACGCGGAAGTGGCATCCGCAGAGAAACTGGACAAGTTGTTTGATGATGCTTGTAAGGAGTTGAAGGAATTTGGACTGGACAGCCATTCTTTCAACTGGGGAATGCTTGCCAGACTTTTGCTGAGTATTCTTGTCGATGCGGACAGATGGGATTCTGCGTGCTTTGAATATGATGAAGACCCATTTGAAATGGCACAGGAAGCTCAGCCTGATTGGGAAAAACTTCTTATAAAACTTGAAGCTTATGTGGAAAAATTCCCCAGAGAAGGAGAATTGGCCACAATTCGGCGCAATATATCAGCATGGTGCAGAGCTGCGGGAGAATATGGACCGGGGATCTATACCTTGTCGGTTCCCACTGGAGGCGGTAAGACGTTTTCGAGTCTGAGGTTCGCGCTCTCCCAGGCTGAGAAGTATAGGCAGCGAAGGATTTTTTACCTCATTCCCATGAATACAATCTTGGACCAAAATTCAAGAGATATTCGGGACGCGCTTTCCGACTATCCGTCGATTTTGGAGTTTCATTCTAATGTTATTCCGGAGAATGAAGCGGAGGAGGAGAACTATCGCAGGCTGACAGAACGTTTCGATAGTGACATTATTTTGACTAGTCTGGTTCAGTTTTTGGATACATTTTTTCAGAAGGGAAACGGCAAGGTGAGGAGAATGTACCGATTTGCAAACTCCGTTCTGATTTTCGATGAAGTCCAGGCTCTTCCGAAGAAATGCCGGGAGCTTTTTAAGCTGGCGCTTCAATTCCTTGTACGTTTTTGTAACTGCACGGTGCTGCTTTGTACGGCGACGCAGCCGAATCTTGGATTAGAGGCAAAGGAACTTGTACCGGATGTGGATGCGCTATATCAAAAATTAAAGCGGGTGACATATATTTCAGAGATGGGACCACGTAAATATCAGGAGGCTGCCGATGATATTGCGGGATTTATCGGGAAGAAAACTTCTGTGCTGATGATTGTAAATACGAAGGATGCTGCCTGGAATATCTTCCAGGGGATTTCTGAACAGTTGGAGACATTAAATTACAGGCAGGTACAAATACGACAAGATCTTACGGACGAGGAACTGGAAAAATGTGCCGGAGGCTGTGCGGAAGATGAGATTTTGTGTGTGCATCTGAGTACACTTATGTGTCCGATTCACCGGAAAGAGATACTGCGCTGGATCAAGGTCTGGTTGTCAAAGAAAAAGCTGGTCTGCTGCGTTTCCACAGCCTTAATCGAGGCGGGAATCAACGTGAGTTTTCCAACTGTAATTCGCAGCTTAGCAGGTATTCCAAGCCTGATTCAGGCAGCAGGGCGCTGTAACCGCAATTGTGAAGCGGATATGGGAAACGTATACTTATGGAATCTTGCAGAGGAGAGGCTGAGCCGTTTGCCGGATATACAGAAGGGCAAGGAAATCAGCATGAGCCTACTTAGCAATGTGGAAAATCCGGATGAACTGGGAAATCCGGAGATGATAAAAAGATACTTTGCGAAAGAGGAGATATATACACAGGAAGTTGAAAAATATCAATACAAAGAGTGGAACTCGGATTTGGTTACCATGCTGTCAACCAACCGTGAGTGCCGGTGCACAGCCGGGAATTTGCGGGATGAGAATAATCCGCTGCCCGATTTAAGTAAGCGGTTTTATCAGAGTTTTCGAACGGCAGGCACGGTTTTTCAGGTTATAGACCAGAAAACGAAAAGCGTAATCGTTCCCTATGGCAAAGGAAAGGAATTGATAGAAAGATTGGGGGATCGCCATACGCTCAGCGAGGAGATCAGACTTTTAAAAGAGGCTCAACAGTACAGCGTAAATTTATTTGAACATATTTTTAATCGTCTGGCCGGGGAGGGCGCTTTAGTTTCTCTGGGTGAGACAGGAGCAGTTATTTTAAAGGACGAATACTATGATCCGTGGGCTGGAGTTACGATTACGCCGCAGGAAATGAAGGAGCTCATAATGTAAAGGAGGGATGCCGTATTGAAAATCAGAAATCAGATTGAGTATTGCGTGTCAGGAAACTATGCACTGTTCAGCGATCCGATTGCAAGAATGGGAGGAGAAAAGTTCAGCTATATGCTTCCGACCTATCAGGCGCTGAAAGGAATTACGGAGAGTATCTATTGGAAACCGTCGATCATATGGGTTGTGGATGAGATGAGGATTATGAAACCAATCCGCACAGAGTCCAAAAATATCCGGCCAATCAGCTATGTCGCGCCGAAGAATACATTGTCTGTCTATACCTATCTGGCAGATGTATCCTACCAGGTCAGGGCACATTTTATTTTTAATGAGAACCGGCGGGAAGAGCTGGAACAGGATTTTAATGAAAACAAGCACCACAATATTGCGAAACGTATGGTGGAGAAGGGTGGACGCAGAGATATTTTCCTGGGGACGAGGGAGTGCCAGGGATATGTGGAGTCCTGTGTATTTGGCGAGGGAGAAAGCTATTATGACCATTATGGAGAACTGGAATTTGGACTCATGTTTCATGGGTTTGATTATCCGGATGAGACTGGGCAGAATATCCTGGCTGCCAGATTCTGGAAGCCGAAAATGGTAAATGGAGTGGTTCAGTTCCTTCCTCCTGAAGAGTTACCGGAAGAGATGAAGCGGAATATCCGTCCAATGAAAGCGAAGCAATTTGGAGAAAAGTTCGGTAACTTCAGCGGTTTGAAGGAGGAGACACTGCAGCGGGAGTTGGTCTGGGAAGGAGGGGAAACGAATGAGTTGGATGCAGAAATTATGCGAGGCGTATGATGCCGGTATTGTCTGTGATCAGTCGAAAGAATCGGTTCGGCTTGTTCCGCTGGGGTTTGTGCGTAAAAAAGTAAAATACCATGTGGTACTCTCGCGGGACGGTCAGTTCGTATCTGCAGACGAGCTGATGGATGAAAATCAATTTCTGGAAATTCCAAGTACGCCGCAGGCAGAGAGCCGTACAGGTGATAATGGAACTCCGTTTCCCCTGGCGGAACAGCTCAAGTATCTGATTTTTGAAGATGAAAATTCGAAGCGGTTCAGCCAGTATATGGAACAGCTCAAGGCATGGTTCGGACAGCCCGATGCGCCTGACTGCCTGCGTGTGGTATATACATATCTGGATGGTCATACATTGCTTACCGATTTGGAATCACAGCCAAATTTGAAAGTGAAATATTATAAGAATGCAGAAAGGCGGGAAGGCACAGGAGAAGACGCTAAGGCTATGGTCTGTTTTTCAGTCCAGATGCAGGATGAAAGTGCTGACGATCTATGGCTCAGGGCAGATGTCAAACAGTCCTGGGAGCGGTTTCTGGCAGATAAACTGCCGGGCGCCAGAGCGTTTTGCTATGTGGAAGGTAAGATGCTTCCTGCTATGGAGAATCATCCGAAGCTACAGGGAAATGCCAAGCTGATTTCGGCGAAGGATTCTGAATTTCCATTTCAGTACAAGGGACGTTTTGTGGAAGACCGCAGCGCGGCGGTGATTAGCTTTGATGCGTCTGTGCGCGCCCATAATGCTCTGATCTGGCTCATTGCACGTCAGGGGATGCAAAAATACGGTATGACATGGGTGGTGTGGAATACGAACGGGGCGGTCATGAAGGCTCCGATTGATGAAAAAAACGGCTTTATGGATGATGAGGAAGAGGAAGAAGACTCCGAGCCGATTATCGATACATTTGAAAGTTATGCCAGGGAAGTGAGGGCGGCAGCCCGCGGTTATGGCGGCAGACTCCACGATTATAATAAGCAGCGGACTGATTTTGCGGTGATACTAGGACTGGAGGCGGCGACGGACGGAAGAATGTCGGTTACTTATTATCAGGAGTGCTCTGGAAATGAATATGTAAAGCGTTTGGAAGAATGGTATACGGATTGTTGCTGGTGGAGCTATTCCTGGAAAAAGAAGACAAAGGAGATTGCTTCCCCGGGTCCGGAGCAGATTGCCGTTGCCGTTATGGGGCCTGACGCGGTAAATGTGGCAAAACGGGATAAAAAATGTGAGAAGTCCCATACAAAATTGATGCGGAAACTTCACTCCAGAATCCTTGTCTGCATTGCTGACAGGCAGCCATTTCCGATTGATGTTGTCCTCAGTGCATTTTACCGGGTATGTGCGCCTCTTGCGTTTGTCAGCGGGAAGGACCGGCAGTGGTCCAGAACTGCATGGGAAACCAGTGTTGACACTGCTTGTGCGATGATATCTTGTTTTCAAAAACGCAGTCGTGGGGAGATTTGCGAGGTGTTCCCCCCAGAACTGCAGGCCGAGTCGAAAAGAAGAGACTATCTGTATGGCCGACTTTTTGCAGTGGCGGACTTTATGGAGGAGAAATCGACGGATAAGGGGCGGGATTACCCGACAAATGCGATACGGCTGATGTGTCAGTTTGTGAAACGGCCGTTTGAGACGTGGCCTAAGATCCATGAAAAAATAGTTCCCTGTTTTAAAAGCCTTGGCCCTGACAGCAAACGGTACCAGATACTTTTTGCGAAAATTGAGGAACAGTTTACGGAAGAAGACAGATATGAGAGAGGGGAGCTCTCGCTGGAGTTTTTGCAGGGCTTATCCAGTCAGAGACAGATGCTTTTTCAAAAATGGGAACCTACTGAAAAAAAGGAAGATGGGGGAGGCGTTCCATATAAGCTTCCAAGGCGGCGTTCCGAACTGTACGGATGTCTGCTGGCGATAGCGGATGTCGCGGAGCAGGAAGCCAGTGAGGGAGAACGGACGGGAATGACCAATGCGATGCAGATGATGCAGGTATTTGCGGCAAGGCCCTATGAGAGCTGGGGAAGACTTCACGACAAGTTGCAGCCATATTTGGAAAAATTGGGCAAGAAGGCGGATTATTATCAGCGGTTGATTGGATTTGTGGAGATGCAGTTTTCACAAGCAGATCGGGAAACGGCAGTGCCGTTAGACGCCGGCTATCTGCATGGATACTATTGTATGCGGCAGACGTTCTATCAAAAGACACAGTTTTCAAGGGAACCTCAAGAGTGGGAAGAGGCAGGAGACAGAAGGAGCGCCCTGTATGGACGGCAGCTTGGAATCGCGGACCGGATAGAGAGAAGGCGTTTTATCCGTGAGGCGGAGGATATAGACAGACGTTCTACGAATGAGTTGAGATTTATGCCAGTCTTTGCCCGGAAGCCGGCAGCTGCGTGGGAAAATCTAAAAGTCAAGTTAAAGCCATATCTAAGATATGCGGAAAACCTTTCGGGAGAAGACTTGGCCACCCTGGAACAGTTGGAAGCGCAACTACAGCAAAACGGCTGGAATACGGATATTCCTTTGGGAAGTGTTTATCTGCATTATTACTATGAAGAACGAAATAGATAAAACGAAATATAGGATGAAAAGGAGAAATGATTATGGCAGCTTTGAAGGAGAAAATTGATTTTGCACTGGTTTTTACCGCTAAAAACGCAAACCCGAATGGGGATCCCCTGGATGGAAATCGCCCGAGAACTACATACAATGGGTTGGGAGAAGTGTCAGATGTTTGCCTGAAGCGTAAACTTCGCAACCGGTTGCTGGACGAAGGGCAGAATATTTTTGTTCAGTCTGATGAGCGCCGCAGGGAAGGGGATACGTTTCGATCTTTAAAGGATAGAGCAGACAATGAACCTGCGTTGGCAGCGTGTGTGAAAGAGATGAAGGCAGGGAAGAAGACACGGGAGGATTATGCCAGACAGGCGTGCGAAACATGGTATGATGTGAGAGCATTTGGACAGGTTTTTGCATTTAAAAAAGGGAAAAAAGAGGAAGAGGAATCGGATGCCGTATCAATCGGTATTCGCGGTCCTGTCAGCATTCAGCCTGCTTTCAGCAAAGGACCGGTTAATATTACCAGCTCCCAAATTACGAAATCGGTGAATCTTGAGACTGGGAAGGATCCGGATAAAAAGGGGCCGGACACCATGGGAATGAAACACCGCGTAGATTTTGGCGTTTATGTTACCTACGGTGCGGTCAATGTCCAGCTTGCGGATAAGACCGGTTTCAGCGAAGAAGATGGGGAGGCTTTAAAGGAGGCGCTTAGAACTTTATTCCGTAACGATGAGACTTCAGCCCGTCCGGCCGGCAGTATGGAGGTAGTGAAGCTGATATGGTGGAAACATAACTGCGCCAGTGGCCAGTATTCATCGGCTAAGGTGCATCGGACGCTGCGGGTTTCCTGTGACGAAGAGGGCAATGTTTCGGTAAATACAGAGGATTTGGAGGGCCTGGTTCCGGAGGTTTTGGATGGCGAATGATGATTCGGATTTTTTGATGATTTCAGGATTAAAACATTTTCAGTTTTGCCGCAGGCGCTGGGCTCTGGTTCATATTGAACAGCTATGGGAAGAAAATGCGCTCACGTTAGAGGGACATTATATGCATGAACGGGTGCATGATGACGGTTTTACGGAAGCGAGAGGCTCCGTTCTTTTGTCCCGCGGGATGCCTGTCCGCTCCCAGGAGCTGAGAATTACCGGTGTATGTGACATGGTGGAATTATATAAGGATGAGGGAGGAGTCACGATTCAGGGAAGGAATGGCCGTTGGAGGCTGTATCCTGTAGAATACAAGCTGGGACAGCCGGATTTGCAGGGAGCGGATGCGCTGCAGCTATGTGCACAGGCGATGTGTCTGGAAGAAATGTTTGTCACGGATATTCCGGAGGCTGCGTTGTACTATGGAAAGATAAAACGCCGGCAGCGCCTTATCTTAACAGGGGAATTGCGGCAAAGTGTGAAGGAGTCTGTGGCGGAGATGCATAAGTTGATGTTAGATGGCCGCACGCCCAAGGCAAAGATGGGAAAAGCCTGCAAAAGTTGTTCTCTTGTGGAAATTTGCCAGCCCAAACTGATGAAACAGGTTTCGGCATCGGAATATATCCGCAGGGCGTTCCACGGGGAGGATGAGGAATGAAGAAGTTACTGAATACTTTATATGTCACGACGCCGGATGTATATCTGTCGCTGGACGGAGAGAATATCGTACTGTTGCAGGAACAAAGTGAGCTGGGCCGGGTTCCTCTGCATAATCTTGAAAGTGTGGTCTGTTTCGGTTACAGAGGCGCTAGTCCCGCGTTGATGGGAGCTTGTGCAGAAAGGGGGATCGGCCTTTGCTTTCTGACGCAGCATGGCCGGTTCCTTTCCAGAATTTCCGGACCAGTGAGCGGTAATGTGCTGCTTCGGGAGACACAGTATTTTAGAGCGGCAGATGAAATGCAGTCTCTTGCAATTGCTAAATCATTCTTGCTTGGGAAAATTTACAATGGTCGGTGGAGCCTTGAGAGGGTGAAACGTGATCATCCCATGCGGATTGAGCAAGAGAAGATCAATAGTGCCATAACTCAGATGTGCAGTTCTCTGAGTGATTTGGAGAAAGGCAAAAACCGGAGTGAACTGATGGGAATTGAAGGGATTGCGGCGAAAGCATATTTCGGAGTCTTTTCGCAGATGATTCTGCGGAATGAGGATGTATTTATTTTTGATGGCAGAACCCGTCGTCCGCCGCTGGATCCGGTGAATGCGATGCTTTCCTTTTCGTACACTTTGCTGGGAAACGAGATTGCAGGTGCTCTGGAAACGGTCGGGTTAGATCCGGCGGTAGGATTTCTCCATACAGTGCGTCCGGGGCGTGCGTCCTTAGCACTTGATTTGCTTGAAGAATTGCGGGCGCCGTTGGCAGATCGATTTGTAATTACGCAGATCAATCTCGGCATTTTTACGGAAAAAGATTTTCAAAGGAAAGAGAATGGTGCTGTTTTTATGACAGATGATGCGAGAAAAACCTTCCTGTCGGCCTGGCAAAAACGCAAGCAGGAGACGATCATGCATCCTTACCTGAAAGAAAAGATTCAATGGGGTATGGTTGCTTTTTCACAGGCCATGCTCTTGTCTAGGCATCTGCGGGGAGATTTGGACGCCTATCCCCCGTTCTTATGGAAATGAGGTGATGGATTTGCTCGTTCTTATAACCTATGATATTAACATTACAGAAGCCGCAGGGGCCCGCCGTTTAAGGCGCGTAGCCAAGCAATGCGTAAATTATGGCACACGGGTACAGAACTCTGTTTTTGAATGTCAGGTGGATGCAACGCAATATGTGAAGCTAAAACATCTTCTGATGAAAGAAATTGACGAAGAAAAAGACAGTCTGCGTTTTTACTCTCTAGGTAATCATTATAGCGGTAAGGTTGAGCATTTTGGCGTGCGGCGCGGGATACAGGTGGATGAACCTTTAATTTTATAAAAGAACCGCAGGGAAGATGTCTTGCCTTATCAGTGCGAACCCGAAGTGAACATGAATTCTGTGGGAAGTTCGCACCTGGATTTTGGTGTAAATTGGCGGGGATTCTGGTTTAGAGATAAAATTAAATATCATATTTGGATGATTTGAATAAAAAGTAATGTAAAAAATACTCTAAAACCATGAATTTTTGCTGGTCAGGCTCGTAAGAGCCTGTGGATCGAAACGGGAAACAAGGCCCATGGATGTCGGCCCTTTCAGGGTCAGGCTCGTAAGAGCCTGTGGATCGAAACCTTCAGGAGCAGCACATCACCGACACAGTATTTCCGGTCAGGCTCGTAAGAGCCTGTGGATCGAAACGTTCGACCCTATCGGATATATGCAATGGAACAATGGTCAGGCTCGTAAGAGCCTGTGGATCGAAACACCTACATTGGGGAGGCTTTCATCTACCCATATGGTCAGGCTCGTAAGAGCCTGTGGATCGAAACATTGCCATCATACTTCGCGTATAAGTTTTTCATTGGTCAGGCTCGTAAGAGCCTGTGGATCGAAACGTCATAATTAGCGCCGGTATACATTGCATCAACAGGTCAGGCTCGTAAGAGCCTGTGGATCGAAACATACCTATACTGCACTTCACTTCTGCAATTGTTGGTCAGGCTCGTAAGAGCCTGTGGATCGAAACTAGGCTAGTATTTCCTAAAAGATTAAACGTGTTGGTCAGGCTCGTAAGAGCCTGTGGATCGAAACACCGCCATTAGAAGGTGGATTTGGCGGTGGTACGGTCAGGCTCGTAAGAGCCTGTGGATCGAAACTACATTGGCGGGGTATTTTGTGAAGCCCATTTTGGTCAGGCTCGTAAGAGCCTGTGGATCGAAACAGGGAAGACACAAAGTTTTTAAGAGGTGATGGTTTGGTCAGGCTCGTAAGAGCCTGTGGATCGAAACAAATAAAAATCGATTATACTTGATAATCTCAAAGGTCAGGCTCGTAAGAGCCTGTGGATCGAAACCGTTGGCTCCCAGCGACACGGCCGTGAAGTTCGTGGGTCAGGCTCGTAAGAGCCTGTGGATCGAAACTTAGCACCCTTTGATATCATTTTTATATTTGCATGGTCAGGCTCGTAAGAGCCTGTGGATCGAAACATCAACGCATCCCTGAGCATAGGCCATCAAGGCTGGTCAGGCTCGTAAGAGCCTGTGGATCGAAACCTAAAGGACGCCGAGAAATTCTCCGGTGTTAAAGGTCAGGCTCGTAAGAGCCTGTGGATCGAAACCTAGTGTCCTACACATGATGTGTATCTGGCCTTAGGTCAGGCTCGTAAGAGCCTGTGGATCGAAACTTTATTCCAGGAACACCTACTGTTACTTCTGTTGGTCAGGCTCGTAAGAGCCTGTGGATCGAAACAGTTTCAATCCATTCAAGCTGGCCATAGCCATCATGGTCAGGCTCGTAAGAGCCTGTGGATCGAAACCTTCTAATGGTGGCGAGTGGTCAAGGAAATTACCGGTCAGGCTCGTAAGAGCCTGTGGATCGAAACAGCCGTACTTGGTCACAAGGAAAAGGGGCAAGCTAGGTCAGGCTCGTAAGAGCCTGTGGATCGAAACAATAATTGGGGGTTTAAACAACTCCCCGGAGTTGGTCAGGCTCGTAAGAGCCTGTGGATCGAAACTTAATACTTCGTAAGCTTGCTTAAGTCCTAAATCGGTCAGGCTCGTAAGAGCCTGTGGATCGAAACATACTCGTTTGACACGCCCTTAAGTGCGGTGGCAGGTCAGGCTCGTAAGAGCCTGTGGATCGAAACAGTTTCAATCCATTCAAGCTGGCCATAGCCATCGGTCAGGCTCGTAAGAGCCTGTGGATCGAAACATTGCGCTTTGAATACGTTTACGTTCTTTTTTGGTCAGGCTCGTAAGAGCCTGTGGATCGAAACAACAACTTTTGCAGAACGTTCGTTCGTTTTATTGGTCAGGCTCGTAAGAGCCTGTGGATCGAAACTTCTGTGGTCCCGTCGATTGTTGGGGCAAAATTGGTCAGGCTCGTAAGAGCCTGTGGATCGAAACCGTGCATGTGTCCACTACCAGGTAACACCCCTGCTGGTCAGGCTCGTAAGAGCCTGTGGATCGAAACGCGCCCGGTACGCGATGGTACCTGCATCAAATTAGGTCAGGCTCGTAAGAGCCTGTGGATCGAAACCTTGCAAAAGCATTATATGAAAAATTTCTATAAAGGTCAGGCTCGTAAGAGCCTGTGGATCGAAACTAAAAATTGATTGGTGCTGACTTTTGTCAGATTGGGTCAGGCTCGTAAGAGCCTGTGGATCGAAACAAGGAACGGCCGGCCGAACCGTCCCTGTTTCACGGTCAGGCTCGTAAGAGCCTGTGGATCGAAACCATAATCAAAATTCATTGCAATTTTCCGGTACAGTCGGTCAGGCTCGTAAGAGCCTGTGGATCGAAACTGTATGGAGTTTAGAGTAACGATAAGAGTCTTTGGTCAGGCTCGTAAGAGCCTGTGGATCGAAACAACGCTGGTTTTCATCGCACAGAATCGCTACAGGGTCAGGCTCGTAAGAGCCTGTGGATCGAAACAGCGGGTGTAAAGAAGCGTTCGCGGTATTTCTGCCGGTCAGGCTCGTAAGAGCCTGTGGATCGAAACAAACCATGAGTTTACAATGTGCATTCGATGTAAGGTCAGGCTCGTAAGAGCCTGTGGATCGAAACACCAATAATGGAAGTCATATTTGCTATTTCTCCGGTCAGGCTCGTAAGAGCCTGTGGATCGAAACCAAGGAAATGAAATATTGTAACTGTTCTCCTATGGTCAGGCTCGTAAGAGCCTGTGGATCGAAACATTAGAGCAAGGTTTGATAAATTATAAAGAATATGGTCAGGCTCGTAAGAGCCTGTGGATCGAAACTTTTCTGGTAAAGATATAAAACTTGAGTTTTCTAGGTCAGGCTCGTAAGAGCCTGTGGATCGAAACCGCGCCTATAATTCGTTCGGTAAATCATATCGTGGTCAGGCTCGTAAGAGCCTGTGGATCGAAACTCCATTCAAACATGCTAATAGCAAGGTTTGTAAGGTCAGGCTCGTAAGAGCCTGTGGATCGAAACCTTTACATCAAGTGCTGACAAAATCTTTGTCATTGGTCAGGCTCGTAAGAGCCTGTGGATCGAAACTATCATCCAAAGAAGGCGATATGGCTTTTGAAGTTGGTCAGGCTCGTAAGAGCCTGTGGATCGAAACCGTCGGTACTTTAATTTCATTCTTCTTTGCCCAGGGTCAGGCTCGTAAGAGCCTGTGGATCGAAACCGATGTATTAGTAGGAGTCATTGGTGTTTTACCGGTCAGGCTCGTAAGAGCCTGTGGATCGAAACCTTAGTCGAGTAAAAGTACCAATCCGTTTTCTGTGGTCAGGCTCGTAAGAGCCTGTGGATCGAAACCTGCTGTCCGCAATCCAGAAACCACAGCCCCTGCGGTCAGGCTCGTAAGAGCCTGTGGATCGAAACATCCACCTGTCGGGCCGTCGCCGCTGCGGCAGAGGTCAGGCTCGTAAGAGCCTGTGGATCGAAACCTGGTTAACATCCCAGAACTAAGCAACGATGAAAGGTCAGGCTCGTAAGAGCCTGTGGATCGAAACTGCTCGTCTAAATCAACTACCAGTGTTCTATAGCGGTCAGGCTCGTAAGAGCCTGTGGATCGAAACATCGGGCCAGCGCATTCTTCGCCAGGGTATATATGGTCAGGCTCGTAAGAGCCTGTGGATCGAAACTGCCATTTTTTCTCCTTTCCCCACTTTCCGGTGGTGGTCAGGCTCGTAAGAGCCTGTGGATCGAAACAACCGCTTTTTTATAAGCAGAAGAAGGGCTTGTCAGGTCAGGCTCGTAAGAGCCTGTGGATCGAAACGAGTATCGCGTTCCCAGCCTGCGGTAGCCGGCTCGGTCAGGCTCGTAAGAGCCTGTGGATCGAAACTGCTGTGCCACCACAAATAATCCCAAACGCCTTGGTCAGGCTCGTAAGAGCCTGTGGATCGAAACCTCGAACGTCAGGTGCCAGGCTCCCGTCACCATAGGTCAGGCTCGTAAGAGCCTGTGGATCGAAACCATGTTGCTCCATGAACCAGCAATTTCCCGTTTAAAGGTCAGGCTCGTAAGAGCCTGTGGATCGAAACGATTCTCCACCGTGACGGATATGCCTTTTTCTTCGGTCAGGCTCGTAAGAGCCTGTGGATCGAAACGTCTGTAACAATTCCCTTGATAACAAGGTCTTTTCGGTCAGGCTCGTAAGAGCCTGTGGATCGAAACTTAGTTATTTTATTAAAGAGCCATAAGGCTATTTAGGTCAGGCTCGTAAGAGCCTGTGGATCGAAACTCTTGACGAAAATACTTGCAAAAAGATTTACCATCGGTCAGGCTCGTAAGAGCCTGTGGATCGAAACAATATTAAGTTGCTGGAATCTAGTGTGGTACTTGGGTCAGGCTCGTAAGAGCCTGTGGATCGAAACAGCCAATTTAAGAAAGGCGTATTACCAGCCCATGGGTCAGGCTCGTAAGAGCCTGTGGATCGAAACTTTAATGCCCGATATTCTTCATATGTACTGCATCCCGGTCAGGCTCGTAAGAGCCTGTGGATCGAAACATCATTATTAGCGTGACCAAATCCCATGCACTTGGTCAGGCTCGTAAGAGCCTGTGGATCGAAACTATCAGGTATTCATCAGCAAATATTTTCTGTTTTGGTCAGGCTCGTAAGAGCCTGTGGATCGAAACACAAGCCAGGCCATATTAACGGGTAATGCCGCAGGGGTCAGGCTCGTAAGAGCCTGTGGATCGAAACTCTGAGACATAAATTTATCGAACATATACTTCACAGGTCAGGCTCGTAAGAGCCTGTGGATCGAAACGTGTATGACACAGGACAGGAGATTACGCTGGAAGGTCAGGCTCGTAAGAGCCTGTGGATCGAAACTATCCCCACAATTTTAATATTTGGTAAATACTTGGTCAGGCTCGTAAGAGCCTGTGGATCGAAACCGATATTCGCCTGGAGGGGATTGACGGTCAGGAGAAGGTCAGGCTCGTAAGAGCCTGTGGATCGAAACATTACCGTCATACTGCGCGTATAAGTTTTTCATTGGTCAGGCTCGTAAGAGCCTGTGGATCGAAACCCCTAAGTATTCAATTCCTGTCAGGCCCCGAAGGTGGTCAGGCTCGTAAGAGCCTGTGGATCGAAACTTTCTCCCCGGCCCGATAATAATCCGTTCTACCCGGTCAGGCTCGTAAGAGCCTGTGGATCGAAACTGCATTGCGTACGGAAACTCATGCATGGAGCCTTGGTCAGGCTCGTAAGAGCCTGTGGATCGAAACCTTCGCCGACACCAGCTTCTTCCATAAGTGGTAGGGTCAGGCTCGTAAGAGCCTGTGGATCGAAACAAGTATTCTAACGGATAAGGTCAGATGCACAACAGGTCAGGCTCGTAAGAGCCTGTGGATCGAAACATCAGCTTCACCTCCTTCGCCGACACCAGCTTCGGTCAGGCTCGTAAGAGCCTGTGGATCGAAACCTTAAATCTGGTAAGACCTTTCAGTCAAACGGCAGGTCAGGCTCGTAAGAGCCTGTGGATCGAAACAGGCTGTCCCCCCTCGGCTTTGATACATATACAGGTCAGGCTCGTAAGAGCCTGTGGATCGAAACTATCTGGGAGTTTCCAATACAGAGGCAGCGGAAGAGGTCAGGCTCGTAAGAGCCTGTGGATCGAAACGATTAATCATATCCGTACCACATGTTCGTCTAAAGGTCAGGCTCGTAAGAGCCTGTGGATCGAAACTTGTAGCCTGTATAAAAGTACCTTTAACCATAGGCGGTCAGGCTCGTAAGAGCCTGTGGATCGAAACTGTCAAATTTGTATAAGGAATTTGTATGATACAGGTCAGGCTCGTAAGAGCCTGTGGATCGAAACATCATGTCACGCCCCCATATGGGCGACTGATTTTGGTCAGGCTCGTAAGAGCCTGTGGATCGAAACTCTTTCCGCCCCAATTTAGAAACGAGGACTAGCTTGGTCAGGCTCGTAAGAGCCTGTGGATCGAAACATAGCTGTACACCATACCGTCGGCGCCCCGTTTATCGGTCAGGCTCGTAAGAGCCTGTGGATCGAAACTCCGCTCCCATGTTACCCAGCACTCCGCATATCGCGGTCAGGCTCGTAAGAGCCTGTGGATCGAAACTAACAAGGCTCTGATGGCGAGTGCAGACTGGCTAGGTCAGGCTCGTAAGAGCCTGTGGATCGAAACTACCCGTAGCGTCATATTCATAGACGTTTGAAGGTCAGGCTCGTAAGAGCCTGTGGATCGAAACCGATAAAGGCTGGAATATTGGATGCGCAAAGATGGTCAGGCTCGTAAGAGCCTGTGGATCGAAACGAACTAATATCTCCACTACTATTATCATTTGATGGGTCAGGCTCGTAAGAGCCTGTGGATCGAAACTGCCATCTCCACGGATTATATCCGCTCTCCGCTGGTCAGGCTCGTAAGAGCCTGTGGATCGAAACCTTGTGCAAAAAATACATAAGAGAGCTTAGAGTGGTCAGGCTCGTAAGAGCCTGTGGATCGAAACCGTCAGTTGCAAGTATTAACTTCGGTTGGTGGAGGTCAGGCTCGTAAGAGCCTGTGGATCGAAACAGCCTGAAACACCGGAGGATGTATTGGCAAGCATGGTCAGGCTCGTAAGAGCCTGTGGATCGAAACTTTTCTTTTATAGAAAAGGAGGAAACATGAATCGGTCAGGCTCGTAAGAGCCTGTGGATCGAAACTAACACGATGACAAATGCCCTATTTCTTGAACTAGGTCAGGCTCGTAAGAGCCTGTGGATCGAAACGGATACACCGTAATGAACCAGTGGTCAGCTACTGGTCAGGCTCGTAAGAGCCTGTGGATCGAAACCACTCCACATTCAGTTCATCTTTGCTAAAACCGGGTCAGGCTCGTAAGAGCCTGTGGATCGAAACGAACGTTGTGCTGAAAGATTCCA
>ERZ894236.1356-NODE-1356-length-17616-cov-9.00461_pt1 | contig 17616 bp, 9 predicted proteins | sample MGYA00380297_ERZ894236 | MGnify/ENA primary metagenome ERZ894236 (study PRJEB32331, sample SAMN06328420) | human gut metagenome | biome: human gut microbiome; feature: stool | host: Homo sapiens | collected 2014-08-04 ... | reverse complement strand
CAGGCACCTCCTCTTACGCTGCGCAGGGCAACCGAGGTGGAGCCTTGGTCGGTGTGCACGGTCAGCAGGCCGTCGGTGTAGGTGAAGTCGAAGGTGGAAGACCTCACGATCTCCCGAGCCTTCTCGGGCGTGAACGCCGTTCCGGCGCGCGTGTACTCTTCCACGATTGCCCCCTGGTAGGCGTACAAACGCGTCTCGTAGTCGCCGTTGCCCAGGTGTTCGGTCAGCACGAGCGCCAGCCCTTCGGGACCGTCGGCCACGCCTACGGCGTCGGTCCCGTCGGTGGCTCGGATGGAGTTCGCGATCAACGACAGCCCCAGTCGGGTATTGTCAGAGGAAGAGCGCACATCGTTCGCTGCGCGGTAGGCGCTCGTGCCCACCAGAAGCGCCAGCAGCAGGAACAGCGCGATGACGGCGAACAGCAGCGTGATGAACGCCCGTCCGCGCGCCTTTCCATCGCGGGCTTCGGAGCTGCGGTTGGACCCTGTCGCCTGGATCAGCGTTTGCACCATATCGCCCCTCATTTCGCCAACACCACGACGTTCGGCATGACGTTGTCGGCGAACACCTCGTACGTGATCGCGTAGTCGGAGCGATTCACGACCAACCCGTAGTTCTCCTCGAGATAGGCGAGCGACGAGGGGTATGCGCCCTCGATGGCGCAGCACTGCTTCGCGCTGTTCAAGATGGCGTTGCGCACCGACAGCTCGCCTTGCTCGCGCAGCGATGCTCCGATAGCGTTCGAGGAAAGCCAGACGAGTACGACGACCAGCACGATGGCGAGCAATCCGGCCATGCGCTTGCGGGTGCGCCTCCTGATTTCCTGTTTGGTCAGCTCGTGGTACATGGGACTAGCCGATCGATCCCATGATGCCGATGAGCGGGAGCATGACCGCGATGAGCGTAGCCCCCACGCCCACGGTGAGGAACGCGGCCAGCGTGGGCTCGACGCTGTCGATGAGGCCGTCGAGGCGTACGATAGAGTCGTCGAAGAACGTGTCCGACAGGCTTGCCAGCACGGTTTCCAAGCTGCCAGAGCGCGTGCCCACGACCAGCATGCGGGCGTAGATGGGCTCGAAGACGTTGTTGTCGAAGATGGCTTGCGCGAGGCTCTTGGCTTGGGCGGGATCCGTCATCTGCATCCGCACCGCTTCCAGCTGGGATTTCAGGTTTCCATGGTCCACCATGGCCACGGCCTTCTCCATAGCGGTATCGGTGTCCACGCCGGCAGCTACGAACGTGGCGAGCGCCGCGGTGAACCGGCTAACGGCCATCTGGCGCATAGGCCCGCGCGTGAGGGGCGCCTTTTCGAACAGGCGCAGCAAGCGCTGGCGCCCTGCCGCCGAGCGGCCGGCCAGCACGCCCAGCACTACGAGCACGGTGCACAGCAGCGTAACGCCCAGAGCGATCCAGCCTATGATGATGGAAGCGTTCACGTATCCGAAGGAGCCGGCCGTCAAGTTGCCGGTGAGGCCATGGTACACATCCACGAACACGGGTAGAATGACGATGACGGTGAACAGCAGGATTGCCGACATGACGCACAGCAGCGCAGCCGGGTAGGCGATCGCGTTCTTTATCTTGGCGTACAGGCGATCTTCCTCGTCGTAGTATCTCGCCAAGCTCCACAGCACGTTCTCTAAGCGGCCCGCGTGCTCGCCTGCGCCCACCATGTCGACGACGTGGGAGGGGAGGCATCCTGAATCGTCCATAGCGAGCGCCAGGGGCTTGCCGACGATGAGTTCTTTGTATACGTCGTCGCACGCGCGTTTGAACGCGGCGTCTTCCATGTTCTCGCCCAGCAGAAAGACGGCTTCGTCCATCTGGATGCCGGCGGAGTGCATGACGGCGACGCTTTCGCAGAAGGCGGAAACAGCGCTGCTCTCAAGCATCTTCGTGGCCATGTCCTACGCGCTCCTTTTGTCTCGTGCTGCTACGTGTATCGTCATAATCAGTACGTGTAGAGGTCGGTGTACGCGATTCCGTCTCCCACGTAGCTCGACCCGCTTCCGGCCGCGAACGTCGTATCGATACGCGTCCACGTGTTCTGCTTGATATCGATATGGGCATCGACCCATGTGCCGTCAATATACACCATGTTCCAAGCGTGGTATATATTATCGGGCGATACGTACCCGGTGATTATCTTGCAGGGGATCCCTTGGCTGCGCAGCATGGCGGCCGCCAACGATGCGTAGTCGAAGCAGATGCCCGCGCCGTCGGCGATGCACGAATCGGGGTTGGGAAGGTAGCCCGTCGCATCGGCAAGCCGAGCGGCTTTGTCCTCGTCGTATGCGATATTTTCAACGATCCAGTCGTAGATCCCGCGCACCACGTCGCCCTCGTTCTGGGCGTCGGCGGACAGGTCGTTCGCCAGCTGCGTGCTTTTGCTGGATGCGTCGTAGTCGCAGTAGACGCTCGGTCGGATGAACGGTTGGAATTCGTCAGCCAGCGTCACAGGCTGGTCGGCGAGCGAGTACAGCTCCGAATACCGTTGTCCGGTGGTGTTTTCCCAGACGGTGAACGTGTACGCGCCGCTGCCTTGAACGAGAGGGCATGAGATGGGCGTGCCGTCGCTGGGCAGATCGAAATAATACTGCGTTTCGGAACCTTCAAACGAAATTTGAAATTTGAGCCGGGTTGATGCAGTTGCCGAGACGGCCACGTAGCCTTTCGCCAGGTTTGAAGCGTCGATGCTCACGCCGTTTTCGCCGCCGGCCGCCGCTTGGTCGAACGGGGAGAGCGCAAGCTCCGGCCGCTCGTAGGCCGGGCCGCTCGTCTGGCTCTGGCTGCCTGAGGGGTTCGTGGTTTTGCCGACCGCGTCGTTTTCGCTGCATCCTCCCAGCGCGACGAGCGTCGTCGCCAGAACCGCCGCGCATGCGCTGCGGACGATCGCACGCAGCGTGCGGGCGCGCCGATGTTGCGGCGTGCAAGCTCCGTCGCGTTGTTTCCGTCCAGCGGCTGTGATGCCGAGCAGGTACATGCGCCCTCTCTACGATTCATTGTCTCGGAGGGCATTATACCCCTCCTTGCGCACATACCGGATACTGTTGATTTTGGCACGAAAAAGCGATTCCCGCTACGTTGGATGCAGATGCTCGTTTCTTAAACGGCCAGATAGAATGCGGGTTTTGTTAACGCGTTGCCAATTGGTGTTTTAATGAGGCCACTACTAGAGCATTTGGGGTCGCAACGTGATAGAATATAGATTGGGTTATAGGCTATGCCCTTGTTCTGTATTGCAGAACGTGGTATGTCAGGTCTGTCACCTACCATAAGATAGACGAGTTTTCAGCATATTCGACAACGTATGAGCTCATCGACAAGCGCAGTGCGTCTACGTGCTTGGATCGGAACTGCGAAGCGGTTCGCGACGAACAGCCGATCCTTCCGTAGCTGGCGAAAGTCTGGGTGATAGGTATGTTGGAGAAAATGCTAGATCTTAAAAACACGTTCGAAGGCAAGTTCCTTGCCGTCCTCATGTCTGTGGTGTTGGTCATGTCGATGACGAACATCCTGGCGTTCGCAGGCAACGAAGGTCAGAAGGACGGTTCGAAAACCGAGTCCGCTCCCACCGATCAGGTGGTCGGCGAGTCCGACAAGGAAGCGGTCGACGAGGCCGTGCAGCATGGCGAGAGCGCTGCGGCCAAGGATGCCGATGCGTCCAAGACGACGCCTTCCCAGCCTCTTGTTTCGACGACGGTCGACGAAGCCGTGGTAACGTTCGAAACTCAGAACGCGTTCGTGTCCGTGAAGGATCAGCTGCTCTCCGGCACGATGCTGACCACCGAACTGCACAAAGAGCTGAGGTTTGCAGCAAGCGCCGACACCGGCTTCGAGCTGGGAGCCATCACCGCGAAGAACGCCGCGAACGCCGACGTGCCCGTCACCACCCAGGACGGCGTGTCTAGCATCGCGGCCGAGTATGTCGACAGCACCTTGGTCGTGTCCGTTGTCGCCGCTGCGGTTGTCTCCGATGAGCCCGAAGTTGAAACCACGCCTATCACCAGCGATACCAAGATCGAGCCGGGCGAGGCGGACGAAAAGGGCGAACCCGAGGAGCCGAAATCGGAAGAGCCCGAGACCGATGAGCCTGAAGCCCCCGTTGCCGACGAAGACGTCGTCGAGGTCGAAGCCGACGTGAGCAACCCGGCGTTCGAGGGCTATGCCCAAGCCGGCAACGTGCTGGTGAAGGTAACCGCCGCCGAAGGCGTGCTGCCCGAAGGTGCGACCGTGCAGGCGACGCGGATCGAGCGTCAGGACGTTGTGGACGCCGTGGCCGAGAGAGTGGAGAGCCAGGGCAAGGTGCTCGAGGATGCGATCGCCATTGATGTGACGCTGCTCGACAAAGACGGCAACGAGATCCAGCCCAATGGTGCCCTGAACGTCTGCTTCTTCGACGCGAACGTCGAGGGCGAAGAGGTGGGCGTGTACCGCGTGTCCGACGATGCGTCTCAAGTCGAGACCATCGGCGCCCGCCAAGCCGACCCCGCCGTCCAAAGCTTCGACGTGGATCACTTTACTATTTATGTGGTGGGAACGTACACGAAAGCCGAATCTTACGATAAGGCATATGAAGTTGCGCCCGGCGGAACGGTAGAGTTGGAGGCCAACAATCGATCTAGCAAGTATGGGGCCTGGTCTATCGAGGGTTCGGGGCAGCTCATCTCTTCGAACAACAACAAGACGCCCACCGCAAAAGTGAAGATCAACAATAACGCTAGTAACGATTCGTTCGTTACTGTTTCGTATCGGACGAACCTTTTATCGTACGACCGCTTCTACATCAAGGTCGTATCCAGCTCGTCTACTAAAGTCACTTTTGATTTGAATGGCGGCACCGGCACTGCTCCGAAGGCTGTCGAGGGCGAAAACTACGTGACGCTTCCGGGTCAGGATGGATTTAGCCGCAACGGCTATGAATTTCTTGGCTGGTCGACGGCAAGAGATGCTAGCACGGTAACAGAGGGTTCGGCGGCTGCCAAGGTTTATCCTGCCGGTTCCGAATACTATCTCGAGAAAAACACCACTCTTTACGCCGTGTGGGGTGCGGTTTCTACGAATAACAAAGACTCCGTGAAAATAGCGATACGTACCGATGGCACGATTCCCGATGAACCTTCGATTCAGAAAGCCGGCTATCAATTCCTTACGAATGCCGATACCGGAATGATCATGGTTCCGAGCAATTGGTTCTCTCCTCTGCACACTACCGCCGGAGTTGATAATGTCACTCCTATGTTGACCGATGCCTTCTGGGAGTACGTTAATGGTCAAAATATAGGTAATAGATACTGGAACAGCGAGACCGAGTATGTTCAATTCTACGTTATCAAATGGCAGGTTGACGGTGGGGTTAAACCTTATGTTGGTGCGACCACTCCGGGATACGCTTGGCATATCGATGGCGTCGTAAAGAAAAAGGACAAGGTAACGCTAACGTATTCCGGCAACGGGCCATACGAAGGGCTTATTCCTGACAGCACCGAGCATGTTGCCGGGGAGCAAGTCGCGGTAAAAGGACAAAATTGGACCGATGCTTCGGGCACGTCTCGTGAGTTCTCGCGTCCTGGATACACCTTCGCGGGTTGGAACACTCAGCCGAACGGTTCCGGCGATCAGTATAATGCGGGCGAGACCTTGACCATGAATGGCAATGTTACCCTGTATGCTCAGTGGGTGCCCAAAGACAAGGTGACGATCAATTACGTTGCGTTATCGGGCGGCACAGTCGAACCCGGTCATGAATATCTTAACCCGGATCTTGACGACGCAAAGGGCTCCGTCGCGAAAGCGAAAGCCGGTTACGTGTTCGGTGGCTGGTACGACAATGAAGCGTGCAGCGATCGGCCGGTTGGGGAGAATGAGCGATTCACGCCTACTCGTCCCGATAGCGGTTGGGCGGATGGCACAACTTATTATGCCAAGTTCGTGGCCGAGCGCACCGCCTACACCGTCAACCACTACAAGGTCAACGCGGCCCACACCGCCGCGACGCTGGACAACGCCGAGAACCTCAAGGCGACGACCGACGCCTCCGTGTCGGCCACGCCCCAGACGATCCCGGGCTACACCTACCAGCCCCTCTTCGACGAGAACGGCATGAAGACGGTCGCCTCCGGCACCGTGGCCGGCGACGGCTCGCTCGTGCTCAACCTGTACTACACGCCCGACGCCGACGCCCTGGCCTACCACGCCAACGGCGGCCAGGGCACCATGGCCGCCACCGAGGGCGTCACCGACCAGGTGGTCGAGGTGGCCGCCAACGGCTTCGAGCGCGCCGGCTACGCCTTCGTCGGCTGGAACACCGCCGCCGACGGCTCCGGGCAGGCCTACGCCGCGGGCGCCGGCTACGCGCTGACCGCCGGCGACGACGCGCTGTTCGCCCAGTGGACCGCCAACTTCACCGATCTTGCTGCTACGGGTTTTGAGGTGACTTACGACGGTGGTACGCACATTGTTCAGATCAGCGGCACTATCCTACCGAGCGATATCGTCGAATACTGGTCTGGCGACACGAAGCTCGCTGCAAACGAGTTCGTCAATGTTGTTGATTCTGCCGAGGTGACGGTCAAGGTTATCCGTGGCGGGCAGACTTGGACGAGCGATCCGGTTGTGGCAAAGATCAACCCGGTCGCTGTTGCCATCAACGTTAATAGCGACACCAAAGTCTATAACGCCGATGATCCGGTCTTCTCCGGCACGGTGTCCAAGTTGGTTTCCGAAAGCGACTTGGGCGAAATTACGTACGGGCGCCTCGCCGCTGATGCGAGCAAGGAGAATGTGGGCGACGATATCACGCTGACTGCGTTCTATACGGAAAACGATAACTACAACGTAACTGTGATCAACGGCAAGCTTGTGATTACACCTTCGGACGAGAACGCGATTGTCGCCACGGGCATTACCAAAACCTACGACGGGCGGACTGCGTCCATCGTTGCGAATGCTGCCCAGCCTGATTCCACCATTGAATACTCTGTCGATGGGCAGAGCTGGACGGCCATTAATCCGGTCTTCATCAACGTTGGAACCTACACGGTGCAGGTAAGGGCGACCAAGCCGAACTACGAGTCGGTGAGCGCTTCTGCCGACGTGGTTGTCAATCCCGCGACCATCACGGTGACGGCGAATAATCAGACGAAGATTGCCGGTGAGACCGATCCTGAGCTGACCTATACCTTTGCTGGTGCAGTCAATGACGAGATTGCTCGTTTCGCAGGAGGCTTGCAGCGCGAGGCGGGCGAGGAGGCGGGCGTTTACGCCATCAACCAGGGCGATCTTGTCTTGGTTGACAACGGTGCCTTCAGAATCGCCAACTACACGCTCGAGTTCGCGTCCGGTACCTTCACCATCACGGCTGCTCCCGTGATGCCGCCGACCCCGCCGACCCCGCCGACGCCTCCGGCCTCGCCGACTCCGACGCCGCTGCCCACGCCGGGCGCCGTTCCGCCGGACAGCCCGATAGCGCCCGTCGTCACGCCGATCGTCGATGCGCTGCAGGGTGCGGCCGAGGCGGTCATCGGCGACAACGAGACGCCGCTGGCTGAGCCTCGCGAAACCGAGATCGGCGACAACGGCACGCCGCTTGCGAGCCATGACCATGCGTCCTGCTGGGTGCATTGGTACATCATCCTCGGCATCATGGTGACGGCCTTGTACGGAGCTTGCGTGGCGCTGCGTCGCGGGTTGTTCTCGCGCAAGCTGAAGAAGTACGAAGACGGATTGACCGGGGGCGGCGATCCCGCTCCCGGCGCTCCCTCGATCAGCGACGACGCTTCGGCGCCGATAGCGCCGAAGGGCGCTCCTGCGGGTGCGACGTTGGCTGCCGGATTGGGCGAATAGGGGTTTCATCATGAAGAAAAGCAACGTGATAGTATTCGTCCTGCTGGCCTTGGCTTCGGCGTTCTTCCTGTGGCTCTGGTACTTCCTGGGGCTCAACCGGGTGGACGAGCCGCTCGATCTGGTTTTGTCCATCGTGTGGTGGCTGGTCATCGTGGTGGCCATCGCCGTCATCGTGAAGATGGAGCGCACGCGTCGTCAGCGGGTTCGCACCGTGTACGTGGGCGACTGTGCCACGTTCAACAGCGAGCAGGGCTTGGCGACTATCGAAGGCTCTCAGCCGATGTCCGAGGTGATCGCGGGCATCCTGCAGAGCTTGAAGTACGATTTCTCGCGTGCGGATTTTCCCGATAAGGATCGCTTCGTCGTGAAGTATTTCGTACGCACGAAGCGGTTCGAGGCCGAGGAGAAGCAGGGTTCCGATACGGTCGTAGACTCTGAGCAGGCGTCTGCCGGAGCGGCGAAGCCGCAGATCCAGCAGAAAACGTGGACGGGAGAGGTGTTCATCGTGGAGACGAAGGAAGAGCGTCCCTTCGGATCGCCCGAAGAATTGGCCCGCATCCTGGCCTCGCTCGAGCAAGCAGCGTAAAGAAGCGGCCCCGGTGACGGGGCCGCTTTCGTCGTTGCAGCTTGTGCTCCACGCCGCTTCTGCGCTGTGCTCTGCGGATGCAGCGATTCGGGACGCGCTCTGGTGCGCTAGCTCTGCTGCGCTTCCACGAACGTTTTGATCACGGAGACCGCTCCCAGCGCGTCCAAGTTGCCGGAGTTGATGCACAAGTCGTAGTTGCGTGCCTGCCCCCAGTTCTCGTCGGTGAAGTAGCGGTAGTAGCTGGCACGGTTCTTGTCCACGCGTGCGATGCGGCTGCGTGCGTCGCTCTCGGACAGGTTGTTGCGCCGCATGACGCGCGCGACGCGCGCTTCCATGGGCGCGCTGACGAACAGGCTGACCAGACCCGGGTGGCCTTCCAATACGTAGTCGGCGCAGCGCCCGACGATGACGCACGGCCCCTCGTTGGCGATGGACCTGAGGATGTCCACCTCGGTTTTGTAGATGCGCGAGGCCACCGGGTGCTCGATGTCGGTGCCGCAGAAGAAGCTGTTGGGGTTCAGCAGCAGCGGCCGCATGGGCTTTTCGTCGAAGTCTTCCACCACGTCGCCGCTGAGGCCGCTCTCCTCCGCGATGCGCTTGAGCAGGAGCTTATCGTAGTACGCGATGCCCAGCTCGCTGGCAAGGCGCTCGCCGATCTCGCGGCCGCCGCTTCCATACTCCCTGCTGATGGCGAAAACGAGATGCTGGTCCATGCTGGTCCCTTCCGTGTTCCTGCGAACTCGACGCGATTTCGTTGAGGATATTGTACCTGAAAAAAGGCCGCGCCCGGAGAGAGGACGCGGCCAGGGAGGGAAGGACCCGAGCGCGATGCGCAAGGTCGCAGGGGTTGGTACGCTATGCCGAGAACGCTGCGGCGTTCTTGCCAGCGATGCGTCCGAACGTGTAGATGTCGGACATCGAGCAGGAGCCCAGGCGGTTCGTGCCCATCTTGTGGCCGGCCACCTCGCCGGCGGCGTACAGGCCGGGAATGGGGGCGTCGGCGTCGTCGAGGACCTGCGCGTCGGTGTTGATATGCAGACCGCCCATGGTGTAGTGCACGGCCGGCTTGTAGGCCATCAGGTAGTAGGGACCGCCCTCGATGGCGTTGAAGTCGCCGCGGAAGTTGAAGTCGGGGTCGTTGCCGTCCTTGCAGTACTGGTTCCACTTCTCCACGGTCTTCGCCAGTTCGGCGGCGTCCACGCCGAAGGGCTCGCACACGGCTTCAAGCGTGTCGCCCTTTACGATGACCTTGCGCGCCTCAAGGTTCTCGTACTCGTCCTCGTGCGTGACCAGCAAACCGGTCTCGTCGGCGTTCGCCTGGTTGAACAGCATGTACGCCTTGCCGTCGGTCTGCTCGACGATGGCGTTGGACAGCACGTCGCGACGATCCAGCTCCTCGACGAAGCGGTCGCCTTCCTTGTTCACCATGATGGCACGGCTTTCGAGGCGCACGTCTCCCACGTACAAGAGCGAACCGGTTTCGGGGTCGCACACGGGGTACGTCTGGATGTACTGCATGTCGATGAGGTTCGCGCCCGCAGCCTCGCCCATGGTGATGCCGTCGCCCGTGGCTCCCACCGAGTCGGTGGACAGGATGGAGTCGTCCATGGCCGGGTTGTACTTCACGCGCATGTCGATGTTCGAGCCGAAGCCGCCGCTTGCCAGCACCACGGCCTTGCACGCGATGGTGGACTCCTCGCCGGTCACCGTGTTCTTCACCTTCACGCCGGTGATGGCGTCGCCGCTTTTCACCAATTCGACGGCGGGGGAGTTCTTCGCCAGCGTCAGCGTGTCGATCTCTCCGGCGCGCTTCGTCAGCTTCGTGGTCATCTCGCTGCCGCTGTGCGTGATGGGGATGATGGAGCGCTTCGTGTTGTGGCCGCCGAACTGCATGAGGTCGTGCTTCCACGAGATGCCGCCTTCGAAGGTGAGCCACTGCGAGCTGTCCAGCGCGCCTTCCGCGATGATCTGCACGAGGGCAGGATCGCCTGCGTTGTCGCCGCCTTCCAGCATGTCCTTCGCCAGCGCGTCGGGGCTGTCGGCGATGCCTTCCTGCACCTGGATCCAGTTGCCCGGCGCGGCCATCTCGCCGCCTGACAGCGCGGTGTCGCCGCCGAACACTCCCATCTTCTCCAGCAGCACGACGCTCTTGCCTGCGTTCGCCGCCGTGATGGCCGCCGCGAAGCCGGCACCGCCGCCGCCCACCACCACGACATCGGCCGATGCGGGAAGCTCGGTCTGCGCGGGCGTGGCCTTGTCGCGCTTCCTCCAATCGCTCGACTTCTGGCCGGCCTGGTCGAGCGCGTCGCTTACGGCGCCGATGAATGCCATGCTGGAAAGCGTGGCTCCCGACACGGTGTCCACGTTCAGCGTCTGGTTGTCCACGATCAACTGCGTGAGCTCTTCCATGGCCACGTCGCCCATGCCCGGCGTCTCGCGCGAGTTGAGGACGGTGATGCGATCCAGGTTGCCGTCGGTGACCATGACCTCCACGTCGAACTGCCCGTGCTTGCCCATGCCCGATCCGATGCCGGCGGAGCTGCCCGATCCTGCGCCGTTCGAGCCTTTTGCATTCGACGAGCCGCTGGGCGCGCATCCCGCCAATGCGAGCGTGCCGCCCAAAGCGGCCACGGCGCCGCCGGTGATGAACTGCCTACGAGAAAAACGTTCCATGATGCTTCCTCCCTTACGTTGCCGACGTCGCGCACCGGCGTCGGGTATCCCAGGCGCTTACTCCCTGATCAAGCGCTGTTCCCAGACTATCGTTCTGCGGTCGAGCGACAATTGTCCGTCGGGGTTAAATGCATAACCCGCGGTATAACCCTCTTGCAAGCTGGACTTTCTTGGGTATTATGGGAGGGCGATTGAGGGGAGAAGCGTGACCGAGAAGGCGCAACAAGGGTTCGTCGATCGATGGAAAGCCGTGCTGCTTCGGGTGGCGGCTATTCCCTTCGTGTTTTTCGGCGTGGGGTTCTACCGCGCTTGGCTTGCAACGTTCTTTCGCTACGATGCGTTTCCAACCATATCGGTGTTCGATTACTTTTTGTTCGAAGGGGCGATCGGTATCGTCTCCTTGGCGTTGGCCTTCGCGGCGCGCCGTGTGACGCCGCTATGGGCGAACCGCAAAGCGGTGCTGGCCACGGGCGCGTGCATGGTGGGCGGATCGGCCCTCATCGTGTTGGCATGCTTCGCGGTGCCGTCCCCGGCGTTGAAGGTTGCGGGGCTGCTTGCGGCGGGCGGTGGCCTGGGGTCGCTCATCCTCATGTGGGCCGAGTTCTACGGCTCGCTCAACCCCATGCGGGTGGCGCTGTACCACGCCATGGCCATCTTCGTGGGCGAAGTGGTGAAGTGGCTGTTCATGGGCATGTCGGTGCCGTATCTCGCGTTCTTCTCCATCGTGTTGCCCATCGTGTGCCTGGCGTGCGTGCGTTCGAGCATGACGCGTCTGCCGGAGCGTGATCTGCCTCCTGCCATGAAAGAAGGCGACCCGAAGACCATCCCGTGGAAGCCTATCCTGCTGATGGCGGTATGCACGTTCGCGGGCGGCTTCGGAGCCCTTCCGACGCAGCTGCTGGTGCCGGGCAACGTGCTGGGCGCGATGTTCGTCACGGCGCTCGTGTTCTTCGGCGTGCTGTCCGCATCGCGCTGGTTCAACTTCGACACCATCTACCAGCTGGCTTTTCCGCTGTTCATCGTCGGATTCCTGTTCGTTATGCCCACCTTCGGGTCGAACGCGCAAATCATGGCGCTGTGCTACGATGCGGGCTACACCATGCTTTCCATGTACATCATGATCGTCATGAGCAACATCACGTACCGGTTCGGCGTGAACGCGGTGTGGATCAACGGCATCGAGCGCGGCATCCGCTACGTGGTCGAGCTGGTGGGGTGGCTCGCGTTCGCCGGCGCGTCGGCGCATTTGGGAGAAGAAGCCACGTCTATCCTGTACGGCGGCGTGGCGGTTGCCGTGGTGCTGACGTTCGTCGTGATCTTCTTCACCGAGCGCGGGCTGTCGGCGAAATGGGGCGTGGTGCTGAAGGACGACCCGATGGGCAGCGCATCGGCTGAGGGGCGGATGGCCATTCGCGTGTCCGACCTGTCGCGCGCGTACAATCTCAGCCCGCGGGAGGAAGAGGTGCTGCAGCTTATCGCCCAGGGCGACACGGTGGCCGAGATCGAAGAGGTTCTGTACGTGTCGCAGGGCACGGTGAAGGCGCACATCAACCATATTTACCGCAAGTTCAACATCCACAGCAAAAGCGAGCTGTTCGAACTGCTCAACGATGTGGAGAAGCCTGTGCGCAAGGGTCGCCGGTCTTCTTCGTCCGCTTGGGAGGACGAGGAGCGGCAAGCAGGATAGGGGCGGAACCGGTTGCGCATACAAGAACGGCTCCTCGGCGAGGGTTTGCCGAGGAGCCGTTCTCTGCTGTTGCGCGCTTGACGCGCGGAGTAGGTTAGTTGGCCGCGCCCAGGCGGTCGTCCAGCGGGTCGATGGGCGGGATGTCCCAGTTGTCGCCGGGCAGGTGCGGCGCCATCTCGTCTTCGTTGCCGGCAGCGGCCAGGCGGGCGAAGTAGTCCTTCGTCTCCTTCACCACCACGCCGGACAGCGCGATGAGGGCGATCATGTTCGGCAGCGCCATCAGGCCGTTGAAGATGTCGGCGATGGTCCACACAGCAGCCACGGTCATGTAGGGGCCGATGAACACGGCGGCGATGTACAGCCAGCGGTACGTCTTCACGGCTTTCATCGAGCCGTTGCTGAAGTACTCAAGGCAGCGCTCGCCGTAGTAGTCCCAGCCCAGGATGGTGGTGAATCCGAACAGCACCAGACATGCCATCAGCACGAATGATACCACTTCGCCGGGGATGAAGGGTAGTCCTGCCTGGAACGCGGCGGTGGTGACGGCCGCGCCTTCGAGTCCGGGGATCTGGTACGCACCCGTCATGACCAGCGCCAGGCCGGTCATCGAGCACACCACGATGGTGTCGAGGAACGTGCCGGTCATGGACACGAGACCCTGGCGCACCGGCTCCTTCGTCTGAGCGGCGGCAGCGGCGATGGGCGCGGAGCCCAGGCCGGCCTCGTTCGAGAAGATGCCGCGCGCGATGCCCTTCTGCATGGCGATGATGATGGCGCCCAGCATGCCGCCCGCAGCCGCCTGCAGGCCGAACGCGCTTTCGAAGATGGTGACGAACGCGCCGGGGATCTTGTCGAGGTTCGTAACGATTAGCAGCACCGAGAGACCCACGTACAGAACCACCATCGCAGGGATCACGCGCTCGGACACCTTCGCGATGCGCTTCAAGCCGCCGATGACCACGAGGCCCACCAGCACGGCTAGCACGATGGAGCCGATGACGGTGAAGATGGAGTAGTCCATGCCCAGGATGTTCACCGTGGCGTTCTTCTCGGGGTCGAAGAACCCGGTGATGGCGCTGGAAATGGAGTTGACCTGCGTGAACGTTCCGATTCCGAACAGGCCAACGCACATGCCGAAGAACGCGAACACCTTCGCCAGCCAGCGCCACTTCATGCCCATGCCGCGCTCGATGTAGTAGAACGGGCCGCCCAGCACGTGGCCGGTCTTCTTGTCGACGCTGCGGTACTTCACGGCAAGCAGGCCCTCGGAGAATTTCGTCGCCATGCCGAACAGCGCTGCCAGCCACATCCAGAACATCGCGCCGGGGCCGCCGGCGACGATGGCCGTGGCCACGCCGACGATGTTTCCGGTGCCGATGGTGGCTGACAGGGCCGTGCACAGCGCGCCGAAGCTGGTGACTTCGCCTTCGCCGCCGGTTTCGTTCTTGATCATATAGCGCAGCGCGCGCGGCAGCTGCCGGAACTGCACGCCCCGCAGGCGCACGGTGAGCAAAATGCCGCCGAACAAGATCAGCACCATAAGCGGCACGCCCCAGATGAAGTCGTCTATAGCGACGAGTCCATCGTTGATCATACTAAAAAAGCCTTCCACCACGATCCTCCTTCAACCAACTTCGTTCGGGCAACTTCTGCGAAACCCGTGTACGACGTGGCTGTTCTGGAGGATGCGAAGGAAAGCATAGGATCATGCTGACGCGACAAGCTAGGTAGCTTTGCTCTGTCCTTTTGCCTGAGAGTTTCAGCGGCATCGCGCTTGCGGCGATGCGCCTTGCCCCTTCGGCACCCGATCCGACGATCGGGATTCTCCAGAGGCCCCTTCCGCGCCCTGTCTCGCAAGATCCAGGACGTATCAACGGGGTGACGCTATGAAATTGTGCAGCTGATTGTAACAAGGAATGCAACCGTTGGTAACCCGTTATTTGACTTTTTCGTGCTAAAGGGATTGTTGCGGGACGGTGTCGATGCCGCTACGAGCGGAACACCGTTCGCGTGCCTCAGCTGCGGACGGCGACGGTCTCCTTACTGTTGCTGCTATTGCAACATTTTCACACGAGGAGGTCTTCTATGGCTCCCCAGCCAACTGTTCCTACCTGTTCGGTTTCGCGCGCGGGTCGCTTGCGCGCGTTCTTCGTTCTGATAGGGCTGGTCGCCCTCTGTCTTCTGGCGTTCCGCTCGCCGGCGCTCGCCGAGGAGGCGCAGCCCGATCCGTCCGACGACGCGCCTACGCCGCGTGCGGCGATGGACGTGACCGACAAGGTGTCCGTCGACGGCGTCAAGCTGCAGAAGAAATCGGGCGACAGCTGGCTGGACATTCCCGCTGGCACCACGCTGACCAGCGGCGCGTACGTGCGCATCTATATCGACTGGAGCATTCCCGATATGACGGACGTGCATGCGGGCGACACGTTCACGTTCACCGTCAACGGGGATGATCACTTCCTGGCCAGCGATTTCGGCCCGGTGAACCTCGTCGATCCCACGACCCAGAAGGTGATCGGCTCGTACGTGGTCAACGGCAACCGCGATGCGAACGGCAGCATGATCCCCGGTCAGGACATCACTATCGTGACCACGCTTTCCGACGACGGGGCGCAGTTCCCCTCGCTGCACAATGGCTTCTTCTCGCTTGAGGGCTACGTGACGGGCCAAGGCAACGATATCGTGTTCACGGTTAACGGCCAAGCGCTTCCGTCTATCGGCGTCGAACCGCCTACGACGGGTCCTCTGCCCGATACGCCGCTGATGAAGTACGGCTCGCAGGTTGCCGGCCAGAACCAGATCGTGTGGAGCATCGGCGTGAACCTGGACAATATCGTGGACGCGTACGCGAACTATGCCGTGGGCGGTTCCGACCCGTCGCCGCAGCAGCGCAACCTGCTGCTGACCGACGACTTGCAGGGCGGCCAGGCCATCACGTCGGGCGGCGTGACGGTGTACATGCCCGTGGTGGCTACCACCGACGCGGGGGAGGCGCAGACCGAGCAGTACGCGGCCTTCCCCATCACCGACCTGTTCGCGCTGACCGACGAGTCGGCGGCCGACGGCATGACGCAGGACGAGTTCGCGAGCAGCGTGCGCATGGCCGCCGTGCCCACCATCGGCGTGTGGGAGAACCGCGTGGTGTACATCGGGTTCGGCGACGTGCCCACGGGCGATGGGTCGAGCCCGCTCAATATCGGAAACATCCTGGACGGCCAGGGCGAGGCGGGACTTTCTTGGCTGCTGGAAGAAAAAGGTGCCACGCCTGCTCAGAAAGCCATCATCATGAAGTACTTCAGCACCTCGGGGCCGAACAAGGGCGACTTCACGTCGTTCATCGTAGAGCTGCGCAGCGACGCGTCCGAAACCGGGCAGTACGAAAACAACGCCACGCTCACCTACGGCGACAGCGGGTCGGAAGCGGCGCCCGGAAGCGCGCATTTCACCGTGATCTCGGGCGGCGTGGAGGTGAAGGACGGCAAGGCCGTTCTGAAGAAGGTGGACGCGGGCAATCCGGACGCCACGCTGCCGGGCGCCGTGTTCAGGTTGGAGAAGATGCAGCCTGACAACACCTGGGCGACGGTTGCGGGTTCCGAGCAGCTGACTACGGACGGAAGCGGGCTGATCACGGTGACGGGGTTGCTGTTGGGCCAGTACCGTTTCGTGGAGATCGTGCCGCCCGTCGGGTATGAGATGACGAGCGAGTCGGTGGAATTCGCCATCACGTCGACCACGCTGAACCATACCGCGAACGTTACGGCCGAGAACAGGAGGGCCCCCGTGCTGGGCAAGGTCGTGCTGACGAAGGCGGATGCGGACGCGCCGGGTGCGGTGCTGCCCGGCGCCGTGTTCAAGCTGGAAGAGCAGGCGGCGGACGGGTCGTGGGTCGAAGTGCCGGGATACGAGTCGCTTGTCACCGATGGCAGCGGCTTGATCGAGGTGGAACGTCTCGCGATGGGGACGTACCGCTTCGTGGAGGTTTCGGCTCCCGAGGGCTACGAGCTGGAGACGGCGCCGGTGGAGTTCACGCTGGCCGAGGACACGCCCGGGTTGGAGGTGGCCGTGACGGCCACGAATACCAAGAGCCCGGTGTTCGGGAAGGCGGTGCTGAAGAAGGTTGACGCCGAGGCTCCCGATGCCGTGCTGCCGGGCGCGACGTTCAAGCTGGAGCAGCGCCTCGCCGACGATTCCTGGGAGATCGTGCCGGACCGCGATGCGCTTGTCACCGACGCCGGCGGCCTGATCGAGGTAGCCGATCTGCCGATGGGCGCGTACCGCTTCGTGGAGCTTTCGGCTCCCGAGGGCTACGAGCTGGGGACGGTGCCGGTGGAGTTCACGCTGGTCGAGGACGCGCCCGGGTTGGAGGTAGCCGTGACGGCTACGAACGTGAAGACTCCTGTGCTGGGCGGCGCGCTGCTCACGAAGGTGGATGCCGACGATGCGACGACGGTGCTTGCCGGAGCGGTGTTCAAGTTGGAGCAGCATCTGTCCGACGGGACGTGGGCCGTGGTCGACGGCTTCGACGCGCTTGCCACGAACGACGAGGGAATCATCGAGGTGCATGGTTTGCCGGTGGGAAGCTACCGCTTCGTAGAGACGGCCGCCCCCGAGGGCTACGTGTTGGATGAGGCGCCGGTTGAGTTCGGAGTGGAAGTGGGCCAGCCGGAGCAGGTCGAACTCACTATGGAGAACGCTCCGGTGCCGCCCGACCCGGTTGACCCGGTGGATCCCAACGATCCCACCGACCCGACCGACCCGGCGAAACCCGTCGACCCTGCCGCGCCGGGCACTCCGTCGACCTCGCAACCGTCGACTCCGAATGCCC
>ERZ894236.1354-NODE-1354-length-17679-cov-11.8137_pt1 | contig 17679 bp, 17 predicted proteins | sample MGYA00380297_ERZ894236 | MGnify/ENA primary metagenome ERZ894236 (study PRJEB32331, sample SAMN06328420) | human gut metagenome | biome: human gut microbiome; feature: stool | host: Homo sapiens | collected 2014-08-04 ... | reverse complement strand
CTACTTCTATCAGGACATGTATCGAGGAAGCGCCTACCGCACCTTTTTTACGGAAGAACTTCCTATGTTCATCACAAGTGTGTTTCCTGTTTCCAAAAAAAGGGAGGACACCTACATTGCCGGGTTCTCCATGGGCGGCTACGGAGCCTGGTACCTGGCCCTGTCAGCCCCCCATCTGTATGCAAAAGCTGCCAGCATGTCCGGTGCGCTGGACATTGCGGTTTTATATAGGCAGGCATCGGATGGCGCTATTGATAACCCATTTCCATGGCATGATATCTTCCAGGACCCGGAAGCGCTTTCCGGCAGTGACAGGGATCTGTTCACACTGTATGAACAGTGCAGGAAAAACAATACGGCCCCCAGCCTGTATCAGGCCTGCGGGACCGGGGATTTCCTATATGATATAAACCGTTCAGTGAAAAAGCGCATGGAAGACATGCAGGCAGACCTTGTCTATGAAGAAGGGCCAGGCGGGCATAACTGGGATTTCTGGGATTTCCATATCCGCAGGATCCTGGACTGGATGCTGGAAAAAAAATAAAAAAAGGGGGATGGCGTCCCCCTACTTCATCTCATCCCTATACCGGTTGTCATTAAACATCAGATGGAAATACATGGCCTGCTGGGCGTCCACCGGCCTCCGGTCACGGATTGCCTCGTAAATCCGCCGGTGGGATTCCCTGGTCTTGTCATACTCTGTCTCCCGGACAGAGCCGGCAAATACACGTACCCCGTCTGTAATCACAGGCACCAGGTTGGTCATGACCAGGTTGTGGCTGCAGCCGGCTATGTGGGCATGGAACTGGGAATCCTTGTCCGCATAATCCTCATACCGTTCCATGCAGGATTCCAGTTCCAAGAGGATATTTCCTAAAATCCGCACATCCTCCTCTGTGGCGTTCTGGGCAGCCAGGGCCGCTATGGGAGGTTCCAGCATGACCCGGATCTGGATTAAATCCTCTGTCAGCTTGCGCCTGTCCTCTATCATGGAAAATCCCAGCGGATCGTCAGCCACCCCGTTCTTATCCGATATGAAGGTGCCTGAGCCCTGGCGTATGGTCACGATATTCCTGGACATAAGGATGCGCAGGGCCTCACGGACCGTGTTGCGCCCCACGCCCAGACGTTCCACCAGTTCTGCCTCCGTAGGCAGCTTATCCCCGGCCGTGTATCCCTTATCCTGTATCATTCCTAAAAGCTTCTGGGCCGCAATTTCCCCCAGGGTCTGTTTTTCCATGTTGCCTCCTTGTCCGTTCCGTCCTAGCTTGTGTTTGAAAATCTATACCCGCGCAATCTCATACCCGTACAATCTTATACCCGGCCGCCTTTGAAAGCCGGTTCATGATTGCCTGTCCTAGGTGGTCCTCTGAAAAACTCTCCGAGAATATATACTCCACCTTAAGATCATCAAATTCCCTAAGCACCGCATACAGGTTATGGGCCACCGATTCCTGGCTCTTCCTGGCTCCGATGCTGCGGACCGTGCCTTCGGTATAACAAGACCGTGATTCGTCCGTACAGATAATACCCACCTGGCAGCCCTGGATGAGCTTTTCATGGGCCAGCTCCTTCACTTTCCCCACCATGCGTTCCACCTGTCCGTCTCTCATCTGCCCGCCGCAGCCAACCCTTTCCTGTCCGCGGACAGCTTCATATCCGGCAGCTTCATATCCGGCAGCTTCATATCCGGCAGCTTCATATCTGCCAGCTTCACATCCGGCAGTTTCATCCTCCACGGCTTCCACCAGAGTAAGCTCTGCTCTCGGCGCATAATGCCTGTACTTCATCCCAGGCGCTTTCGGCCTTATATCTTCCTTCATGGGTCCCAGTATGGCCGGGTCAATTGTCACCTCCCCCAGCACTTCCCTGAGCATTTCCATGGTGATGGCCCCTGGGCGCAGGACAGACGGCACAGGGGAGGACACGTCCACAATGGTGGACTCCACACCGATTCCCACCGGCCCTCCGTCAATGATCATGTCAATGCGTCCATTCATGTCCTGCCACACATGGTCTGCCGTGGTAGGGCTTGGACGGCCCGAGGTATTGGCGCTGGGCGCTGCCACAGGAACCCCGGCCAGGGCTATCAGGCGTCCAGCCACCGGGTCGTCGGGCATGCGGACAGCCACTGTGTCAAGACCTCCCGTGGTGCCGTAGGGCACCCTGCCGCTCTTTGGGAATATCATGGTCAGCGGGCCGGGCCAGAAGGCTTCCATTAATTTCCTGCCGGCCATGGGTATCTCCTTTACCAGGGGCGCCAGATCTGCGGCGCATGATATGTGGGCAATCAGGGGATTGTCAGAGGGGCGCCCCTTGGCAGCATAAATCTTCCTGGCCGCATCTTCATCCAGGGCATTGCCGCCCAGGCCGTATACAGTCTCTGTGGGGAAAGCCACAAGGCCCCCGCTTCTGAGTACCGCCGCAGCCTCTGCCAGCTCCTCATCCTTTATGTTCTTTCTATCTTTAATAACGATTCTCTTTGTTTCCATGTCATTACCTCTGTATCCAGGATGTTTTTTACAGGACATTTACGCAGGATTCTTATTACAAAATATCCTGTTGCAGGCCTCCATCAGCGGCCCGCCTGTTTCTGCAGTCAAAAATGCCGGTGTCCAATTTATTGTAACACCGGCAGCCGGGAATGTAAAGTTCATGGCTTTCTAGATAGACCCTACAATCCCTTTTACATATTCAGATGCTTTATCCCACGCATCATTTTTCACGTATTCCTTTGGCATCAGGTTGCTTCCAATCCCCACCCCGATAAATCCATTGTCCAGGAAGGCCTTGATATTACCTGCGTCCACACCGCCCACAGCCACGTACTCGGTGCCGTCAAAGGGTCCTTTCAGGCTTTTGATATAGGAAGGAGGCATATCCCCTGCCGGAAACAGCTTCATGATGGTATATCCGTACTCCAGGCACACGGCCACATCCGTTGGGGTAAGCACACCGGGAAGAAGAGGGATGTCGTATCTGCGGCAGAATTCCATGGTGCCCGTGGTTGCCGATGGGGTGAGGAAAAACTGGGCTCCCGCCTCCCTGGCCGCCTCACAGCGCTCCGCGCTGATCACAGTACCTGCGCCCACATAGGCATTATCCCCGAAATGCTTCCTCATAAGCTCAATCTGCCTGGCCGCATCCCCGGAATTCATGGCCACCTCAAACATCCGCACGCCTCCGCGGTACACGGCGTCCGCATAATCCAGCGTCTTGCCTAAGGGCACTCCGCGCATGATTGCACAAATCCTGTTATTCTCCAAAATATGTTTCATTGGTTCCCTCTCCTTTCTTTCCGGCTTCCTTACCGGTAGATGATGTCCTCACCTTTCATTGCCGTTTCCATCTGTTCCATGGAGGGATACCCCTCCGTATCCCCATAGGTCTCCGTTGCAAGGGCGCCAGCCACAGCGCCCATCCTTCCGCAGTCCGCCACATCCTTTCCTTCCAGGATGCCGCAGAGGAAGGCGGCATTGAACGCGTCGCCCGCGCCCACCGGGTCAATGCTGGCGCATGGAAACGGCGGGATTTCCGTCAGTCCGTCCCCATCTCCCACAATGGCTCCCTTGGCGCCGTTCTTAACAGCCACATACCTGGCCTGCCCCTTCTCAAACAGGATGTCCATGACCCTGCGGGCTTCAGATACCCCCAGCAGCGCCTCTGCCTCATCCGCTCCCAAAAGCACAATCTGCGCCCTGAACATCATATCCCGCAGCATCGGGACAAAGTCCCTGCCCTTCCAAAGCTTCCTGCGGATATTGGGGTCAAAGCTGATAAGCTTTTCATGCTTCACCGCCAGATCCATGGCTGCCTGCACGGTCTCCCGGCAGCTGTCCCCCAGCACGGGCGTGATTCCGGTAAGGTGGATGACATCGGCCTGGGCCAGATATCCCTCGTCCAGCAGCTGGGGCCTCATATGGCTGGCTGCTGAATTTTCCCGATAGTAAAATACAGAGGTCTCCGATGCGTTCCTTACCTGTTTGAACATGATGCCTGTCCTGTACTCAGGGTCAAACACGACCCTGCTGGTGTCCACTCCCTCTGCCCGTATGCTGTTTTGGACAAATTCCCCAAACTCATCCTTTCCCAGACAGCTGATCCATCCGGCGCTGTGTCCCAGCTTGGATACGCCGATTGCAAGGTTGCTTTCCGCACCGGCAATCCGCATCTCATAGTTTTTCACATACCGCAAGAATCCCGTGGAACCAGGGGTAAATGCAGCCATTGTCTCTCCAACCGTAACAATCTGAGGCATGTCTTCCTCCTTTTACTTTCTCTTAATGCGAAGATTCCTTCCGTGATATCCGCCTAAGGGCTTTCCATCCCTTAAAGCAACATTGCCGTTGACCATGCAGAGCCACAGTCCCTCGGCCATCCTGGCAGGGTCAGGGAATGTGGCGTTGTCCCTAAACCGCGCCGGGTCAAATATGTTCACATCCGCATAACATCCCTCGGCAAGCCTTCCGCGTCCCTCAAGCTTCATGCGGTCCGCGGGCAGGGAGGTCATTTTCATGACTGCCTGTTCCATGGTAAGGATGCCCCGCTCCCTTACATATTCCCGGATGATTTTTGGAAATGCACCGTACATCCTGGGATGGGGCGTATTGGTGTCCGCATAGATGGAATCCGATATGACCACGGAATAGGGAAGCCTGGCCACCGTGTCAATGTCTTCCTGGCACATGCTCATGTTAATGATGGCGGTCCTTCCGTCCTCATCGTGCATCAGCCAGGCCGCGCAGGCCGCGGCATCCTCAAACCCAAATGTCCTGGCTGCTTCCGTCACGGTCATCCCAAGGTACTTTTCATTATGCTTCCTCACAACCCCGGATATAAGTATCCTGTCCCATCCAAGGGTGATTGCAAAGTTATCCCAGTCATCATAGGTCACGCTGCAGGCTTTCCTGAATTCAGCAATACCCTCAGGCGTGCCCATGCGCTTTAACGCACGGTTCATGTTCCCCTGCACGTACACAGGCGGAATCATGGTGGTCAGGGCAGTGGAACCTCCCTCATATGGATAGAAATCGCAGGTCACATCCTGTCCTTTGGCCCTTGCCTCTTCTATCAGCCCGATGGCCCTGTGGATATCCTTTCCCCAATTGGCCATGCCGCAGGATTTGAAGTGGCTGATTTCCACGGCGCAGCCTGCCTTCCTGCCAATCTCAATCATTTCCTTCACGCTGTCCACCATGCTGTCGCCCTCGCCCCGTATATGGGCGGTCACGACCCCGCCGTAACGTCCCACCGGCTCCAGCAGCCTGGCAAACTCATCCGTTGTACTGTAGCATTCCGGAAGGTACATGATGCCCACGGACACGCCCGCGGCCCCCTCCTTCATGGCATCCTCCACCAAGGCCCTGGCCTCAGCCATCTCCTTGTCCGTGAACGGGGTGTCGGCAAATCCCTTGACCGTTATCTTCACTGCCCCGGTCCCTATCATGGACCCAAAGTTCACCGGAAGCCCTGTCTTATCCAGCGCTTCCATATAGTCATGATAGGTGCGGATCTGGTTGTCCTTAATGGGCCCCAGCACCGGCTCATCGAATTCATACATCTCCTTTGCGCGCACCGGGTCCGCGCTGGCCGGCGTCATGGAGATGCCGCAGTTGCCCACCACGGTGGTGGTAATGCCCTGGGTCAGCAGGACATCCCCAAAATCCGGGCTGTTGAATGGCTTGGCATCACAGTGGCGGTGTATGTCAATGAATCCGGGCGTCACCGCCCTTCCTGCCGCATCCACCACCAGATCCGCTTCCCGGCAGATGGTTTCCCCAATCCGTTCAATCCTGTCATCCTTTATATATATATCAGCCTTTTTGGGTGCATTTCCCAGGCCGTCGTATACCAATCCGTTTTTTATTAATGTTGAAGCCATTATCCGTCTTCCCCGCTTTCCTTTGTCCCATTTCCTTCGTTCAGATAATTGTACACGGTAAACCGGGAGATGCCAAGGAAGTCCGCCACCTTTTCAGCTGATTTCTTAATGAGGAACGCACCCTTTTCATCCAGATAGCGGACCACTGCCACCTTGTCTTCCTTGGTCAGCATGGCCAGCTGCCTGCCGGTGCTCTGTACCGCATCCTGCATCAGGGTGTCCAAAAGCTCGTCCACATTGGCGGTGAATACTTCCTTGGTGTTTGTCTCAGCGCCCTGGCCGCTCAGGGCCCTCATGGCTGCCTCGCCAATCATGAGGCCTGTAATATCAAGATTGATGCATAGGCTTCCCTCTACCTTACCATCCTCGCCCATGAAATACTTGCTGGAGGTGCGCAGCGTCCTGCCATCCTTTGTATAGTTGATATAACCATACTGGTCCTCAGGCATGGCTGTCCCCCTCAGTATCTCCAGTCCCGCATTGGTGCCGCCCCCGCCTACCTCACGGCCCGTCACATGGCCGTTATAGATGGACACGATCGTGCGGTCATATGGCAGTGTAAGGTCGTGGAGCACCACCTCACAGTTGGTCCCGAACTGGATGGCAATACACTTTGCCAGACTGTCAAGAACCTCGAAATTATCTTTTACAAACCCCATGAACCAATCTCCCTTCAAGCCTTAAGGCATCAGGACTTACTCCCGATGCCCGGCTGATGCTTATTTTACAGCTCCTCTTGATTCCACAACCAGAGCCAGTCTTTCTTCTTCAGACATTTCTTCTTTCTTTGTGCATAAGGAAACAATCACTTCCGCTGCAAGGGCTACCAGTGTTGCAGGAATGGCAGGTCCGGTGAAAATGCCTGCCACCGCGCCGGAGAATGCAGGGACTGCCAGATACAGGACGCCGAACAGGGTTCCCACGCCTACCGAAGCAATGCCACCCTGCCAGGTGGCGCGTTTCCAGCATGCGCCTAACAGCATGGCAATGGATACGCCCGGGATGATGGAGCCGATTACATTGCTGATGTAGCTCATGACATCCTTTGCAAACAAGGTTGCAAAGAAGGCAAGGAGCAGGGTTGCCACGGTGGCTACCCGTGAATATTTGCCAACCTTCTCATCCTCCAGCTGCCGGCCGGTGATGATTGGATAGATATCCTGTATCAATATGGTAACTCCTGCGATTGCATCGGAGTCACCGGAGGACATGGTTGCGGACAGGCCGGAAATCATGAACATAAGCCCCAGGACCGGTCCTAACACAACGGTTGCGATATAGGTAAATGCAAAATCCGGCTGTTCCAGCACTGCCAGCGCGCCTGTATTGGTTGCGATTGTAAATGCCGCCATACCAATAATAGCAGGAAGAAGGGAGAAAATCAACAGCAGCCATCCAGAAAGGCTCAAAGCCCGGATTGCGGTCTTGTCATCCTTGGCCGTGTAGATACGCATACGGTATGTAGGCGTGCCCAGACAGGGGATGGCAATGGAAAACATCAATGAGAACAGCGCCATGCCTCCCATGGACTCAACTCCGTAAAAGCTTAAGTTGCCTGCCTTGCCCGCTGCAGTGATGGTCCCGGTAATAGTCCCCCATCCGCCTGCCATGGGAATGGCAATGGCCGTGATGGCGATGAATCCGGTTACAAGCACGGTCAGCTGGATTAGGTCTGTCCATACAACTGCCAGATATCCGCCGATGATAACGTAAATTCCGAATGCAAGAACTGCCACCAGCTTGGAGGTGGTCAGGTCCATTCCGGTAACATAGCTTAAATAGGTGGCTCCTCCATTGATATGGTTCCCCAGCCATACAACCTCGATGATGTACATCATGAAACTCATGACGGCTTTTACCATCTTGCTGCCATTGTAATGGAACTGTGCTTCCTCGGCCATGGTCAACAGGTTCTTGGCCCTCAGCTTGGACTTCTTGGCCACCAGAACCAGGGCCAGGATTCCAAGGGCGGCGCCCATACCATAGGCAGAACCGCCAAAACCATTTTTAAACCCGTTGGCCGTTGCGCCGATGGACGAGCCTGTACCGATTAAGGTGGCGCCCATGGTGGCAAAAATAAGATACATGGGCATCTTACCGCCGCCTGTAAGGTAATCTTTTCCTTTGGATTTGCCTTTGCTGCAGATTATGCCTACCACGATCATTAAAAGCACATAAAGCATGAATCCAATAATGAAGAATGTTGCATGGGTCTTTGTTAACATACTCTTCCTCCTTCGTATTAAAAATAGATAGTGTCACACAGGATTGTTGGACCTGTTTCTGAATTCTGCCAATTTTTTGAACAGTTCAACAATTTGTTTAAATCCATTGTAATAAGCTTTAAACAAATTGTCAATATGTTTTTCAACTTTTTTGTGCATTTTTTCTTTATCCTCTTGATACATCTAATACTTTTGCATATATTTTTATTATCAGCCTTGTAAGCTTCAACAATTTGTGTTATAACCATAATGAACAGTGTTTCTGGTTCTGCCGAGTTCAGATGAAAAGGAGGTTGTTATGGATAATCATTATAAGTTTGAAGAATCCAAAGATATAATCACACCGGCCCTGGTCTATTACCTGGATATCATTAAAGAAAATATCAGGAAGGCAGTGGACTTAGCCGGCGGACCCGGATATCTGTGGCCTCATGTGAAGACCCACAAGATGGAGCAGATGGTCCGCCTTCAGATGGAAGCCGGCATAACCCGTTTTAAGTGCGCCACCATAGCGGAAGCAGAGATGGCCGCCGGCTGCGGGGCAGCCCATGTCCTTGTGGCATACCCTCTGGTAGGCCCAAATATCAGCCGTTTCGTCCAACTGATGCAAACCTACCCCCAGGTCTGTTTCTGGGCAGTGGGTGACGATGAGAATCAGGTATGCGCCCTTGGGCAGCAATGCTCTAAAGCCGGTCTCAGGGCCAATGTCCTGGTGGACGTGAACCTGGGCATGGACCGCACCGGCGTACCGGTTAAGGATACCGGCACATTCTTCATGGAGTGCGCTTTGATGGACGGTATTTCCATGATGGGGCTTCACTGTTATGACGGCCACCGTACCGAACATGATTTTGACCTGCGCAAGAAGGAAACAGACGCCAGCGCAGCCCGGATCCAGGCAGTCTCAAGCAGCCTGTGTGAAAAGGGATACTCCTGCAGGACCCTGGTATTGGGCGGTTCCCCTTCCATGCCGTGTTATGTGGATTTTCCCAGGACACAGTATGAGGTGTATCTCTCCCCCGGCACCTATTTCGTCAACGACTATGGGTATACAATGAAGTATCCGGACCTTGTGTTCACTCCGGGCGCAGCCATCATGACCAGGGTCATCAGCTGTCCGGTGAAAGGGCATTTTACACTGGACCTGGGATATAAGGGGATTGCCTCTGACCCGGAAGGGACCCGGGGCGTCATTGCCGGGATGGAACATGTCAGGGAACTGTTCCAGAGCGAGGAACATTGGGCCTTTTGCATGGAGCCGGGATACGAAGACCAGTGCCCCGGGGTGGGGGATGAACTTTTCGTGGTGCCCACCCATATCTGCCCTACAAGCGCCCTGTATCCATCCGTACCGGTGGTGGAAAAGGGACATATCCGCGATACTTGGGAAGTAACAGCCAGAAACCGTAAAATAAACATTTGATTGAAAGGAAATAATACTATGGCAAACGTATATGACAAATTAAACGAAAAAGGAATCACCCTTCCCGCGCCGCCGCCAAAGGGCGGTGTTTATACACCGGTCCAGGAATTCGGGACAAACCTTTTATACTGCTCAGGCTGCGGTCCTGACTTAGGAAACGGCAATACCGTGGTTGGAAAATTAGGAAAGGATCTGACCGTAGAGGAAGGCCAAAAGGCTGCCTATAACTGCATGCTGAATCTTCTGGCAAACATTGAGGCCAAAACCGGCGACCTGAACAAGATCAAACGTTTTGTAAAAGTGCTGGGTTTTGTGAACAGTGCAGATGATTTTACCCAGCAGCCCCAGGTGGTAAACGGCGCTTCCAACCTGCTTGTTGACCTGTTCGGCGAGGAAGCGGGCTGCCCGGCCCGTTCTGCCATCGGTACCAATGCACTTCCAGGGGGAATTGCATGTGAAATCGAAGTCCTGGTGGAAGTGGAGTAAAAAGTCCTGCAGGAAGCGGAATCATACAGCGTATTGTAAGTCCTTATGCATTGTAAGTTCCTTATGCATTAAAAAAACTCCTGTATACGGGAAACACGGCATTATGCCGCCAATTTCCCGCACAGGAGTTTTTTAATTTTATATGTTTCATAATTTCTTCTCATGCCGAAACGGCTTCTTCCAATGGATTGCATCCACACCGCATTCCTTCATACATTCCCCGCACTGGATACATTCCATATCCCCAACATTCTTAATGTCCATCCTGCAGGTGCGCACGCACCTGCCGCAGTTGGTACAGGCGCCTTCATCTATCCTTACCCCCAGCATTGCCACCGGGGCAAAAAGGGAATAGATTGCCCCAAGAGGGCAGAGGAAACGGCAGAAGCTGCGGTAAATAAAACATGCGCTGATGAGGATGACAGCCATCACAAACACTTTCCAGGAAAACAGCGCCCCTGCAAGGCTGCCCAGCGATTCGTCCAGGAGCACCAGCGGGATACCGCCTTCCAGGGTTCCTGCGGGACATATGTATTTGCAGAACGCAGGCACCGGAAGCCTTGTGGCCATCTTAAGTACAATGGGGAGCAGGATCACAAATACAATCAGGATCATGTACTTCAGTTTGGATAATACCCGGGTAAACCGGTTCTTCTTAAGTTTTGGGACATGAATTTTATAAAGCAGTTCCTGCACAAGCCCGAAGGGGCACAGGAAACCGCATATGGTCCTTCCCAGCGTGACCCCAAGAAGCAGCAGCACCCCCAGTATGTAAAAGGGTATCTTCCGGTCCAATGCTGCCAGGGAGTTCTGAAGTGTTCCCAGCGGACATGAACCTACCGCACCTGGACATGAGTAGCAGTTAAGGCCGGGCACGCACAAGCCCTTGGCCTTGCCCCGGTAGATGGATACCTGGGCAAATCCCTTCAGGTTCAGGTTATATAGTAACGCAGAACAAAGCTGTATCAGCCGCCTTTTCATGGTCTCCATCCTTTCATCCGATTCCTATGCATTCCAGGCATACCCGTATGGCCTTGTGCAGGGTATCCTGATATCCGCCCTGGTACAATCCGGTGCACAGGAATATGATTCCCAGTAAAAGAAGCAGGACAGCTATTTTATTCTGTCTTGTCATATGTCTCATATGGGACAATCCTCCTTTTCACGCGTCTCCATAGCCAGGACGTGTCCTGGCTGATAATCCATCCCATCCCCAACACGCCCTGATATCCCTGTATCCTTATAATCCCAGCGCCTCTTTATACCTGTCGTACATGGTATCTGCGTCATATGCGCCTGTTGATACATGGGTTATCTTGCCATTGGCATCAAGAACCACGGTATACGGTATGGAATTGGAGGGATAGAGCATGGCTACCTCATAATTTTCATCCAGCGCCACCGGGAAGGTGTATCCGTTCTCGTCCACAAAATCCTTTACCGTATCCGCATCATCCCCGCAGTTCACTGCAATAATACCTATATCATCCCCATAGTTCTCTTTTAGACGCTCAAATGCAGGCATCTCCCTGACACATGGTCCGCACCAGGTTGCCCAGAAATTAATGATGACAGGCTTTCCTTTCAGGTCCGAGAGTGCGAGGCTGGAACCGTCAATCAGCTCTGCCGTGAAGTCAGGCGCCTTATTGCCAGCCTTTAAAGGCACGCCCGGCTGGGCCTCGATACCGCTGTCGCCCTCGCCCTGACCGGCGTCTGCCTGGGCTTCATCTGCCGCTGCCTCGCCGGCGTCTGTCCGGGCCCTATCTGACGCTGCCTCACCGTCCGCCTGGCCGGCGCCTTCCGGCGCTTTGTCTTTGGCAGCCTCACCGGCGTCCTGACCAGCATCCTCCTTATCCTTATCTGCTGCAGCATTCCCTGCCGCCCCGCCGGTCTGCCCGTCTCCTGGACTTTCTGCCGTTGTACCTGCTGCTTCCTTCGCATCCCCATCCGTCTGCACAGCCGTTGTCTGTTCCGCACCTTTGCCCGCAGAGCTGCATCCCGCAGTCTGAAGGGCCATACATATGGTCAGGGACAGTACCGCCCCCATCCTGACCGCTGATTTCCTATTTACCATAAAATACGGTTTCCTCATATAGATTTCCTCCCATCATTCCAAACCGCGCCATGTCCGTTCCATCCGGCGCAGCCAGTGTACCGGGGCGTGTTTGGACATTCATTCCCCCATGTGCCCCAGGGTCTGTTTGAGGACCCCCTTAGGGCAAGACACACCCTGGTTTCAGCATCCAGAATCATGATTTACAATCCGCAGTGACAAAAAAAGCTCGGCTGTCCGGGCTTCCCTAAAATAATAAATCCCAGGCAATGGCTTTGATGCCATTACCTGGAATTTACTCTATCATATTTATTATCTTCTGTCCACCCGGCATTGCGGGGGTTTTTATGAAAGTTTTATTAACCTTTCATAAAACCGTCACTCAATCCTATGGCTGATACTCCCTTACGGATTGAATACCGGTCATACCTCATCCACCACAGGAACCACTTCCCTCTCGCTGTAATGGTGGGCTTCTTCGAGCATCATGTCCTTAACCTTCATAAGCCTTGTCTGGGAACTGCGCTCATTTTCATCCAGCTTCATGGTGATGAAGCGGATATTCTGCTGGGTCTGGGGAATCATCACATGCTCCAGGGCATTTACACGGCGGCGGGTCTTTTCAATCTCCGCTGCCATGAGCTGGCAGGACTTTTCACACTCGGCCAGGCGCAGCATATCCGGCAGAAGGTCTGCCAGGCTTTTCACCGCATCATCCAAGTCGCTGGAGGTAAAGGCAAATCCATAGGAATAGATATCATTGGGATCCGAAGTCCTGGTCTTATACTTGAACACAGGAATCTCCACGCTCATCACATTCCTTGTCTCGGATTCCAGATAAACCTCCTGCTTGGGAGCCATCAGGGCCACATTCAGGGCTTCGTCTGTCATGCCGGAGCGGGCCAGCACAAAATTCTGGTTGGCCGCAGCAATGCCTGCCTCTACCTTTTCACGAAGAGCTTTGTTCTCACGCACCAGGTCCAGGAACTGACGCATCAATTCATCCCGTTTATCCTTAAGGAGCTTATGTCCCCTGATTGCTGTCGCCAGCTTTTTCTTGAGACGGGTAAGCTCCATACGGGTGGGATTCACATGTTTTGCACCCATGTTATGTCAACTTCCTTTCTGACTGCTGGTTATTTTGCATCATAGTAAAGGTCAAGGAATTTGTCCTTGATACGTTTCAGCTCGCTCCTTGGAAGGATGCGCAGCAGCTTCCAGCCGATTTCCATGGTTTCCTCAATGTCACGGTCAGCGTAGTAGCCCTGGGATACGTATTCTTTTTCAAACTCATCTGCAAACTTGGCATACAGCTTATCCATGTCAGTCAGGGCTGCCTCGCCAAGAATTACCATCAGTTCCTTTGCATCCTTACCACGGGCATAGGCTGCAAACAGCTGGTTCATGACATCGGCATGGTCTGCCCTTGTCTTGCCTTCGCCGATACCCTTATCCTTCAGACGGGAAAGGGATGGAAGCACGTCGATTGGCGGTGTTACATTCTTGCGGTATAAGTCACGGCTCAGGATGATCTGTCCCTCGGTAATGTATCCCGTAAGGTCAGGAATCGGATGGGTCTTGTCATCCTCAGGCATGGTAAGGATAGGAATCATGGTAATGGAACCGCTCTTGCCCTTCTGGCGTCCGGCTCTCTCATACAGGGAAGCCAGGTCGGTGTACATATATCCAGGATAACCGCGGCGCCCGGGAACTTCCTTACGGGCAGCGGAAATCTCACGCAGGGAATCTGCATAGTTCGTAATATCGGTCAGGATAACCAGCACGTGCATATTCTTCTCAAATGCCAGGTACTCTGCCGCGGTCAGCGCCATACGCGGAGTTGCAATACGCTCAACCGCAGGGTCATTGGCCAGGTTGATGAACATGACGCTTCTGTCAATGGCACCTGTTTCACGGAAGCTTTCCATAAAGAAGTTTGCCTCCTCAAAGGTGATACCCATGGCCGCGAATACAACGGCGAAAGACTCACTGGTACCGCGCACCTTTGCCTGACGCGCAATCTGTGCAGCCAGGTTGGCGTGGGGCAGACCGGAAGCGGAGAAGATAGGAAGCTTCTGTCCGCGGACCAATGTATTCAGTCCGTCTATGGCAGAGACGCCGGTCTGGATAAACTCCTCAGGATAGCTTCTGGCTGCCGGATTCATAGGAAGGCCGTTGATATCCATACGCTTTTCAGGCAGGATGTCGGGGCCGCCGTCAATGGGCTTTCCCATGCCGTCAAACATACGGCTGAGCATATCCTCGGACACGCCCAGTTCCATGGTACGGCCTAAGAAACGCACCTTGCTGGAATCCAGGTTGATACCGGTAGCCGCCTCATACAGCTGCACCATGGCGTTGCCGCCGTCTATCTCCAGGACCTTGCAGCGCCGTTTCTCGCCGTTTGCCAGCTCAATCTCACCCATCTCGTCATAGGTTACACCCTGTACGCCGCGGACCAGCATGATAGGACCTGCTACCTCTTCAATTGTTCTATATTCCTTGGGCATTAGAAGTCCTCCTTTCTGCTCAGCTCATCGCTCAGTTCTGCTTCCAGTGTCTTGATCACATCTGCATAAACGCTGTCAAGATCGGCTTCCTCGGTGTATTTGAAACGTCCGATAGCCTCACGCACCGGAAGGCTGACCAGACGCTCGATGTTCACGCCCTGGCTTAATGCCTGGCCTGCTTTATCAAAATATGCCATCATAAGCATCATCATCATATGCTGCTTCTTCAGGGATGTAAAGGTATCAATCTCATGGAATGCGTTCTGGTGCAGGAAGTCCTCACGGATGGAACGGGCTGCTTCCAGTTTCAGGCGGTCAGGCGCGGACAGGGCGTCCATACCAACCAGCTGTACGATTTCATTTAACTCGGACTCTTCCTGAAGCAGTCGCATGAGACGGGCCCGAAGCTCGGTCCAGTCGCTTTCCACCTCTGCGTTGAACCATTTTTCCATGGTATCCACGTACAGGGAATAGCTGGTCAGCCAGTTGATGGCCGGGAAATGTCTCTTGTATGCCAGGTCGGCGTCCAGGCTCCAGAATACCTTTACGATACGCAGGGTTGCCTGTGTGACCGGCTCGGAAATATCGCCGCCTGCAGGGGATACTGCCCCGATTACGGAAAGCGCGCCCTCGCGGTTATCCTTGCCCAGGGAAATCACGCGTCCCGCACGCTCATAGAACTGTGCCAGACGGGAACCCAGGTATGCAGGGTATCCCTCCTCACCAGGCATTTCCTCCAGACGTCCTGACATCTCACGCAGTGCCTCTGCCCAACGGGATGTGGAGTCTGCCATCAGTGCCACGGAATATCCCATGTCACGGAAATACTCGGCAATGGTGATACCTGTATAGATAGATGCCTCACGTGCAGCAACCGGCATATCCGAGGTATTGGCAATCAGGACCGTACGTTCCATCAGGGACTTGCCTGTCTTTGGATCCTTCAGTTCCGGAAACTCGTTCAGAACGTCCGTCATCTCGTTGCCGCGCTCTCCGCAGCCAATGTAAACCACGATATCCGCGTCAGCCCATTTAGCCAGCTGATGCTGTACCACCGTCTTACCTGAACCGAATGGTCCGGGAACAGCCGCAACACCGCCCTTTGCGATTGGGAACAGACAGTCGATGACCCTCTGTCCTGTTACAAGAGGCATATCCGGTGACAGCTTCCTCTGGTAAGGACGGCCTTTACGTACAGGCCACTTCTGCATCAATCCAACCGGATGCTCCTGTCCCTTTTCATCTGTCACAACCGCAACGGTATCGGTTACCGTGTACTCGCCGCCGCTGATGTAGGTCAGGGTTCCTTCAATGCCGACAGGAATCATGATTCTCTGCTGAACCACATCCGTCTCCTGTACCGTACCGATGATATCGCCGCTGCCTACCTTGTCACCCACATTGGCCGAGGGCTCAAAGGTCCATTTCTTCTCACGCTTCAGGGAGGGAACCTCCACTCCGCGGTTCAACAGGTTTCCGCCTGTCTTCTCCATGATTGCATCCAGGGGACGCTGGATACCGTCATATATACTTCCAATCAGGCCAGGCCCCAGTTCAACGCTCATGGGTACGCCTGTGGATTCCACCGGCTCCCCTGGTCCCAGTCCGGAGGTTTCCTCATAAACCTGGACCGAAGCCTTGTCGCCATGAATCTCTATGATTTCACCAATCAAACGCTGTTCGCTGACGCGTACAACGTCGAACATGTTGGCGTCGCGCATGCCCTCTGCGATAACCAGGGGACCTGCCACTTTTTTGATTACGCCTTTGCTCATCTTTTACCTCCTCGTCAAGAGCACCAAACACCCGTCAATGGGGCGCTACTGCCCATTAAATATTATATCAGAGCCAACTGCCTGCTCTACTGACTTCTTCACTGCCATGATTCCCCTGCCCGTGTTGCCGGACACGCCTGGAATCAGTATGATGGCCGGAAGGTCAGCTTCACGGAAGCGGTCAATCTCCGGTTCAACCTGGGCTGCCAGGGCTTCCGTGATATAAATCACGGCATATCCGCTTTCTCCCAGTTCCCTTAATTTTTTTCCTGCCACCACCGGGTCTGTCAGGGGAAATGGTTCCAGACCCAGGGCTGCGAAACCGTAGATACTGTCCCGGTCGCCCATCACTGCAATCTTATACATACATTTCCCTTACCCTTTCCCGGATGGACTCTTCGGGAAGATGGTTGAGTTTCCCGGAAAGTACGATCCGAACTGACTTGATTTCGTTCTCACGCGCCAGAATATAAGCTGCCAGCGGTCCAAGCCCAAAGGGGCTGTACTGCTGAGGCTTAATCTTGCGGATCATCAGATTGTCGCACCACCGTTCAAAGGCTGAAGGTGAGCGGCGAAGTTCCTCTACCGCGTCTGCATAGGTGGTGGATTCCAGGTAAATGCCGATGGCATCCACTCCTTCTATGGCCGCCTGGGCCAGGCGTGTTATATCCAAGGTATCACAAGGTGCCAGCGCCTGTTCCAAAAATGCCCTGTCCTTACCGGTACGGGATGCCCGCACCGCTGTCTTTATATCTGCCGCTGCCACTGTCAGCTCCGCATAAAGCTTCAGGAACTCATTGCCGGATGTTTTACCGGCATGATAAATCGCATCCAGGGCCGCTTTGTCAATGATGATGTCGCAAAGCTGTCCGTCCTGGGTGTGCAGAAGCGCCTTATACGCCTCTTCCGCCGGTCCCCTCATGGGTTCCGGAAGATTCTGGAATTCCCGGTTCTGTATGGAGTCGCGTATCAGCTTCACATCCACGGAGCCCTGGTCAATGAAAATCCCCGGATAGTCATGGCCGGTGCGTTCTGCCTTGACCGCCTCCTTGATGGCTGCCTTCAGGTTATGGTAATCGTTGCCGTACAGGAACACGTCGAATACGGACACATCCTCCACCAGTTCTGAAATCAGTCCCCAGGTCTTTTCCCGCTCCAGGGCCAGAAGCGCCTCAGCACTTTTGGTGCTGTCGTCGCCCCAGCCTTTTTCCGTAAGAAGCTGGATACATTCATCGTAGTTTTTTGCAGCTGTCAGCTGATCTAAAAATGCGCCGGATAGCAGGGACAATTCTTTGGAACGGATACGGGCTACTGCATAAACATATT
>ERZ894236.1353-NODE-1353-length-17694-cov-9.82397_pt1 | contig 17694 bp, 17 predicted proteins | sample MGYA00380297_ERZ894236 | MGnify/ENA primary metagenome ERZ894236 (study PRJEB32331, sample SAMN06328420) | human gut metagenome | biome: human gut microbiome; feature: stool | host: Homo sapiens | collected 2014-08-04 ... | reverse complement strand
CTGCGGCGGCGGATGCGGATGCGGATGCGGCGGTGGATTCGGCGGCGGATGTGACTGCCTGATCTGGATTATCCTGCTGTGCTGCTGCTGTGGCGGCGGCGGATTCGGTGGCGGCGGCGGATTCTGCTGCTAATACATCTGTCCCTTCAGGCCCCGGATTGCCTCAGAATTCAAAGCGGAGTTCTTCCGCAGCAATCCGTTCGGCCGGTATTCTGAAAAACTGCCGGGATTTCCCGGCAGTTTCTTTCGTTGCAGGCGATGATCTGTGCGCAGAGCGTGCAGATTATCGTTTTCTCACTGTTCTCTGTTTATCTGATAAATCAGGGCATTACAGACAGCGGCCGCAACATTGCTTCCCCCTTTTCTTCCCCTGGCCACTATATAAGGCGTATCCTTCAATGACAGAATCAGTTCTTTTGACTGGACAACATTGACAAAGCCGACCGGTACGCCGATAATCAGCTTCGGCCTAAGCCTTCCTTCCTGAATCAGCTCATAGAGCCTGACAAGGGCCGTCGGTGCGTTACCCACAGCAAAAATACAGTCGCGCCCCAGTCCCGCCGCCTTCTCCATACTGGCTGCCGCCCTTGTTGTCCCGTCGCTCTTTGCCTTCCCGGCCACGTCCTCATCGGCCATAAAGCAGAGGACTTCCCCGCCCATTTTATGGAGGGACTTTTTGTTCACTCCGGCTTTTCCCATATTTGTATCGGTCACAATGGTACAGCCCTCTCTTAACGCCTCAAGCGCTTTTTCCACGGCGCCGTCTGAAAATATGAGACTGTCCGCATAATCAAAATCAGCGGTGGTATGGATCACGCGTTTCACCACCTGCTCCTGCCCGGCCGGAAAGGTCCTGTCTCCCAGCTCTTTTGTTATAATCTCCAGGCTCCGTCTCTCAATCTCCTCCGGCAGCACCTGCTCCAATTCTATCATCGCAAACCATCCTCCAATATTCTGTAGACTGCCTCCATGTCGAGGCTCGTTCGAAGCTCCTGCGCCAGCTTGTCGTACTGGCTCTCCCGGTAAGCATGATAATCAAAGTCTCCGTTCTCCGTCTTTAAACCGGAAATCCCCTTCGCTTCCAGAAGAGCTTCTGTAACTGCGGCTGCAACTCCCGGACCGTCAAAGATTCCGTGTACATAGGTACCATAGATATTTCCGCAGGCCGTTCCGTCTCTTTTACCGGCGCCGGCACCGTTCTGGTACTCTGTCAGTGAAAGAAGGGAGGTCCCGTTTTCCCTGATCTTTGTCTTACCCATGTGGATTTCATACCCCTCCGTCTTCATTCCGGACAGGTTTTTGAAGATACCCGGCACCGCCTCAAAACGGCCCGTAATCCTGGTCCTCGTCTTTTCCTCGTGAAAAGACGTTACCGCACCAATCAGGCCCATCCCGGCCGCCAGCTGTCCCGGAATGCCGTTTTCCGTACCTGCTTCATCCACCAGGCTCTCCCCCATCATCTGGTATCCGCCGCAGATTCCCCAGATCGGTGTTCCCTTCGCAGCCGCTTTAAGGATCAATGCCTCCAGGCCGTTCTGGCGCATCCACAGTAAATCTCCCATCGTGTTCTTTGTGCCGGGAAGGATAATCATATCCGGTCTGCCAAGCTCCGAAGACCGGCTTACGTACCGTACCGATGCTCCCTTCATCGCCGACAGCACATGAAAGTCCGTAAAATTGGACAGTCTCGGAAAACGTATCACCGCGATATCGGCAAAAACACCGTGTTCCTGCCGTTCCCCGGGGAAAATGGCCGTCAGCCTGCTGCTCAGGCTGTCCTCATCCTCGATATCCACATCCATGTACGGCGTCACTCCTACGACCGGAATCCTGCATAAGTCCTCTATCATTTCCACACCCGGGTCAAGGATTGACTTATCTCCGCGGAATTTATTGATTATCAGGCCCTTAACCATCTTCCTCTCCTCCGGCTCCAGAAGCATCACAGTGCCGTATAGCTGGGCGAAAACACCGCCCCGGTCAATATCGCCGGCCAGAAGCACCGGCGCCTTTGCCATCCTGGCCATTCCCATGTTGACGATATCATCACTCTTCAGATTGATCTCCGCCGGACTTCCGGCCCCTTCAATCACGATTATATCGTATTTACGGTCAAGACGCCCGTATGCCTCCATGATGGAAGGTACCAGGCTCTTTTTATAGCGGAAGTAATCCCTGGCTGCCATGGTTGCAACCGGAACGCCGCTTACAATCACCTGGGAACCGGTATCACTGGACGGCTTTAAGAGAATGGGATTCATGTCCACCGAGGGGCTGACCTTCGCGGCCTGGGCCTGCACCACCTGGGCGCGGCCCATCTCAAGCCCCTCCCGCGTGATGAACGAATTAAGCGCCATATTCTGGGACTTAAAAGGAGCCACCCTATAGCCGTCCTGGCAAAAGATTCTGCACAGTCCGGCGGCCAGCAGGCTTTTCCCCGCATTTGACATGGTTCCCTGTATCATAATTGCCTTTGCCATTATCCCTTCCCTCCTGCTGCCTTCATGCATTCAAGCAGCGCTTTGTTCTCCTCGTGCAGTCTGACGGAGACCCGGTAATACCGTTTATCCAGTCCGTCAAAGTTTTCACAGGAACGGATTAAAATCCCCCTGTCCCTGCAAAATTCCTTATAGTCAAAACAGTTCCCAGACTTAAAAAGGATATAATTTACCATTGAGGGAAACACGGTAAATCCCATACACTCAAGGCCGTCAGACAGAAACTGTCTCTCCCGCTCCACCGCAGCCACCGTCCTGTCAATCCACCCGCCGTTCACGGCAGCCTCCCTCACGGCAGCCAGAGCGGCAGCCTCGGCCGGCGCCGATACGCTCCAGGGCTGGCGGCAGCATTCCATCCGTTCCAAAATCATCTGATCCGTACAGAGGGCATAGCCGAACCGAAGTCCTGCCATGGCATATACTTTTGTAAATGCATTGACAGCCATGACATGCCCGTATTCCTCCGGCCGTTTCTTTATCAGTGGAATCACGGAAAACTTTGCCCTGTCTTTTAAAAACCAGTTAAAGCATTCATCGACCACGAGAAAAATCCCTTTTTCCCTGCACAGACCGGCCAGTCTGTCAATCCAGCCGTTGTCCGCCGCCATTCCGGTCGGGTTCCCCGGATTGCCGATAATCACCATATCGGTGCCGGAGCTGTCCGCAACGCGGCTTAAAAAATCCCGCTCCCCGCCATCCAGTGCAAATCCGTACTCTTCTCCCGGGTAAAACCGTTCTGTTTTACAGCCGGCGGCCGAGAGGGCCGTCTCGTATTCCGCAAAGGACGGAGAAGGGACAAGGGCCTTACCCGGCCGCAGGGCAAAGACCAGCGTATAAAAAAGGTCGGATGCTCCGTTGCCGCATATCAGATGCTCCGGCTTAATCCCGTCCCCGTAATATTTTGCCAGAGACTGCCTGATGGTCCGGGACAGGCTGTCGGGATACCGCTCCCAGCTTTGCTCCGAAGCGGCGGCAGCTTTTTTAACCGCTTCCGGCATGCCGAAGGGATTCGTATTTACCGAAAAATCCAGTCTGATTTTATTGTCCGTATAGATGTCTCCCCCATGCAGATATTCCACTTCGCCGTCCCTCCATATCCTCGTAAACTATCAAATCCACATTCCTGCCAAAGCCTGCCAGATAAGCGCAAGTATCAGCGCGAAAACTGCCGCCGCATACATCAGCCGGTTCGCCCTTCTGATGTCCTCATATTCCACAGGGCGCAGCGCATCACCGATAAATGGTTTTTTACACAGCTCCCCGAAATACCAGGCATCGCCTGCTAGCCTGATATCCAGCGCCCCGGCGCAGACGGATTCCGTCTGTGCCGAATTCGGACTCTTATGGTTAAAGCGGTCTCTTTTAAATATGCGGCAGGCATTTCTATAATCTAACCGGCACACCGCCGCCGCTGCTATCATAAGCAGGGCGGACAGGCGGGAGGGAAGAAAATTCGCCGCATCGTCAAGCCTGGCCGCGGCCCGGCCAAACCAGAAATATTTTTTGTTCTTATATCCTGCCATGGAATCCATTGTATTAACCGCCTTATAGACCCAGCCCAGAACAGGTCCTCCCAACGCCAGATAAAAAAGAGGGGCAATCACCCCGTCGGAGGCATTCTCAGCCACTGTCTCCACGGCAGCCCTGGCTATGCCCTGTGCGTCAAGCACACTGGTGTCACGGCCTACGATCATGGAGACATTCCTTCTCGCTTCCTCAACATCCCCATTCCTTAAAGAGTAATAGACTCTCATGCTCTCATCCCTCAGGGAACGGGCCGCCAAAAGAAAATAAACCATAACTGATTCCGCCAGAAACAACGCCGTGTTCCCGGCCGCCGCAGCCGCATACCATAAACCAAACGACAATGCGGCCGTAATTCCAAGCACCAGCAGAACGAAGAGCGCCCCCCCGGCCAATTCTCCCTTTTCCGTTTTAGGGAACAGGCGGCGGATTCCTTTTTCCGAAAGGCTTATCAGATTCCCGATGCCTCTCACCGGATGGGGAAGGAAATGGGGATCCCCAAAGCAGGCATCCAGAATAAATCCCGCCAATGTCGACGCCATATGAATCTTTACACTGTCCATGATTTATCTCCAATGCTGTTTTACGTTTTATAATGGTACGGTTTACACGGCTGCGTTCCGCGAAGCGCGTTATTGTTAGCAGCGCACCGCATTTTGTCGGGACGTGAACAATAACTATTTAATCCTGCTTCCCAGTCCGCATATAACGCGGTAGACCTCATCCGAAAAAGCGGCGATTTTCTGGCAGACACGGCCGTCCTTCTCCCTGTATTCCCGCGCAAATGCGTCAGCCGGAACGATTCCGCAGCCGATTTCATCGGCCACCACCACGGCCCCGCCGTTCTTTTCTATCAGCTCCCCAGCAAATACGGCCGGATCTGTCCCTTCCTGCATTAACCGCAGGACATAACATTCCAGATGGAGAATCAGCTCAGCCTCCAGAGCTTCCCCGTAGCCGGAACAGCGCCCGTCGGCGGCGGCTATGTCCTTATCCTGAAAGAAGCTGTAGGCAAACTCCGTCTTTCCCTGGGCCTGTCCGCCTGTAATAAATATCATATCACGACTCTTCCTTTCCGAACTTCTCTCTGTTTTTCCGTCATTCATGCAGCTCCAGGGGCAGTCCGTCGGGATCTTTGAAAAATGTCATCTTTTTATTCGTAAATTCGTCCACCCGGACCGGCTCCGTCTCAATGCCGGCGGCATTTAATGCTTCTACCGCTTCCTCCATGGAATCCACCTTAAAAGCCAGATGGCGCAGGCCGCAGGCCTCCGGATAATTCAGCCGGGCAGGACTGCCCGGTATTCCGAAAATTTCCAGCTCGCAGTCCCCCAGCTTTAAATCCAGTTTATAATCGCCCCTCTGTTCCCTGTAATTCTCCCTGATAATTTCAAAGCCAAGCTTATTAACGTAAAAATCCCGGGATTTCTGATAATCCGATACTATAATTGCAACATGGTGAATCGTATTCAAACGAATCATAATCGTTATCTCCTTTCCTGGCCGCCAACGATAACCGGCACGCTCCGCGCATCGATCACCGTCTTCCGTCAGCGCAGTCCCGCCAGGCGGCAGGCTGCCATTGCAATGATAAGTGCCAGTTCAAATATCTGCAGAAAATAACCGGCCAGATCTCCGGTCATTCCGCCAAACTCTTTTACCGTCATTCTGTAGTAATAACAGAAAACCATAACCGCAGTAACAATGCAGATAATCCCGCTAATTGCCCCTGCCTGCATAATCCCCGCAGCGGCTGCGGCCAGATATGCAGCCATAATGAATTGAACCGTCTTCGTCTTGGCTTTTCCCGAAAATTCGGCGGCCAGACCGTCTTTCTTCGCCTTTGGGAAACTGACTACCGACAGGCCGCTGAGCGCTCTTTCCGCCACGAACACGTATGACAGCAGGCAGATATCCGAAAATTCCAGCTCCGAGAATGCGGCTCCGTAAAGAAGCAGGTATACTCCGAGTCCGATTATGGCAAATGCCCCTGTATGCGGATCTTTTAAGATTTCCAGTTTCTTTTCCCGGGAACCGTAGGATCTTCTTGCGTCCGTCACATCGAGAAAGCCGTCCATGTGTATTCCTCCGGTAACCAGAAGCGGTACGGCGGCGCCTCCCAGCGCCATGAACAATTCTCCGGCTCCCAGCCTCTTCGCCAGCCAGATAAACAAAACCAGGACTGCGCCTGTTATCAATCCAATCAGCGGAAAAAAACACATGGCATATTTCATACGTTCCTTTGTCCACTCCACCTGCGGCACCGGTATTTTCGAATACATGGACAGCGCTATCAAAAAGCTTCCAAGCAGATTCATTTTCTCATTTCCCTTCCCTGCCCCTTAATACGGATCGGAATGCCGTATACTACCTCCGTTACCGTATCCGCCATCTGTCCCAGGCGGCAGTTGATTTCGCCAAGCAGGCGGATATAACGCATGGTTTCCGCCCCGTAATCCATCCCATCGCAAAAGACTTCATTCGTCACAATCACCAGTTCCCGGCATTGGCGGCGAAGATGCTCCACTCCCTCCAAAATATTGTTCAGGGCATTTTTCTCATCCCGGTAAAATTCATTCGATGCCAGATTTGACATACACTCCAAAAGAACCGAAGTATTTTCTCCGGCCTGCGGCAAGGCCTTTTCCCGCACTGCGGCGGCCAAAGCCATTTTTTCGCCGATGGACAGCTTATCGCCAGTGGACTGCTTATCACAGGTGGACAGTTCGAGGGAGGATAGGCCGGTATAATGTTCGATGGTTATAAATCCCTTCCCGCTGCGCATTTCCCGGTGCCGTCTGACACGTTTCCGGCCCTCATCGTCCCATACCATCATCGTTGCCACATAAATCCGGCGGTGTAATGCGCTCTCCGCTATCAGCTTCTCCGCATATTCCGATTTTCCGCTTCCGCTTCCGCCTGTCACAACATGCAGCATATGTATCTCCCATCTTTTTCCTGTATTGTCCACAGACCTGCAAAAGGCGCAGCTCTGCAAACAGAAACCTTTAGCTGATTTGCTAAATAAATTCGGCGTTAGAGAGGCTTGTACTCATCAATCTCAATGTCTTTAAAAGTACTCATCCTTTCATAGACCGCCAGCGTCATATCCAGCAGAGGAAACAGGGCAACCGCCCCGGTGCCTTCCCCAAGGCACATTCCAGCTTCGATGGCCGGTTTTTTCCCAAGAAAATCCAGCATTTTCCTGCCTGCCGGTTCCGCCGACACATGGGCGGCCAGCATATATCCGCCTGCCGTCTCATTAATTGCCACAGCGGCTGCGGCTGCGGCTGCCGAGATAAAGCCGTCGATTACAACCGGAATACGGAAGATGGCTCCGCCAAGAAATACTCCTGCCAGTCCTGCCAGATCGAAACCGCCGACCTTAGATAAAACATCCAGGCCATCCGATGGATCCGGCTTGTGGAGTTCAATCCCTCTCTTGATCGTTCGGATTTTCTGCTGAAGCCCCGAATCGCTCAGCCCGGCACCTTTTCCGGTCACAGCGGCGGGATCCAGTCCCAGCAGGACGGACGTCACCGCGCTGCTCGTCGTGGTATTGCCGATCCCCATCTCACCGGTTGCAATTATCTGATACCCCTTATTCTTCAATTCTCCGGCCAGCTCAATTCCTGCCAGAACGGCAAGAACCGCTTCCCTCCTGGTCATGGCGGTTGTCTTTATAAAATTATCGGTACCTTTTCTGATTTTACGGTCAATCAGAGGATGTACGGTTCCCGTCTCTCCCAGTTCACAGGCCACCCCGATATCCACCGGATACACATCCGCTCCTGCTTTTTCAGCCATCAGGCAGGCACAGCTTTCCCCCTTTGTAAAATTAGAGGTGACCGCCGCCGTAACCTCCTGCCCCGTCTGGGTAACGCCTTCCTCTACGACGCCATTGTCGGCACAGAAAATAATCAACGCCTTTTTATCAAGCTTTACAGCCGCAGAACCCGTCATCCCGGCTATTTTAATAATGTCTTCCTCGAGAACTCCAAGGCTCCCTAGAGGTTTTGCTATTTTACTAAAGCGGAATGCCGCCGCCCGTTCCGCTTCCTTATCAGCCGGAACAAGCCTCCCGCACTGTTCTTCCAGAAGGGCGGACAGCTGTCCCTCCGTCCAGTCCCGGTATGTCTCCCACTGAATTTCTGCTTCCCTGCCCGGCTCCCTGCCAAGGCTGCGTCTTGCCACTAACGTCATTCTAATCCCTTTCAGTCCGCCTATTATCTCACTCTGTATACAGCTTTCATTGTTGCTTTCATTGTTATATCTACATTTAAAACAGAACCATTATATCAAAATCCGGTCGTTTTGACCATACATAAATGCGGATGTTTCATTGATGATGGGAGGACACATCCAAAACGGAGCGGGGATGATGTTAAACAATTGTATTGGCAGCGCGAATCAGCAAGGAGAGACTTCGCTCTCCATTCTGAATATCACAAAAATGCATCATTAAACACTATCCCGCCCTGTGCAACACGGAGCTGTCCGCTTAATGTCCATTCATTCTTAAGGCATGTCAGGTTGCCGTCATTTGTAAAACAGAACTGTTTGTCAATCTTTTGCATAAGCTAGTTTAAGACAATGTGTAACGGATATTTTGCAGATATATTCCGCAAAACACATCAAATCTATGGGAAAGGACTGAATTAATATGAAAATATACAATGATGCTGACAGTTATAAGGATAAGAATTTATGCAATTGTTGTTGTGATTTCTGCGGTGGATGCAATTGCCGCCACTGCTGCCAGGGACCGCAAGGACCACAGGGTGAACCAGGACCGCAGGGTGTACAGGGAGCACCCGGTCCGCAGGGCCCCGCCGGGCCTCAGGGATTACAAGGCGAGCCTGGGCCTCAGGGGCCGGCTGGACCTCAGGGCTTACAGGGCGAAACCGGACCGCAGGGGCCCGCTGGGCCCCAGGGCTTACAGGGCGAAACCGGACCGCAAGGGCCCGCTGGGCCTCAGGGACTACAAGGCGAACCGGGACCTCAGGGCTTACAGGGTGAAACCGGGCCTCAGGGCCTGCAAGGCGAACCGGGACCTCAGGGACTACAGGGCGAAACCGGACCGCAGGGGCCCGCTGGGCCTCAGGGTATGCAAGGCGAACCGGGACCTCAGGGCTTACAGGGTGAAACCGGACCACAGGGGCCCGCTGGGCCTCAAGGCTTGCAGGGCGAAACCGGGCCGCAAGGACCCGCCGGGCCTCAAGGACTACAAGGCGAACCGGGGCCGCAGGGCTTACAGGGCGAAACCGGACCGCAGGGGCCCGCTGGACCTCAAGGCTTGCAGGGCGAAACCGGGCCGCAGGGACCCGCTGGGCCTCAGGGATTACAAGGTGAACCGGGACCTCAGGGTATACAGGGTGAAACCGGGCCGCAGGGGCCCGCTGGACCTCAGGGTATACAAGGAGAGCCCGGACCGCAGGGTATACAAGGTGAAACTGGACCACAAGGGCCCGCCGGGCCTCAGGGCCTGCAAGGCGAACCGGGACCTCAGGGACCCGCTGGGCCTCAGGGCTTACAGGGTGAACCGGGACCTCAGGGTATACAGGGTGAAACCGGGCCGCAGGGACCCGCTGGGCCTCAGGGATTACAGGGAGAGCCCGGACCGCAGGGTATACAAGGTGAAACCGGTCCACAAGGGCCCGCCGGACCTCAGGGTATACAAGGAGAGCCCGGACCGCAGGGCACATTTGAGCCAGGTGATATTCTATTTTATGTTAATGGTAACGGGGGACCGATCCCCATCAGATTTGGTGAAGATTTGAATTTTATATCTCCCAATTTGGATATTTTCCTAAGCGATAATCCAGCAACCGTAAATATTAATGACGTCAAAGTGGCTGACGCTGCCTTCGGCGGACTCTATTCCAACATTGCCCAGTCATTTAATCTGTCTGACATCGGGCAGGTTGAACAGCTGCAACAGAATAATAACATGCCCTCATTCAATATCGGGCAAAGCCAAAATGAACTGCAGATCTTCCTTCCGGGCGAATATGAAATAAACTTTATGATTCGTATTGCCCCGGTTGCAACTCCGGGACAGACAATTTCTGCAGGCGTGCGTCAGAACGGAAGCTTTATTGAGTCCACCATGCAGTTTAGCACGCTTTCTACAACAAATTATACCGTCTTGCAGGGAAGCGTCATTGAATTTTTAAGCGGGCAGATAGATTTGGCGTTTCTGTCCACCGGAGCAGCAACGTTTGAGCTGGGAATGCTTACTAATGCTACACTGACAGTGGAACGGCTCACACCATTCCCGTAAGAAAAGAAGCGGCCTGGGCGTTTAATGTCCGCTAACTATGGTCTTACAAACCAATCAGGCCGCTTATCCCCAAAACAGGTGACAGATTAATCCGATAGGAAACCCATCGCCGCTTCTGCAAAACGTGAGAAATCACATTTTCGTTGAAGCGGCGGTGGTACGGTAACGCAGCCTGATGGTTTAACTGTATACATTACTTGGCGAAAGCCCCAGCAGCGTACCCGCCTATTTATTGATGCCGATGACCTGTGTGCGGAGCGTACAGGTTATCGTTACTCAATTCTCACAGAACTCATCACCGGCATTTCCACCGGCCTATTCCACGTTTCGGCCCCATGTGTCGGAAGCGCGGCTATCTGATCCAGAACATCAAACCCGGACACCATCTGCCCGAAGGCTGCGTAACGGCCGTCCAGCTTGTGCGCATCCTGGTGTACAACAAAGAACTGTGTTCCCGCCGTGTTATAACCGTCGTCGCGGGCCATGGAAATGGCTCCCCTTATATGAGGAATTGGGTTTGATACTCCGTTTTCCTCAAACTCCCCTTTAATATGCCAGTCGCTGTCCGTCATGATATCATTGTCCGGGGAACCTGCCTGAATTACGTAATCTTTCACAATCCGGCACCAGGCCAGACCGTCATAGAAACCGCTTTTCGCCGTATCCTCAAAGTTCTTTACTGTAAGAGGTGCATGCTCCGGATATAATTCAAATACCATCTCACCGAAGCCCTCTGTTGTAATAATACATCTCATCATTTTCCCTCCTGCTAGAACATGTTTGAAAACTGCTTTCCGTCAGATGTGCGTCACACTTTGTGGGAGATTGTTCCCCGAAGTGGGACGTGCAGATGGCGGGAATGAATTTTCAAACACGCTCCACTCCCGCTTTTATCACCTTTTCCGCCATCCGGAAAAAGACAGTTTTGTGAACCTTTTTCCTGTCCGTCAATCCAAGAAATGCGCAGCGTCTGCAACCGATTTTCATCACTGCTGCAGACGCTGCGCAATCTATTATTGTTGCCTGACGTTAATTTTTATTTTGCCATTACCTTTGCATTTTTAAAGTAAAGGTTAGAGGAAGATGTCATATATACACCCTTGATATAATCCTTTACCAGATAGTTATTAGATTTATAGTATAATGGCAATACTGCATACTCAGATGATGCGATATTATCGGCCTGTTTAACAAGTTCACCGAATTTGACCGGATCCTTTTCAACTTTAATCTGATCAACAATCGCATCATACTCTTTGTTGCTGTAATTTCCGTTATTCGTCACGTCATCTGTATACATTAATGGAAGGAAGCTCATAGGGTTAACATAGTCTGCGCTCCAGCCCATTGCTGCTACTTCATAGTTGCCTGACTGAACATCGCTGTAGAATACTGCCCAGTCAGCGGAACTTACTTCCACCTTAATGCCGAGATTCTGCTCTAACATTTCCTTGATTGCCTCAGCAATCTTCTTTACATTATCATCAGAATAGAAAGAAAGCTGTAAAGTTGGGAACCCCTCACCATCAGGATATCCTGCTTCTGCCAGCACTTTCTTTGCCTCTTCAGGATTAGCAGTGGAGGACAAGCCAAAATCTGAACGTCCGTCTGTCAAATCTTTACCGTCAACCACGTAACCAGGAGCGTAAAAACTATATGCTGGAACTGCATCCAACTGTGCTACATTATTAATAAGAGCATCACGATCAATTGCCAGACATAGCGCTTTTCTTACTAACGGATTATTATAAGGCTCTTTTTCACAGTTTATATTATAATAAACAGTTCCATAACTTGGCGCTGTGACAAGTCCCGCATTTTCAGCTTTCAGCCTTGCCATATCGCCGGACGGTACTGTTCTGACACCATCCACCTCATTATTTTCATAAGCAGTGAGAGCAGTTGATGTGTCAAGTATATAACGATATGTTAATTTCTCAAGCGTTACATTTCCAGCATCCCAGTAATTTTCATTTTTCTCAAGTATAAAACTCTCTCCCATGTTCATCTGGGTAATCTTAAATGGTCCATTACAAACATATGTTTCTGCTGAATTGGTCCACTTATCGCCGTTTGCTTCTACCGTAGCTTTCTGAACCGGGAAGTATACCCACATGCTTACTAAATCAACAAAGTATGGGCATGGAGCTTTTAAAGTATACTGAATTGTCTTTTCGTCCAGCGCCTTTACTCCCACATCTTCAGCTGAAGCTGTTCCGGCATAATATTCTTCTGCATTTACAACATAGTCGGAAATCATGTTAAGATACTGTGCAGTCGTCGATGGTGTCAAAACACGGAGTGCAGAATATACATAGTCATCTGCTGTTAAATCACTACCGTCACTCCATTTTAATCCGTCCCTTAAATGGAAGGTAAATTCGGTAAGATCATCATTCGACTCCCAAGATTCTGCATTACCCGGTACTACCTCTCCTTTTTCATTATAGGTCACAAGGCCTTCAAAACAATTTACCAGAAATGGCGTTGCAAACGAGTTGTTCGTAATTGTCGGATCGATTCCGTCCGGCTCATTGTTAAGTACAAACGTCATCTCCTGAACATCGGCCAGAGTATCTGCCGCCTCTGCCCCCTCCGTGGATGCCTCGCTTCCTGCCGCCTCCGTCGTCGCATCAGCGATTGTCTGAGGCTCTGTGGGCGTACTGCCGCCGCCGCAGCCTGAAAGCACGGTAGTGCATACAAGGCCGAGGGCTAAAAGCAGACTTACTTTCTTTTTCATAATATTTCTCCTCCTTTTTGGATTTTTATGTTTCAGGCGCACAGAGTATCTGTTGTTACTTTTCACGGCCCTGCTGAAAAACGCATTTTCGCGCCGTACAACTCGGGATTTTCATGCAAAATGCGCACGAAAACACCTCGCGGAATACAGGCCATGAATAGTAACTATCTGTTGCCTCTGCGCCGAAAAACCTGTTGGTGCGGTGCAGCCTCACCGCCGGTCAGTACAGATGACAGGCCACCATATGGCCGTTCCCCGCGTCTTTCATCTGCGGGACCGCCTCGCTGCAGGCCGGTTTCGCATAAGGACATCTGGTATGGAAACGGCAGCCGGAGGGAGGCTTTATCGGGCTTGGAATATCTCCCTCAATACTGCTCTTTTCCTTCATCTTCGCCAGCTTCGGATTGGCTATCGGAATACTCCCCAGCAGGCCTTTTGTATAGGGGTGCAGCGGATTTTTATAAATCTCGCCGGCTTCACATACCTCTACCAGCTGCCCCAGGTACATAACTCCCACATCATCGGATACATAGCGCACCATCGATAAATCATGGGCAATAAACAGGTAGGATACCCCTTTTTCCTCCTGGAAATCTTTCAGGAGATTGATGACCTGGGCCTGGATTGACACGTCCAGCGCGGAAATCGGTTCATCGCAGATAACCAGCTCCGGCTGCAATATCAGTGCCCTGGCTATGCCGACACGCTGTCTCTGTCCGCCTGAAAACTCATGTGCATAACGGTTGGCGTGTTCCTTGGTAAGTCCCACCCGCTCCAGCATCGGATAGACAAGCTCATTCGACTGATCCTTCCTTTTCACAACATTATGTGCCACCAGAGGCTCCGCTATGATGTCGCGCACCGTCATTCTGGCGTTCAGGGAAGCGTAAGGGTCCTGAAAAATCATCTGCATCTTTTTTCTGTATGGTTTGAGCTGTTTCTGGCTCAAATTCGTTATATCATCCCCGTCCAGAATGATCTGTCCGGAGGTGGGATCGTACATTCTGATAATCGTTCTGGCACAGCTTGACTTTCCGCAGCCCGACTCGCCGACAAGCCCCAGCGTCCTGCCCTTTTTGAGCGTCAGGCTCACATCGTCCACGGCATGCACCACCTGCCTGCGGCCTGCTTTAAAATGTTTTGTGAGGTTTCTGACCTCCAGTATATTCTGCTCACTCATGGCTTGCTCCTTAGTTTAAATGGATTATTTTCATCGGCCGGTGCATCCGGGGATAAAAGGAAACATCTGGAATAATGTCCCTCTCCCACTGCGCTGAATTCCGGCAACTCTACTGCGCACACGCTCCTCGCATAAGGACAGCGCGGTGCAAAAGGACAGCCCTTCGGCGGATTCGTCATATCCGGAGGTGAACCGGGTATTGGACTTAACCGCACCTCTTTGTTCTGTTCAATATCAGGTATCGAAGCCAGCAGCCCCATCGTATACGGATGGCTGGGATGCTCAAAAATATCTTCAATCGGCGCTTCCTCCATTACCAGGCCGCCGTACATAACAATAACACGGTCGCACAGCTCCGCCACAACGCCCAGGTCATGGGTAATGAAAATAATGCTGGTGCCGTACTCCTTTTCAAGCTCCCGCAACTGGCGCAGGATCTGATCCTGGATCGTCACGTCCAGGGCGGTGGTCGGCTCATCTGCGATCAGAAGCTCCGGCTTGTTGGCAAGGGCCATCGCGATCATGACACGCTGACGCATACCGCCTGAAAATTCATGAGGAAATGAGTGGTACCGTTTTTCCGGTTCCGGTATACGGACTCTGGAGAAAAGCTCCATCACCTCTTTTTTCAGTTCCTCCCTGCTCTTGTCGGGATGATGTTCCCGGATCATCTCCGACACCTGTTTTCCCACCGGAATCAGCGGATTCAATGAGGACATCGGATCCTGAAAAATCATGGCAATCTTCTCTCCCCTGATTTTCCGGATTTGTTTTTTGGACAGCTTCGTCAGGTCCTCCCCCTCAAACAGGATGGAGCCGTCCTTAATTCTGGCCGTATCTGCCAAAAGACGGAGTATGGACATGGAGGTAACGCTTTTTCCGCTACCGGACTCTCCCACGATTCCGAGAATCTCCCCCTTCCCCACAGAGAAGCTGACTCCGCGGACGGCCTGAACTTCACCGCCGCTGGTCATAAACGAAGTCTTCAAATTTTCTATTTTTAATATCGGTTCCATGTTCTCACTCCTTACTTTTTCAGTTTCGGGTCCAGCGCATCCCTCAGGCCGTCGCCTACAAAGTTGAAGGCAAACATGATAATACAGATGACAAGGGCCGGAATAAATAACTGGTGCGGACAGGAACGAAGATTTTCCGTCGCGTCGTTGCACATGGTTCCAAGGCTGGCTAACGGCGGTTTCAGGCCGATACCCAGATAGCTTAAGAATGCCTCCATGAAGATGGCGGACGGAATCAGCATTGTAACCGTTACCAGAATGGAGCCCATGGCATTGGGAATCAAATGTTCAAACAAAATCGTTTTCGTGGATGAGCCGATGGTTTTGGCCGCCAGGACAAATTCCTGCTCCTTGAGGCTTAACACCTGCCCCCGGACCACCCTGGCCATATCGACCCAGTACACGGTTCCCAGGGCAATGATGATACTCTGGATTCCCTGGCCCAGAAGGACCATAATCAGGATGACATACAGTGTAAGCGGAATCGTGCTGATAATATCCACAATACGCATCATTACCGTATCCACCATTCCTCCCGCATATCCTGATATACCGCCGAAGAGTATTCCAATCACCATATTGACGGCTGCCGCCACAAAGGCCACCATCAGAGATACTCTTGTGCCGTACATCAGTCGGGTCAGGATATCCCGTCCCAGGTTATCCGTGCCAAGCACATAGGATTTGTTCCAGATTTTAGCAGTCGGATAGATTGTCTTCGTCTCCGGATTGGCAATAACATAAGGTTTCTGCCCGTAATACAGGCCTATCTCAGTGCCGTTGCAGTCATAAATCGTCATTGACCGGTCCGACTCTTCCCGGACCTTCTTAAGCTGTACGCCGAGCTTGCCGTCCTTATCTACCTGGAGTACCTTCAGCGCCTGCGTGATGTAGAGATATCCGGAATTATCCGGTGTCTCAAACACCTTCATATAAGGAGGAATATTCACTACCTCCAGATTCTGGGTGGAATAACTGTATTTCGTAAACATCGGTCCTGCAATTGCAAAAAACAGCAGGAACAGAATAATGATAAAGCCTGCGATAGCGGTTGGTTTCCTGTGGAAGCGGTACCACACATCTCCGGCAAATGTTCTGTTTTTAGTCCAAATTTTCTCGCGGTCCTCATTGGAGGACTCAAGCATTTCCCATTTATTATCCATTACACATCCCCGTCCTTATTCGAATTTGATTCTTGGGTCAATCAGACAGTAGAAAATATCCACGATGAAAATCATCGCCATCAAAAATGTGGCGTAGAAAATGGTAACGCCCATGATCGTGGTATAATCTCTCACCTGCACGCTGTTGACAAAATGAACTCCCAGGCCAGGGATAGCAAAAATCTTCTCAATTACAAAGCTGCCTGTCATCAGGTTTGCCACAGTGGGTCCCAGTACGGTGATAACCGGGATCAGCGCATTCCTCATGGCGTGTTTCAGAACGACCTTCGTCTCCGAAAGCCCTTTCGCCCTGGCGGTGCGGATATAATCCTGTCCCATTACTTCCAGGAGACTGGAACGCATCAGCCGCGCCATATAGCTTAAAGAATATCCTCCCAGAGCGATAACGGGGAGAATATATCCCTTCCAGGTATCGACTCCGTAGGTCGGGAGCAGATTCAGCCGGAAGGAAAATATGTATATCAGAACGGAAGCAATGACAAAAGAAGGTATTGTAACGCCGATTGTGGCGACTGCCATCAGAACCATATCCTGCCACTTCCCGTTCTTCACTGCCGCCAGGATTCCCATCGGGACAGCGGCCAGCAGGACAAAAACAATCGTGATGCATCCAAGCTTTGCCGATACCGGGAAACCGTTGGTAATATAATCACTTACCTGTTTGCCGGTATACTTATAGGAAGGTCCTAAGTCACCATGCAGTATGTTGCCTAAATAATCAAAAAACTGTTCCGGCAGCGGTTTATCCAGATTATATTTTTCATTCAGTGCCTGCAGCACCTCCTCCGATACCTGACGGTCGCTGGTAAACGGCCCGCCGGGTACGGCGTGCATAATGGCAAAGGTCAGAAGCACTATCAGAAAGAGCGCAATCAGCATCATTCCAAGCCGTTTTAAAAAATATCGTACCATATCATTCCCTCACATCTGTCTTTTCTTACGGTTTCTTATCTGTCCGCCTTTAATCTCCATATGGCGTTCAAATGTCTCTGCTGGAAACACAAAAACCGTTATTTATGGTCGATTATAAGCCTTAGTGGCGCTTCTTGTCAATTGGTTTCTCACATCACCAGTTTAAAGTGGGGATTTAGTTAAGCTGGTGAGGACGCTGCCGGAACGGCCGGCGGACGGGGTGTGGAGTGGGTATATGAGTCTTTCGTCCCGGCGAAAAACTATCCTTGGGGCGGAGGGGAATATAGAATCTGCGGATGCCGTTGGAATCCATCGGTGCTTGACGAGGTGTTTTCGAGTCTAGCAGCCGCTATGCAT
>ERZ894236.1345-NODE-1345-length-17799-cov-11.0713_pt1 | contig 17799 bp, 18 predicted proteins | sample MGYA00380297_ERZ894236 | MGnify/ENA primary metagenome ERZ894236 (study PRJEB32331, sample SAMN06328420) | human gut metagenome | biome: human gut microbiome; feature: stool | host: Homo sapiens | collected 2014-08-04 ... | reverse complement strand
ATAATGCAGACTTGTGCGTAACCTTTTCAGTTACGAACGAGTCGCACGTGTCCAACAGTCTGTTATTTTAAGGAAATTGCAAGCCCCACACCGACCTCCTCGACCGGAAGCGTTTCATTCATTCTCGCCTTCGCCCTGAATGAGACGCAGTGACAGGGATAGAAGGATTTTATACCGAGCTTCGCCAGGTATTCCACCGTCTTCTCCAGGCGGCTGTCTGTCTCAAAAAGGTGAAAACCGCCCAATATACCGGCAATGCGCCTCTCGCCGCAGACCTCCATCGCATATTCCACGATATTGCAGATTCCGCTGTGGGAACAGCCGGTCACGATGAACAGCCCCTCTTCCGTCTTGAGCGCCAAGGCCGAATCATCCATCACATAATCGCGTTCCCATTTACTCCGTATCTTCTGTGTTCCGATGGAACTCCTGATTTCAAAATCATTGCGCGCCGGAATCTCACCTAAAAATATACACTTATCACTTATCCGGTACGGCATCCCGGAGGGTCTGTATCTCCCTGCTTTTTTCACCTTATCTTCCCGAAGCGGTGAGCCTATCTCCAGGCCGCTGTCATCAAGCTTCGGATTAAAGCACTCCGGATGGGCGATAATCTCCACCTTCTTTAAGTCAGCTTGTTTTTCCAGCCAGTAAAATCCTCTTGTATGATCATTGTGTCCGTGAGAGAAGACGAGGTGCGTTATCTCCTCAAGCGGGATTCCCATCTGCCCGGCATTCGTTATAAATGCCTGGGAATATCCCGTGTCAAAGAGAATCCGGCAGCCGTCCGCTTCTATATAATAACTCACCGCCGGCTCTCCCAGATAATACTGATCGATATATGTATTGTTATCCATTAGAACCCTGATTTCTATCTCATCCACCTCATCCCACTATTATTTCTGCTGTTCCAGCCAATTTATCTTTGCCAGAAGCCTGCTGTCGTCCGGGGAAAAAGTACGCTCATCGTAACTGTTGAGAAAGTAAATAACGATATCTGTCCCTCTCAGCCCGACAATCTCTTTCCCTGTCTGAGTAAGATAATACTTCATTTCACCGCCCGTGTCCAGCAGAATGCTGCCGTCCAGGGAAATCTCTTTCTGAGCCAGATAGCGGTCCAGATATTTTTCATTTCTCAGTTCGGCTCTCACGGTTCCGATATATCTCAGTCTTTTTGCATATTCCGGCGTTCGGCTGTTAACCGGTGCTGCTGCTTTTCCCTCATTGTAAATGATGAGCTCCGATTTACAGGCGAGATTGGACGGTTCGATATAAAAGCTGTGTTCTGTCGTTCCCCAGCCCAGATCAGCGGGACTCATCCCCAGGAGAAAAACAGGATTTTTTACCGACGGCTCTTCATAATTCCACTCTGAGTCTTTGGTCTGGAAACGGTAATCATTTTTATACGGATACAGGTAAAAGGCGGCTATAATCAGAAGGGCCGGGAGGAGAACCGCGCTCCGCTTCAGTCCTCTGTATCTGACGACGCCTTTTCTGTAATCCCTGTATAAAAATACCAGAATCAACAGGGCGCTCAGAACCGCCAGAACTGAAAGCAGGCTGGACACCTGCGCCAGTTCCCTCACCCCGCATATCAGCATTGGAACGGCAAACGGCAGACAGCCTGCGGCATTCAGCGCAGGCTCGTCCCAAAACAGGATAAAGTCAGGGATACTTCCCGTCTCTTCTTTATAGCGCAGCGCCCTCTTCTGTCTTAATTTAATACTCAGGCCTGCAGTAAGCCAAATCCAGTAAAGTAAAAGTGAAAAAAACAGGCAGGCCAGGTTTTCCCATATGCCGAAATATTTACTGATTCCCGGTGATCTTAAACGAAAAATCAGGAAATAGGGAATCGCAAGCAGCAAATTAAATGCAGCCATGGTGAGCAGCGCCTTATTTTCCTCTTTCACCGTCACTTCATAAGGCCCATCCGGACGGCAGGGGGAATATACCGTATAGGGCACAGGCGGACGGACGTCCCCTTTACTGTAAAAAGTAACAAGATTTTTCAGCGGAGCATTATATTCCCATCCGTTTTCTTCCCATCGCTGCCGGAACTCCAGAAAACGCTCCGAACGCTCCACCTCCTTCGTCACCTCTCTGTCAAATATGCCGATAGAAAATTGATACTTCCCCATCATCACCTGCTGAAAGCTTCCTCTGCCGTAACCAAAACAAAGATTCTTAATCAGATGCCCCTCCGCCGCCTTCTGTTCGAAAAAACGTTCCAGCCGTTCTGTCTCAACCAGGCTGTACGGTATCGGATATGTATCGTATTCTTTCACCAATCCCATGCAAAGACCTCCCTTCCGCCTCCGGGGCAATGAAGCTTCTGCCCCTGGCAGATAAACTGTCCGCTGATTTCCTAATATTATTTTATCACATCAGGAAAATGGAAAGTCCTTACAATATTTGATGTTTTCTTACATTTTCTTCACTTACCTATTCTTCCGCCGCCGATACCTCCGGCGCCGCCACGCTTTGCTTTACGGACATTTTTTCTGCCGTACAATAACAGAGAACGGCAACGATAATGCATACAATCGGGGTCGGAACGATATCACCGAAGGAGGTAAACCAGCCCAGTCCCACCGGTTTTGCAGTCATTGTAATTCCCACAAAAGAGGCAATAGCCCATGAAGCCAGAGCGCCGTATTTACATCCCTCCACGCCGCCGTCGCCCTCTTTGTCATAGCTCTTTCTGTTGCACAGATAGAAATCGGCAATCAGGATACCCGTGATTGGCGCGATGAATACACCAAGCAGGCTTAAAAAGTTCACAAAGTATTTATACACGCCGAGTCCGGCAATCATTGTGCTGATAATGCCGACAATAAAGGTCAGCTTCATGCGGGAGATTTTCACCACACCGTCCAGTGTATTCATCAGTCCCAGTACACTCGTATACAGGTTGTTGTCATTGGTGGTCCACTGGCCGATAATCAGGACGACGGCTCCGAAAAAGCCAAGTCCCAGGGACTCTATCATTATCTCCACAATATTCCAGTTGTGGAAAGCATAGTTAAAGAATGCTCCGCACATCAGTACCGGGATATAGCCCCAGAAATGGCCGATGCTGACTCCGATGGCACAGTCCTTCTTCGTGGTAGAAAAACGGCTGAAATCGCCTATCATCGCAATCCCCACCGCAAAGCTTCCCACCACGATAGAGATTCCCATCGGAATTGTGATCGGTTCTCCTACAGGCCCGGCCTCCAATATACTGCTCATCGGAATGATACCGGCTGTTTTCCACACTGCCACGATACACAGGACAAATAAAAGCGGAAGTCCGATCTCGCTGAGTTTTTTTATAGCTTTAAAACCCATAATGGCGGTGAGGGACATGGCCAGTCCGCCGATAATCGTAAAAATAACGGGATTGATCGCAGTTCCCCTCACTTCTCTTATAATAGAGGAAACCGTATTGCCGAACAGATCCGCCTGGAATGCGTACCAGCCAAAGTTGGAAAAGCACAGGATAATGCCGATTATCTTCGCTCCCTGGCGTCCGAACGGCCTTCTGGCTGTAAATGACGTGGATAAATGGAGATGCGTACTCACGATGGCATTCAGCATCCCAAGAAGCGTGATAATTAACGACCCCAGCACACTGACCAGCAGCATCTCTTTAAACGACAGGCCGTTGGCAAGAAGGCCTCCCGTCGCCAGGCCGCTCAGGCCGAAGCCGGAGCCGAGCCAGACCATGCCCTGTTCAAACCAGGTCTGCCTGGCTTTCGGAGGCACCGGAGTTTTTTCATAGTCATTGAATATCTCTGATAACGAATTTTCCCGATTCTTTTCACCCATCTGCATTTCCTCCCTCCTGGCCGTCCAAAAAACGGCATTCCATGTCAAAGCCAAAGAATTCCGGATTCAGAATCTCAATCCCCCGCTTCGTCCTCCACAGCTCATGACACTTAAATCCCAGTACACAAAGCTCCATTCCCTCCGTACAGTTGGGGTTTGTCACAGGCATGCCGGTCTTTCTCTCCACTATGCAGATCAAATCCGGACAGGTCAGCTTCACCTCTTCATCTATCCAGAATATCATATTTTCATTCTTATACCAAACTCTTCCGACCGAGTATTTATAATCACCACTGCCCTGAAGAAAGATGTTTCCCAGCGTAAAGCCGTCCTTGATTTCCCAGTTCGTATCACCTGTCACATTCCCTTCAAACAGCAGTCTTCCCTCTGCGGCCTTAAGGATTGCAGATATGGGATCTCTCCCCTCCGCACAGGCCTGTCTTCTGGCTTTTCCCACCTGCTCCGCATAGGTGAGCGCCGACGGGACAACCGCCTTTTTTAAGTTCCTTCCCTGGATTGGATGATCCGCCATTCCCACCAGGTTGTCGGAGCCAACTGCCATAAAACGCGATAAAGCCTCCGCGCGGACATCGCTGTCAACCTTTTTAACAATCACCACATCGCCGTACTGTGTAGTTACGGAAAAAGGCGTGATCGGCTGTTCCATCACATAGTAGGTAGAAAACTGAAGCTCCGGGACAGCCCGCCCCGCCGCGTCCGCGTCCACCATATATTTTCCAAGATGTGCGGCCGCAGCCATCGCCTCGCCGGTATTGCCTCCGCCGTATTCAATAGAAACAAGTCCGTCAAAGGCGACGCCCATATGCTCCTCGAGCGCCCTTATGGCCGACGGAATTTCCTCCCCCGTAATCTGAACCTCCTGTCCTTCCGGCATGATGGAACCGCAGAAATAAGGATTGGTAAACCAGGCCTCATCCTGAATCTCATGAAACTCCAGCAGTTTAAACTCTTTTCCCTCCCCAAATTCTTTTTCAACAGCCGCAAGCCCGCTCTGAAGCGAACCGCCCCCTCCTGTCCCAAGGATTGTGCATCCTGTCAGTATATCGCTGACCTCCTGGTAATCCAGCCTTCTCATGATTTTCTCCTCCTTCTTTTAATCTAACCCCTTATCCTATATCAAAGCCACAGGTATCCGTTTTCCCGAAAAACAACTACTGCCCAACAGTTAGCCGGATAGTGTAATTATATCAGTCGTCCTTTATCGCTTCATTATAGTACAGTACAAAATAAACCGGACTATCATTGTAATAATTACAATACCGTGCAGAAATCCGGCTCTAATTTCCGTCGGAGATACCATGTTCCCTGTGGAACATGGTATAATAGCTGCAAAGCGGTCATTATACCGCGCATAAACTGCCGAAACCGGGGAGGGATTTCAATGAGTATTACGGTCCGTGACATTATGGAATTAAATCTTTTAAGAGACTCTGAAATTATATCGGGAAAAAATGGATTAGACAGGGAAGTAACAAGAGTAAATTTTACAGACTGCCCCATTCAGTTCAATGATTTGGAGTACACTCTGGCACTGAAAGGTGATCTTTACATCAGAAGTCTCTACTGGGTGAAGGATGACGAAAAAGAATTATATGACACTTTTTATTTCTACGTAACAAGCGGAAGCTCCTGCTGTCTCGTTACGAATGAATATCTGCCGGAACTTCCAAAACATATTCTGGAATTGACGGATAAGCATAATTATCCTGTTATCAAGATTGACAGCAATGTTCCTTACGGTGATTTAATCCGTGATATATCAGAATTACTGATGACCGAGCAGTCGGAGCTGTTCTTTGAAAATAAGCTGAACCGCCTTCTCTATGAGACGCTTTCCACTTCTGAAATACTGGAAATCGGAAAATATATTAACCCTCTTTTCAAAAAAGAGTATATCACTATCTGTCTGAACCTGCCGGGACTTGATAACCGTCAATTCTACAGCCTGCAATCTGATTTGAAGGTGCAGTACCAGCTCCGCCTGCGGCGTTACCAGAACGGCGGTTTTATCATTTTCAACTATCAGGAGCGGGCTGAATTTGACGCAGCGCTCCCCGGACTCAGAAAGCTGTTCCATTATTATTGCAACACCTACTCGTCAGGCATCAGCGGAGCATTTGAAAACGCTGCCGACTTTCAGCAGAGTATCCGCCAGGCCTGCTCCTCCCTCAGGATCGGCATTATGCTGAAACAGCAGTGGACTTATCCTGACGATCTGCACATCTATAATCTGCTGATGGCCGTCCACGATAACGCTGCTCTTAAAAACTTTTATACAATGACTCTGGCGCCCCTGATCCAGTACGAAAAACGGTACAGCGTTGATTTGATTAAGACGATAGAAACTTATCTCACCTGTGACGGTGATTATAAAAAAACGGCTATCCTGCTCAAACAGCATGAAAATACAATCCGTTTCCGGATTAACAAGGCAAAAAGCCTGCTGGGCATGGAGAATAGCCATTATAAATTCATTGAGCAGGTGTCTCTGGCCCTGAAGGCGCGCAGTGTTGAGAAATTCTCGGTGAACAGGCCGCCCAACGGACTCTGACGAACTGTAATATAACAGTCATGCAGCACGGACTTATTATCGCTCATCGGCACACAGAAAAACCCGGAAAACAAAAAGTTTTCCGGGTTATCTTACGCTTGGACACAATGTACCCTGAGGGTACTATATAAATTTACTCCGCAGCATCTCCCTGTCCGCGAAGCGGATACGGAGACACTCATGGATTATAGTCGATTACTCGATGATAGAAACTACTCTACCTGAACCTACTGTACGTCCGCCTTCACGGATAGCGAAACGAAGTCCCTGCTCCATAGCTACTGGATGGATCAGTTCAACTGTCATCTCGATGTTGTCGCCAGGCATACACATCTCTACGCCTTCTGGTAAATCACAAACGCCTGTAACGTCTGTTGTTCTGAAGTAGAACTGTGGACGATAGTTGTTGAAGAATGGTGTATGACGGCCACCCTCGTCTTTTGTCAGAACGTAAACCTGAGCTGTAAATTTCTTATGGCATTTTACAGAACCTGGTTTAACGAGACACTGACCTCTCTGGATCTCTGTTCTCTGAACACCACGAAGAAGAGCACCGATGTTATCACCAGCCTGAGCCTCATCAAGGAGTTTACGGAACATCTCGATACCAGTTACAACTACTTTACGAACCTCTTCAGAGATACCGATGATTTCAACTTCATCAGATACATGAAGTGTACCACGCTCTACACGGCCTGTAGCAACTGTACCACGGCCTGTGATGGAGAATACGTCCTCTACAGGCATAAGGAAAGGTTTGTCTGTCTCACGAACTGGGTCCGGAACATAGCTGTCAACTGCAGCCATAAGTTCAAGAACTTTGTCGCCCCACTCGCTCTTAGGATCTTCAAGAGCTTTTAATGCGGAACCCTGGATAACTGGTGTGTCATCGCCCGGGAATTCGTACTCTGTAAGAAGCTCACGGATTTCCATCTCTACTAATTCAAGAAGCTCCGGATCATCAACCATATCACACTTGTTCATGAATACTACGATGTAAGGTACGCCTACCTGACGGGAAAGAAGGATATGCTCTCTTGTCTGAGCCATAACACCATCTGTAGCAGCTACTACAAGAATAGCGCCGTCCATCTGTGCAGCACCAGTGATCATGTTCTTTACATAGTCAGCATGGCCTGGGCAGTCAACGTGTGCGTAGTGTCTGTTCTCTGTCTCATACTCAACGTGAGCTGTAGAAATTGTGATTCCACGCTCTCTCTCTTCTGGAGCTTTATCAATGTTCTCGAATGCAACAGCCTCACCAGTACCTAATCTCTCATGAAGAGTTTTTGTGATAGCAGCTGTTAATGTTGTTTTACCATGGTCAACGTGTCCGATGGTACCAATGTTACAATGCGGTTTGTTTCTTTCAAACTTTGCTTTTGCCATTTTATAACGTCCTCCTTAATTTGCGCCCATCAGGGGGCTTCATAATTTATGTTAGGCTGTCTCTAATTATATTCTATCAGAGCATGTTTTTCAAGCCTATTATTTACTTTCCGGGCAGTTTTTGCACTGCCTGGAAAGTTTAAAACGATTTGTTTTCAATTACTTTTCTGCTTTTGTAGCAAGCACTTTTTCCTGAACACTCTTCGGAACCTGCTCGTATTTCTCAAAGAACATGGAGTAGTTACCGCGTCCCTGTGTCTTGGAACGTAAGTCTGTGGAGTAGCCGAACATCTCGGATAACGGAACGTAAGCTCTTACAAGCTTTCCGCCGCCGATATCTTCCATACCTTCGATACGGCCACGACGGGAGTTGATATCACCGATAACATCACCCATATAATCTTCCGGCATTGTTACTTCTACCTTCATGATTGGCTCTACAAGAATAGCGCCTGCTTTGTGCATAGCCTCTTTGAAAGCCATGGAACCAGCGATGTGGAACGCCATCTCAGAGGAGTCAACCTCATGGTAGGAACCGTCGTATACGGTAGCTTTAACGCCCAGTACCGGGAATCCGCCAAGGATACCTGCTTTTGTAGCCTCTTTGATACCTTCGCCTACTGCCGGGATATATTCCTTCGGAATAGCGCCGCCGACAACAGTGGATTCGAACTTGAATGTCTCTTCACCGTTGGCATCCATTGGCTCAAAGTGTACCTTACAGTGTCCGTACTGACCACGTCCGCCGGACTGTTTTGCATACTTGCTGTCTACGTCTACTGCCTTTGTAAATGTCTCCTTGTATGCTACCTGAGGAGCGCCTACGTTAGCTTCCACGTGGAACTCGCGAAGCAGACGGTCAACGATGATTTCAAGATGGAGCTCGCCCATACCTGCGATAATCGTCTGTCCTGTCTCTTTGTCTGTGTAAGCACGGAAAGTAGGATCTTCCTCTGCAAGTTTTGCAAGGGCCTCGCCCATCTTATCCTGTCCTGCTTTTGTCTTCGGCTCAATAGCGATATCGATAACCGGCTCCGGGAATACCATGGATTCCAGGATTACAGGGTGCTGATCGTCACAGATTGTATCACCTGTCGTGGAGAACTTGAATCCGATAGCTGCAGCGATATCGCCGGAGTAAACTTTGTCTAATTCCTGACGTTTGTTCGCATGCATCTGCAGGATACGTCCCACACGCTCTTTTTTACCTTTTGTTGCATTCAGTACGTAGGAACCGGAGTTGATGCTTCCTGAATATACACGGAAGTATGCCAGCTTACCTACGAACGGGTCCGTCATAATCTTGAATACGAGTGCGGAGAACGGGTCTTCATCGGAAGAATGTCTCACAACTTCGTTGCCATCCGGATCAGTACCCTCAATTGCAGGGATATCTAACGGGGAAGGCATAAACTCGATAACTGCATCAAGTAATTTCTGAACGCCCTTATTTCTGTAAGCCGTACCACAGCAAACCGGGATAGCCTGGCATTCGCAGGTAGCTTTTCTCAATGCTTTCTTAAGCTCATCTACGCTTGGTTCTTCACCTTCCAGATACTGCATCATTAATTCATCGTCAAGCTCGCAGATTTTCTCTACCAGCTCTGTACGGTACAGTTCTGCGTCATCCTGCATGTCTTCCGGGATATCGGTAACGGAGATATCTTCACCCTTGTCATCGTTGTAGATGTAGGCTTTCATCTCGAACAGGTCGATGATTCCTTTAAACTCATCTTCCTTACCAATCGGAAGCTGTAAGCAAATGGCGTTCTTGCCAAGTCTTGTCTTAATCTGCTCTACGGTTCCATAGAAGTTAGCGCCCAGGATATCCATCTTGTTGATGAATGCCATACGTGGTACGTTGTAGGTGTCAGCCTGACGCCATACGTTCTCGGACTGAGGTTCCACACCACCCTTAGCACAGAACACGCCGACCGCACCATCCAGTACACGCAGGGAACGCTCAACCTCTACAGTAAAGTCAACGTGTCCTGGAGTATCAATAATGTTAATACGATGCTCCAGTGCGCCTGGTTTCGGTTTACACTGTTCCTGCAGAGTCCAGTGGCAGGTCGTAGCAGCTGAAGTAATTGTGATACCTCTCTCCTGCTCCTGAGCCATCCAGTCCATGGTAGCCGTACCTTCATGAGTATCACCAATCTTATAGTTTACACCGGTGTAATACAGAATACGCTCCGTGGTTGTTGTCTTACCGGCATCAATATGAGCCATGATACCAATATTTCTGGTTCTCTCTAACGGATATTCTCTTCCAGCCAAAGCTTTTTCCTCCTATTAGAATCTGTAATGAGCAAATGCCTTATTAGCCTCTGCCATCTTATGCATGTCTTCTTTCTTCTTCACGGCTGCACCTGTATTGTTGGATGCATCCAGAAGCTCTTTAGCAAGTCTTTCTTCCTGTGTCTTCTCGCCTCTCTTACGGGAGTAAAGAGTGATCCAGCGAAGAGCGAGAGCCTGTCTTCTCTCCGGCTTAACCTCGATCGGAACCTGATATGTGGCACCGCCGATACGTTTTGCCTTAACTTCCAGAACAGGCATGATGTTGTTCATAGCCTCTTCGAATACTTCTACAGCGTCTTTGCCTGTCTCAGCTGCGATACGGTCAAATGCACCGTATACAATTTTCTGGGCAACACCCTTTTTACCGTCTAACATGATGTTGTTAATCAGCTTGGTAACAACCTTGTTATTGTAAAGCGGATCTGCTAATACGTCTCTTTTCTGAGTATGTCCTTTACGTGGCACGTTACTTCCCTCCTTAATATCTGCTCCAGCTCCGGAAATTGGGCCGAAGCTTCTCATTAGATCTTAGGTACTCGCATTAAATGCTTAGTGATGCTTCCTCACTCATAGAATGCGTTCGCGCTCGGTTCTATGATTACCTGCAACCTACAGGGTCAATATCAAAGTCCGGCACAACAATTCAAATGAATTCTACCTAAATTTCGTTTTAATTACTTTTTGTCTTTCGGTCTCTTAGCGCCGTATTTGGAACGGGCCTGTCTTCTGTTAGCAACGCCTGCTGTATCAAGAGTACCTCTGATGATGTGGTATCTTGTACCTGGTAAGTCTTTAACACGGCCGCCACGGATCAGAACAACGCTATGCTCCTGTAAGTTATGTCCCTCACCTGGGATGTAGCTTGTTACTTCGATTCCGTTGGAAAGACGTACTCTGGCGATCTTTCTCAGAGCTGAGTTAGGTTTCTTTGGTGTAGCAGTCTTAACGGCTGTACACACACCTCTCTTCTGTGGTGCAGAAATGTTGGTAGCTCTCTTCTGTAAAGAGTTGTATCCTTTCTGCAGAGCCGGTGCTGTAGATTTCTTCTCAGATGTCTGTCTTCCTTTTCTTACTAACTGGTTGAATGTTGGCATCCTTTTCACCTCCTGTGATATTGTCTGTGGTTGCTTTTTAAGCTCTTATTTTTACGCACAAAAATACACTCGCATTTTTACACGCCTACTTATTATATACAGTTTGTCAATTTGTGTCAAGGCATAAAATGTAAAAAAAAACTGCTTTTTCGGCGTATTTATGGTGTTTTTTCAGATATGCCCGCGTGGATTGCGGGTGAAGCGGCGTAAGCAGCCTCCTCTTTCCGGATAAGCCCATCAAAACAGCTACATGGATTCTTCCCAATATTATGCAGAATCATTCATTTAAACCGGATTTTAAGTATGAAACCAAAAAGCAGTTACCATCTCTGTCCCGCCGCTTCCCTCTGACAGGAACTCCCTGGCAGGAAGTTATGATGATAACTGCCTTTTTCGTTTTTAACCATTATATTTTTATCATCTTCTGCCATTCTTCCGGCGGCTTTTATCTCCCGAAAGTCGGCGTTTTTTTGCCGTTTCTGTGCATCATTTGTTACGGTTTAGCCGAAGGCTGAACTGTAACCTTTTTCCTGGCGGCCAGAAAATAGTTGACGGGGCGTTCAAACAGCGCCTCCCGCTCCATTATCTCAAATCCCCCGTTCTCAATCATCTGTTCCAGACTCTCCGGCGTGTAAAACTCTACAAAGGGCATCTTTCCGGTGCGGCTTCTATACCATTTACGCAAAGCTTCCTTTGTAAAGCTGTGTTTCAGGCAGTCGGCTGCCACAAAAATGTAACCGCCCGGCTTTACAAGCTCCTGCAGTCGCTTCATTGCCGCAGCCTGATCCGGCATATATAAAAGCACATTAAAAATCATAACCGCATCGTACGTACCCGGCTTTAGTTCTTCCATAAACATATCGCCCTGGATGAAATCGATATTACCGGCTTCGGCCTTCTTTGCTTTTTCCCTCGCCTGGCGGAGCATCTCCGGCGCGGTATCCACCGCCGTCATCTCCGCTACGCTGCCGGCCAGTTCTATCGTAGTCACACCGGTCCCGCAGCCGATATCAAGAGCCTTGTCGCTGTCCTTCAGGTATTTCTTGGTGTAATCAATTGTTTTCCTGTAGGCTTCCTCATATGTCGTTAAAATCTGAGTATCGAATATCTCCGATCGCTTATTCCAGTATGCCTCGTTTTCTGAATAATTTTCCTGCTCCTGCTTCATTTTGTTTGCCCTCCCCATTTGCTTCCTGTTTTTACCGGATGAATTAAAACGGGTCAATCGTCACGTTTTTTTTCTGAAAGAAGAGAGATTCCCGCACATGCAAGGCCGAGTCCCAGCATAAAGAAGCCCGAATACATGTCTATCGCCTTCATAACCGACAAAACCGCCACAGCAATTCCCATTGCCAGAGAAAGAGCTTTGAAGACGATCGGGATAATCCGGTTAGCAACCAGTCTGTTGTTCACCGGCCCGTCATTCGTCTTAATCTGCATCAGCTGATCCACCGATATCCCAAATATTCCCGCCAGTTTTGGCAGTGAATTGACATCCGGATATGACAAATCCCGTTCCCACTTTGAAACGGCCTTATCCGTAACCCCCATTTTTTCGGCCAGCTCCAATTGTGTCATTCCCTTTTCTTTTCTATATTCCGCAATCAGCATTCCAAATGTCCGGTTCCTCATAAAATCATCCTCCATTTATTTTGATGACTGCATCGTAACATTTTCCCGTGAACCATTCAACCGACCGGCAGTTTAGCCCGGTAGACCTGCGGTTTACCTCCCCCTTCGGTTCAAAACAGTTTTCTTCTATTCTAATATCTGCCCGGGAATATGTCAAATCTCCCTGTTCCCGGTCTGCTGTGCCAGCTTCATATATAAAAGCGGATAAGGATTCCCCTGTTCATCCGTCTCCGTTCTTTTATATACCCTGAACCCTTCATGTTCATAAAAGCCTATTGCCTGCGGATTCTGCTCATTTACACAGACTTCATCAATCCCGTATCGTCTGATTCCATACCGGAGCATCTGGCTTCCCAGACCTTTCCCCCTCTGCTCCGGCAGAATAAACAGCATCTCCAGCTTACTGCCGCCGATTCCCATGAATGCCGCCGGAAAGCCATCCGGGGCCGCCGCGACCAGCAGATGCGAGATCTCTTTTAATGCCTCCGGTACGTATACCGCAATTTGTTCCACCTCTTCGTCGGACAGGAATAAATGGGTTGCCTTCACCGACTTTCTCCATACCTGAGTCAGACGGTTTATCAGTGCCTCATCCCGAACATCGGCAGCAAAGATTTCTGTCTTCCCGCTGTCACTCTGTTCCTCCAAAACCTTTTTTGGCCGCTCCTGCCCGATATCCTCCGGCCTTATCTTTTCCATAACCTCATAGACCAGTATCACGCCGTTTTCAACCTCCCATTTATCATGATAAGATGTTTTATATCCCAGCGTTTCATATAAATGACAAGCCGGAAGCGATGCATCCAGATAAATTCTGCCGTAATCCGAAAAAATTTCTTCCTCCAGCTTCTTTATTATATATGTACCATACCCCTTTCCCTGAAAAGCCGGAGAAACGTAGACTCTTGTGATATGGTCACCTTCCCTGCTCCCGGTTCCTGCTAGACATCCCTCCACTAAAAGCATTCTTATATTTCCGTTCCTAATGTCTTTTCGGACTGCATCTTCACAGTGCAGTCCGGCAAAAAAATCCACCACCTCTTTCGGATAGTATTTCGGATATACCGAAGCAATCGTCTCCTGCACCAATTTCGTTATCTGCGGTGCAAACTCTTCCGAAGCATTTTTATATTCCAGCATGTTATTTCATCCCTTTTCTTCCTGTTTCTTTATTGATTAGGCTCTGAAGTCCACTCCGTCAGCAGTATATCGCCGCTGAAAGCGCGGCTGTCTCCATTTGATTTGTGTAAATAAACATCCTCATCCGGGTAATAGCAGGTATCCTCTTTTTCAACCGTCCCGATATCCAAAATCAACATAGGCTCCGTTCCGGAGTTATAGAAAGTATGGGCAAGCATTTTCCCTCCCGGTTTGGCTATAAAATCTCCTGCCGTCACTTCCTGCTCCCTGTCATTCAGCCGCAGTGTCCCGCTTCCCGACAATACGTAAAAAAACTCTTCCTGCTGGGAATGACTGTGATATTTCGTGCTGAACGCCTTGGGAGGAATGCTGTCCAGATTCGCATATATTTTTTCACTTCCGGCATACTTTCCCAGTTCCTTCGTCATTAATCCTGCCTTATCCGACCAGATAAATTCTGCCGGAATTTCATCAATATTGCCTTTTATTTTCATCTAATCTCCTTGTTTCCATCTGTTCCTGTTTCCTGATTTACCGTTGTTACGTTTCCTGTTTTCTCATTGGCCGCTTCTGCATGCTCCGGTATCTATAAATAATCCCCCTGCAATTTCAACTGCATTTGATCACTTAACGGCACAAATCCCAGCTTTTCATACAGGGGACGCCCCATCTGCGTGGCGTCGAGCAGGAGCTTTCCAACACCCAGCCGGCCCGCTTCCTTAATCAGCATCCGTACCAGTTTTTCTGCATGCCCGCGCCTTCGGTACCCCTGCACCGTATAAACATTCAGCAGCTCGGCGCAGACTCCGGTCGGACAGCTCGGGAGCGGAGCCGTATGGAAAATGCAGGCCATACAGGAGGAAATGATTCTATCCCCTTCAACTGCAATAAAAATAACCATATCATCCTTTTCCATATGTTCTTCCACATAATCCCGCGTCCTCTTCCTGAATAATTCCAGCTCATCGATTTGTCTGATGGAAGCAGCAAATTCCACCCGGTTTTCAACAAAACGCTCTATATCGCCTCGGTTTGCACGCCTGTATTCCATAAAACACCTCCTGATTCAGCAGCTTCTATTTCAACCGCCCTCTCTCCCTCGGGCCAAATCATTTATAATTCCATATCCGCCCAGTCAACCAAATCTTCTCCACCTGCTCTGTCTGCTCCCGGTACCAGCTCAGGAAGTCCTTCTCCCCCTCCGGAGCCTTACTTTTTTCAAAAACCATTAAATCATAACTCATCCGCATCCCTCCCTGCCTTACTCATCCTGTAAAACCTCAATCAGATTATCACTGACACAGCCTGCTGCCAAAGCAGTCTGGCGGACAAATACACCCGCCCGGGTAACCTCCGTTTGTCATATCAGCTAATTATCATTTTATAGAATTTTGTTCAAATAAGCTACAGCTATCTCAATTATTTACTTTACAATTTTGTTAACATTCATATCATACCATGAAAAATTTATGGTATAATGACCGCATGACGGTTATTATACCCGCGCATAAACGGTTTCTGCGTTCACCGCAGATCCGGCACAGCTTATGAAAGGTTAAGGCAGCGGCTCTGGTATAGCCCCTGCCGCGGTGAGACAACCATGAGATGCAAAACAGAACGTATTCAACAGGATTTGGAATCACTATCCAGATTTAATTTAACTCCCGGCAGCGGCTGCACCAGGCTTTCCTACACAAAAGAATTTTCCGGCGCCCGTGATTATCTCAAGCAGAGGATGGCGGAGGCGGGGCTGAAGGTGCATGAAGATCCGGCCGGAAATATCATCGGCAGGTATCCCGGGAAGGTGGAAAGACCGGCTGTCATGACCGGCAGCCATTTTGACACCGTTTTCCACGGCGGAAATTTTGACGGGCAAGCCGGAGTTTGCGCTGCTCTTGAAGCTGCCCGGGTAATGAGTGAGAATCATATCACCCCCTATTATCCCATTGATTTCATCGCCATGCCGGAGGAGGAGGGCACCCGGTTCGGAGGCGGACTGTTCGGAAGCCGGGCCATCTGCTGCGGCGTCACCCCGGATGAGTTAAAAGAAATAAAAGACGCCGATAAAATCACATTATATCAGGCGCTGAAGGATTACGGCTTAAATCCCGATGAGATAGAAAGCGCCCGGAAAAAGCCGGAGGATATCGCCGCTTTTATTGAACTGCATATTGAACAGGGCCCCGTCCTTGAACAGAATCAGAAAGATATCGGTATCGTCGATGCAATTGTCAGCCTGGAATGCTATGACGTCCTGGTCAGAGGACGGGCCGATCACGCCGGTACGACACCGATAGATATGCGTGCAGACGCCCTGCTGGCCGCGGCAAAAGCGATTGCGGCGGCAACCGTCAGGGCGGCCGCCTGCGGCGACGGGACGGTGATTACCTTTGGCTGTATGGATTCCTCACCGAAATCCGCCAATGTAGTTCCGTCGCAGGTTACCTTCACCGCCGATTGCAGAAGCTCCGACATCCGGTCAATCCGAACGGTTATGGAGGCCTTCCGTGAAACGCTCCGGGAAAGTACGGAACACTGCCCCGATTTATCATTTGAAATCAGCAGGACATTACAGGCAGACCCTGCCGCCATGGATATGCGTCTGAAAAAGATAATTGAAGATGCGGCCGATGAGCTTTCACTGTCCTCGATGCATCTGTTGTCCGGCGCCGGTCACGATACGATGAACTTTAAAAACATGTGTCCGCTGGCCATGATATTTGTTCCAAGCAAAGGCGGAAGAAGCCACTGCCCGGAAGAATGGACTGATTACCGGCAGATCAGTGACGGAGCCGACGTTTTACTCCGCACAATCATAAAAGCTGCCGCCCATGAAATTTGAAAGGAGATTTAAAAATCATGAAACTTGTCATTATCGAACCGCTGGGAGTAGAACAGGGAAAACTGCTGTCAATGGCGCAGGAGGCGCTTCCGGAGGATCTGGAAACCGTATACTACGACACCCGTGTAACCGGAACAAAGGAGCTGATTGAGCGCGGAAAAGATGCCGACATCATTGTTGTCTCCAACCTTCCCATGAACAGCGAAGTAATCGAGGGCTGCAAAAACCTGAAGCTTCTCTCCGTTGCCTTCACCGGCGTGGATCACATCGCCATGGATACATGCCGGAAAAACGGCGTAACCGTCTGCAACTGCGCAGGATATTCCACTGTCGCCGTGGCTGACCTCGTATTTGGCATGATTATCTCCCTGTACAGAAATATCATCCCCTGCAATGCAGCCGTCAGGAACGAAGGGACAAAAGACGGCCTGGTTGGTTTTGAACTGGAGGGCAAAAAATTCGGCATTGTGGGCACCGGGGCCATCGGACTGCGCACGGCAAAGATTGCCCGGGCTTTCGGGTGTGAAGTATACGCTTACAGCAGAACGGTTAAGGAGATAGAAGGAGTTACCTATGTTCCTCTGGATGAGCTTCTCTCCGTCTGCGATATCGTCTCCCTCCATACGCCTCTGACCCCGGAGACAAAGGGACTGATTGGAAAAAAAGAGCTTTCAATGATGAAGAAAAGCGCCATCCTCATCAATACGGCCCGCGGCCCTGTGGTGGACAGCGATGCGCTTGCAAATGCCCTGAACAGCGGCGCCATCGCCGGGGCCGCCATTGATGTATTCGAAACCGAACCGCCGATTAAAAAGGAGCATCCGCTGCTGAACGCCAAAAATGTAATCGCAACTCCCCATATCGCTTTTGCCACAAAAGAAGCGCTTGTAAAACGTGCTGTGATTGTATTTGATAATGTGGCTAAATGGGCTGCGGGTGATGTTCAGAATGTTATGAAATAGATAATGGAGATTTAACTGAGGTTGGAGGACGCGTCCGGAACGGACCATGTCCGGTGT
>ERZ894236.1342-NODE-1342-length-17851-cov-8.84615_pt1 | contig 17851 bp, 31 predicted proteins | sample MGYA00380297_ERZ894236 | MGnify/ENA primary metagenome ERZ894236 (study PRJEB32331, sample SAMN06328420) | human gut metagenome | biome: human gut microbiome; feature: stool | host: Homo sapiens | collected 2014-08-04 ... | reverse complement strand
TCATAGACCTGCGGCCATGCAACAGCTTCAGCTTCTTCCATTGAAGATGCTTCAACTTCAAATTCTGTATTCAAAAATACCTTGACTTTATATTCCATAATCGTCACCTATCCCTCTTTCAATATCTATCAAGCATCCAATTTTATCAGTAGCAAAGCCGCTTAAAATGAGAATAATCCTTCGATGTAAATACCATACTCTTTCCTTTACAGTCCGTCTCCAATCAGTACCTCCTGCTGAGAAAGCTTCTGCTCAATGCTGCTAGTTAAATCTTCTTGTTCTTCTGCTGACATATCAATACAATATTTGAGTGTACTGTCATAACCTAGCGTTTTAAGTCTAATATAGCCAAGTTCTTTTTTACTAAACTGACATCCAATCAGACTTTCTAATTGGTCAATTGCTTTTTGATTTTCGTACACCGGTTCACTAACAATATTTTCACCATGTTGAAGAAGGGCAGCTTCATAATTTTCGTCATATCGTTTTAAAGCTTCCAAAGCCTCCATATAGGTTTGATTCGGTGCTTTATATGAAGACCTTTCAAACAGTATATATCGACACTGTTCCCAAGCATCTATCTTAATTAACAGCTTCTTACAATATTCTTTTTTCTCATGGAGCTCCTGTTCCATCTGTTTAATGTCTCTAATGGCATATTTCACATCACTATTGATATCAAGCTTTTCATAGAGACTATCAATTTCTCTGTGTAATTTGCTGATATTGACATTCAGCCCACGAATAGTAAGGTTCATCTTACCTAATAATTCAAACTTATCTGACATATTCTCCTCCATATTCTCCATAATAAAAGACAGGTTATTTACACCTGTCTGCATAATTCTGATTTAAATATTTCACTATATCACGCACATAATGAAATGATATTTTTCTATCATCTACATGAAGGATATAGCCATACTTAGTTTGTTCAATTTTTACATTATATCTCTTTTCAAGCATCTTCCTCAAAATATCAGCTCCATTCTATACAAGAAATTATCATTCATTTTAGATATAATTTCGAGTATTCCTATAAGAAAAACGTTTCCCTTTTACACACATATTTGTTGAACTTAATCTTGTCATCAGCAGATAGACACCTGCAAACCTCGTAAAAGACCTTACACGATCCAGCTTCTTTAATACCAATATTCTTGTCACCATAATAGTAAACTACTCTGTTTTTCATCAATTCCGCATCTATACAATCAACAACAGTGCCAACAATATTATGTTTGGCAAGATTCTGCAGAATCTTTTTATCTTTGCAAATAATGACAGGCTGCTCATCCTCTTGTACATAGCACCGCACCGAATAGTCGATATCAGGGAAATCAATATCGACATCCTTAACGTAAGCTGCCCATATGTTATCCATAAATCTGGCGTATATAACAACTCCATCACTAAAGTATTTTTTTGCATTACTTCGTGTTACTTGCTTTAGATTAAGTTCTTCATCTACCTTTCTATCTATAAGTTCCATATATAATCCTCTTTTCTTAGTTCCTTTTTTTAATACTTATTTTTGCTAATTGTATAGCTAGTTTATATTGCTGTTCATAAATAGAGCCTTTATGTGTGGCTTCTACAGCTTTCTCAAATTCGTTAATATCTCCCCTAAAACATCCACATTTAACTTCAATTGAGTCAAATGTGTTGAAAAATGTTGTCGTATCATACCTTGAACCTATATGAGATACAGTTAGCACATCGCCTATATTTGTTATCCATGCATTACCAAGTATTATCATATTATCATATACTAATGCATTATCACACACAATTGCATTATCACACACAATTGCATTGCCACGTACAAGTGCATTATCACGTATAATTACATTATCATATACTAATGCATCATCTGATATCCACGCAGAACCTTTATGAGATAGATTTTCTTCTTTTTCTACATAACCTCCTAACTCACCCACCTTCACTTTTTGGAACGATTTGAGTGCTTTAATTCTGTATAGTTTTCTTCCGTTTTTTTTCTATAGATATATTAGTCAATTCAAATTTCTTTTCCATTTATCTCGTCCTCTTTTCTAAAATAAAAACAGCTTTATGCTGTCCCTTAGCTTCCTACAATTTTAACTTTATATCCAAGTGCTTCTTCAATCTCATCCAAAGTCATTTCAACAGCCTCTTCACGTTCCCATATGATTGCCCCATGCGTGAAATCAAAAGGATTATCACTTACACTAATTTTCATAATATCATTATCGCTATCAGAACGTGAAGTTAAGTCATCATAATACTCTTCATCTAAATCAGTGGATAAGATTCCATTTTTGTGAAGAAAATATGTGCCATATCCGTTTTCCAATAATTTACAAATAACTCCATCTCTCAATTCACAAGTCATACCATTTTCAAGACTATTAAGACCTTTAACATCAAGTGTTTCAAACATTTCTTCTGTCCATGTAATCGGAGCATTTGTCAGTTTATATCCTCCTTCTATATAGTCAAATACAAATAGAATTTTTCCTCTACATTTTTCCATTTCCGACAGAAAAGTGTAACCATTATAATCCCTTCCAACCACTAAATCTCTTCTAACCTTCACCTGATCTCCAATTTTATATCTCATATTCACTTCCTCCTATTGTGAGCTGTCTCTAAAATCAACCCATGGCTTGTTAAGCTCAAATTCATGAATTTGATAAATGACATATTCCTCGGAATCCTCATTGCAAGAACAAATAGTATTATTGTCTAATTGATTTGCACCATTTTCCTTGAAAAGCTCATATATGTCAGCTTTAATCAACTCTTTCATCTGTTCATTACAAAACTGTTTATCTGTAGAAGCACATATAATACTGCTTTGAAACACACTGGTATCTTTTATGTACTCCTCAGTCAAAAGATATAGCATTCTAGAATTCCAAGCACTCATTTAATGTACCTCCTTCCATCATGGAGCCAATTATAAAGCAAAGAAAACCATTTCTCTCCGTTATGCTTTTCACCTATCGCCTCGTCTAATGGAAATCTATCTGTCCACGAACCTGCATTACCTTTATTAAAATTATTGAACACAACCGTGTTATCTTCAATACTACATGTCAAAACAGATTGTGTACCTGTTTTATTATCTGTATAAGTCCCAACCATCTCATATTTGCTCATATCGTTATTCTCCTCGATTATATTTGCAGCTGCAAGTACATCATGCAACACTATCATAAATTCGCATTCATTAAGTTTGTCAATAAAATCGTGCAAAGACATCTTTTCTTCCCTGAATAAATCTTCATTTATATATTCTTTCCATTTTAAATTTTTCAGGTCAAATTCTACTCGAACCTCAAAATCTCCATTATCAGATGTTGTGTAAGCTAAAGGGATAACATCCGGAATTTCACTGATTTTACCATATTGTTCAAATCCATCTCCTTCATCACCAGAATATTTATTCAAAGCGATCAACAAGTCCAGATATTCCCTGTTTTCTACTGACAGCTCTTTCACAAAATCATAAAAATCTTCATATACTGCCCATGTATCATCAGCAGTCCTTCCATAAAAGTTGTCTAACCCTCCGAAATCCCATAAATTACAATATGGTTTCGCCCAAGATATATTACGCTCGTACCAGTTACATGTACAAAAATATACTTTCGCATGTTCAGTTAAATATTCATCTGGCAAATTTTGAAATGCAAATTCAAGCGGAAACTCCACCAGCGCTTCACTAAACCTTGGATGACGATAATAAAGCTTATTACCTACTATATCCATGGTATATTTTGGATTGTCCACATCAACATCATCTCCATGGATAAAAACATTTGTTCTTTCTGTAAATAACGCTAATCTCAATTTTTCTTCCATGTCAGCTTACTCCTTCCCAATTATTGATAAATTCAATAGCATCTGCATAATCTTTGTCCTTAATCTGCTTACACTTTGTAACATTATATCGTTCCTGCATAGCCTTCCATAATCCCCTATACAGTTTTCTTTGTTTAGATACATTCCCTGTTATGCCATGTACTCTTTCCATTACGACTTTCTTGACCTCCTCCCAATGCTCAGCTGAAAGGATGATAACATCATTTATAGTGCTCATTTGTTCCTTCATAACGATATTATCCTGTTCAATAGCTGTAACACGTTTAGAGACATTTTCGTTTGCTTGTACAATCAGCTTGAGTATTTCATTTGGATCTGATGGAAGAGCTGGCTTATTGACAGCATCATTCACAGTGAAATAGTGGTCAACAAGCTGTTCGTACATATCCCACGCTTTATCTGTGTCAATAAGCTTAGCCGCCATAAACGCACCCTTTTTAGTGTATATAGTTGTATGCGGTGCTCGTTTATCAACTAAGTCGATGTTATCGACGTACTCCATTGAGTTAACATAATCCTTAAAGAATTTTAAATCACTCCCTTTTAACGTATAATAGTGTTTACCTTCTTTATAGCGGTCTTTATGATTGTTAAAGTTTTGTCTTATCTGTTTTTCTTTACAACCATAAGCTTCTGCTATTTGTTTTGTTGTCAAAACCCTCTCATTATTCCAAACGAGAGGTTTTATTTCATTTGACTTCATATGAATACCTTCTTTCCTTTTTATTTTAAAACACCCCTATTTCTGTTATACTTAAATAAAAGGGGTGTAATTTATGAGCTTGGAACCACTAGAAATAGCTTTAAAAATCAATGGGGAGTCCTATGAAATTCATCGTAATGATATTTTAGTAGAGAACACCATTGGGATTTATGGAGAACATGAAGGGATTCCCATTATAGGATTTCGTCCTACTACCAATATTGAGATTGGAGATATCCTAACCAATTCGATGTCTCAGAAATTCCGTGTTTTCAAAATTTTTAATGAGCACTGGAATGGTAAAATCCATCAGCGAATAGCTTATGTTAATTTATTATAGCTCTAGTGAAAAGGCAACTTTGTAGTTGTCTTTCTTTTTTTAACTATTCAATAACTTCACTTTCCTCAAATCCCATTAAAACTTGAACAGTAGCATCAGCACGTCCTCTTAAAGTAGTCTTTACATTATCAGCATCAAATGTTATTTCCACTTCTCCATCTTCCAATATTTCTAATTTGAAAGCTTTAACATTTTTATAACGTTTCCCATCTATAACAAGTGCATCGAGCACAGTTAATTTAAAAAAATGAATTTCCATTAAAAATCACTCCTTTTATTTTGATTATCGTGTATAAAATACACCATATTCCTTTTCGATTCGTATAGTAAGACCGTCAGTATCAAATAACCATTTTGCTTCCTCGGCAGTTACTTCGATTATGCATGTTAAATTAGCCATCAATACTTTATCGTACTCAGACGGATTATCACCAAACAAAATACTTAATGCTACATCGTTAGAAATAACAGGCGATATTTCAGTTTTTATGCAAAAGCTGCATCTTCCTTGTGTTGCCATTGAATCGTCTTCGTCATGGAAGAAGCATAGTTCATAATAATGTATATCATTCATCCTCTTACCTCCTACTTCACTTCCACATACCCATCTGTCAATCTACCCATCTGCTGTTTACAAGCAAGCTCTGTCTTCAAAACCTTGTTATAATACACTTCGCCTGTATATATCCAACACTTAAGGCGGAAACCGCCTGTCTGACATTTTGAAATAGATAAGCCACCGCCGTAATTATCTTTATATCGCTTCTTTTGCATCCCTTTGTCCTCCTAAAATTTTGAATACATGTTCTTCTTACCAACAAAACCATAAACCTTCAAGTTGCCCCTTTAACTTCAGAAGTTCACGCTTTGCTGATTCGCTAATGTCTTTATTATTCTTAGTATATAAATCTATCATATCTTGCAGCAAATCAATTTCCCGTCTGCTTTCAATTATGATTTTTGTGCCATCTAATTTCATCCTTTTACCCTCTTTCTATCCATCTCATGGCTATTTCACTCCGTTTTTTCTGATATGTTCTGCCATTTTTCCCAGCCAATCCTCGTACGCTTGCTTACCATAATATTTAACAGGGTCAACATCAAACCTCATGCACTCACTCACATAGGGGTCATATATTGCAGTGTCACCGTTTTCAGTCTCAAGAAATATCGTATCGTCTCTGTATTCACCTTCCTCATAATAATAATCACCCCATATTTCTACCTGCTGTTTAATCATTTTAAGCGTGACTTCTCTTTCATTATTCTTCATGACTTTAACCTTTCTCTTACATCAAAAGTACACCAATCATCATAAAATCCAAAATCACCAAACGAGATAGGATTTTCACAAAGGCTGATTCCATCTTTACAACCATACCAGGTACGTTCAGCGATTGTGTTACCCAATTTATCTTCGATCGTGATATTACGCTGTGAATATCCTGCATTATTATCTGCAAACTTCATTGCTTCACAAACGTTATCAAACTCATATGTAATACCTGAATGATAATTAACTGAATACTTGTTTGACACTTGTTCGCTACCCTTCATTTTGGGTTTCCTCCTTTTAAATTATGTCTCCTATGCCCTTATTTGATTACGCAATCGTCCTTATTACATCATTGTCTTCATTTAACTCGAATAAATTGAAAATATCGTGACCTTCTTTTGACAGATTCAAATATTCTTCCATAGCATCATAATCGTTATCTGCAAAAATAATTTCAAAATTATCATCCTCAATTTCTGCTCTATATGTTTTCACTTTTTCATCCTCCTTTCCCACTTAGGGAAGAGGGGAAGAACCCCTCATAATTACTCATTGCACTTTCTTTAAATTAGGACAAAGCCCCAGACCGCCATCTATGCGGGGCATTCTTCTAAATGCATCCCTGTGCACACAATCCTTTTTATTACAAATTGTACAATCACACATAAGGAATTCTTCATATGTCATTTTCCATCCAGTATTATTTACAAATTCTTCTCTTGTCATTTTGTTTCCTCCTTGCCACCAATGGCGAATTGTTGTAGAATGAGTATTGAAGGCGGCTGTCGTGGGTTAGCCTTCTTTTTTATATTGTATAATTACTGTATTTTTGATATAGTAGGGATGGAGATATCAACCTCCACCCCTTGAGCTATCTATTAAAAATCAATAGATAGCGTGGCTAATAGCAGCACTGCCAGCCATGAAATGAGAAGTGCCCTATTAGTCGTGAAGACAAAAGCCCCAAGTAGTACCGTGGCCGTCAACCATAGTACACGCTTTACGGGCTTTTTTAGTTGGTATGATTTTTTCATGGTTTCACCTCCTCACACCAACTGCAGATGGTCGGTTGTTATCCAACAAATCTGCATACGGCTTATGCCGTATCACAAGACAATGTAAAAAGTATTTTTGTAAAACATTTTTTTTAAAATGCTAATAAAACGACATCTTTAAAACAATCTAAACGAATTTTCCATACCGTTCCATCATCTCTAATTACAAGAGCTTCATTGTATGTTTTTTCTGGGCTTAATACCCTGCAAATATGATTCTGACATGGCTCTTCTTCGATATAAGCATATGGATTAGAACATTCTTTTACACTGGAAAGCTTAATAAATGTACAATATCTACTATTCCCTAAGCGGAAATATGAAGGCATATCTTCCCATTTAAACGGCTCTTTTTTTAATTCTGATAATTTCATTTATATTACCTCTTTCTTTTATTTTACATTGTCTTATGACATGGTACAAAATACCGTGCACAGCTCAATACCTCGTGTTTAAAATGGATTAGTTTAATAAAAAAGACTGTAGTTATTCTACAGTCCATATCCCTAATGAACATGTCACAGGGTTGTAATCAAACGTATGTACATGCCAGTGCCCATACAGCTCTGCTGATATAAGCTCTTCAGGTGCAAATGTTCTATACATAGTGTTGCATTTGATTAGCTGTACTTCTTTCGCCATGTGTGCATACTTTTGCACAATGGACTTCACCAGCATGTACTGCCCGCTCTTGTACCCGCTTGGTAAACTTTTCATTGCTTTCCTGTCCTCCCTATTCCTCATACCAGTAGTAGTATGTTTTTCCGTTTAGATCCACAAGGTAGTTTCCTTCCGTGCGGTTAGTGTCAGTTACAATTTGATTGTCAAGTGTATGCTGCTGTCCACAATAAAATCCTGCTGTAAACGTTGCTAAGACCAACGCCACGAGCAGAAGTGTGAAGATTGCTCCTGCCTTTTTCATTTCTTGTTCGCCTCCTCCCAGAATGGGTCATATGCAAATGCAATGTCATACCACAAATAATGAGGTGGTATACTTGATTCAAAAATACTTACAAATATAGTTTTTTTAACTCTGGATGTTCTGCATAGTATTCATCAATGATTCGTGTACTTTCCTTTGTTATCTTTACATACAAGTCACTGCTGTGATGGTCTATGTCCTCTGGTTTCATGACCTCGACAAGCCGTTGATATAGTGTTTTCATGGTGTTACACCCCTTTTCTCTCTATGCTTCTCTAACCGATAACAACCGCTACCATTTTCCCTATATTCTTTCAATGTTTGTTTTGCTTCTGTATATGTATACTCACTACATTCGCATTCCCAGCCGTAACCATAATCGCTCATAATGTCGTAGCGATCAATTGTTTTCCTCTTGTACATTTTCATTTTCCTCCTGCTTGCGTTTTCTCTTTTTCAAGCAATTCATAGATAATTTTTTTATCATTTTCTGGAATAGGCATATAGCACCATGATGAGCCGTATTTGTATCCACATACTGGACATGGCTCACACATCAAACCTTTACTATGGTCTTTTTTGTACAGCCATCCTCTCTTTTTTACTTCTATATGCTCATTCTTCCCTAAAAATGTTTTAGGTTCATAATATGGTTTTAATTCTTCTGGCAGCTCGTCTGCTTCAGTTTTTATCTCATATGACAAATTATATAGCCATGCTTCATTTGCTGTTGGAGTAAAACATTTACAATCCTTAATAGCTTGTTTTGCTTTGGTTTCTATTTCCTGTTGGTGGCGAGTAACTTCTGATTTTAATTTCCAATGATAAATTGTAACTTTTTCTCCTGCCGCTTCTCTCCATCCCAATTTACGCTGGTGTTCACATTCTGCGTGCATGCCATTGAGGTGATATAATTGCCATAAACGATAAATTTTATCAAAAGTTTCATTATGCAGAATACTTGCAATATCATCTAAGCATTGACCAGAAAGGTATGGCTCTTTATAACAGTTTTTTTCGTACAAGCTACCACTTGCGGAAAACACCATATTCCCATGGTCATTTTCTTTATACTCAACTTCCACCACTGCCTTTCCATATAAATTATTTTTTATAGTAAATTCAAAAGTTTTTTTCATGATTGTATATTCCCTTCTGTATTTTGTACTGGTAAAGCCATAAAACCCGCCTTATTTAATCCACAAAAAGCTTTTATATGTCTGCCTGTTGTAACGCTCCAACCATCCCATAATCTGACAAGCTCACCAGAATTTGAACGTTTGATAATTGGTGTATTGTAACTATATAGTGTTTCATTTCCTGCTTCATCTATTTTTACGATAGTTTTACCATAAAAACTCTTTCGATTTGTAGGAACTAAATCATACTTTTCCATAGTTCTTTCCTCCTATTACAAAAGGTCAGTTATTCACTGACCTATCTAATCCATTTTATACATGAGGCATTGAGCCTCTATTTTCAAAACTGTACAGCTATGATATAATTTGTTTTGCCCCTTTAGATTCATGAAAGGAGGCGTGTATTATGGGAAAATCCCATAGTACAAAGGCGTGTTAGAAATTGTTTTACTCTTTCTAAGTACCATTTTTTGCGGAATCAGCGCATTTTGTGGTATTGCTGCACTCGTCCAAGAAAAACGGCACAAGCGCAATTAAGGCGCACGCCTTTTTTTTAATTTTCATAGCCATACAGGAATTGACTTTTCTTGATTAAAACTTTATACTGTTTCTAGGGGCTCCAAAGATTTACAGAATACGAACCCCTCAAGTGACTGGCGTTTTTAGCACATCAGATTTTATGGGCGAATACCTTTATAACAGGATGGCACAACCACTTGTTTTGTGACCTATAAACCTATAAGTAATTTATATAGGGAACTTGTCACGTGTCCTTGCCAAGGAGATTATTACAGTGTATTTTGCTAGGCTTACCATTACGGCATAATACGTTTCTGTAATCCCTTAAACTTGGATTGTCTAGGTAAATTTTCAAAGAGCCAAAAATCTTACATCCTGTTTACGTCACAGGTTAGCGCCGGCACGATTTTTATTGATTGGTAGGCACGCCCGAATGGCCTGTTGTCTATCAGTTATAACGTGTAGGCACCTTATGTCGGCCTACAGACTGGAGGTTTTCACAAATGTTAAAGAAGGCAGAGAAATTGATTTATGATTCTGGAAAAACAAAGGCTGATTATTGCAAAGAAGTAAACCTTCCTAAGCAAAATTTTAACCGTCTTTTTAACCAAAATTGTAAAACCAAAACGCTTTTCTCCTTGTGTGATTTCCTCGGATACTCCTTACAAATAGTTGATAAAGACGGGAATCTTATAAGCACTATATGCAAGGATGATTTTGAGTAAGGTAATCGATTTCAGTTACCTTACGATTACATGATAATCTATTTCGGTTACCATGTCAACCTTTTTTCTAAAAACTTTTTTAAAATGTTTTTTTAAAGGTTATTTCCGTCATTGGATAGGTGCTTTTGGTTGGTAGCCTTTATTGCGTCCTGTCCTTTGACACCTATAGTTTAGCAAATACCTAAACATTTGTAAAGCTTTTTACTAAACTATTTTAAAAATATTTTTGTCAATTTGTTTTTTGTGCATTTTACTTTCTATATATAGGCATAAAAAAAGGATGTGAAATAATGAGTATAAAAGCCAAAACAAAAGGCTTTATTAAGATAAAAGGCATTAACTTAACTAGCTATGCAGCGTTAAAGAGTACAAGTAAAAGTAACCTACACCAGAAGATAATCAAAGATAAAATATATCTTAAAGACTTAGTGGAGCTATGTTCAGAGTATAACTGTAGAGTATCAATAATAGACAATAGGACTGATAAAGAGCTTGTGTCTTACAACGAATATGACATTGACCCAGCCATGGATCCAGCAGATAAAGAGACCAAAGAGTAGCAGCAATGAGATATAACAAGTTTTGTAAAAGTTATATCGTGGTGTGATGGTATATGATGTATAGTATTATAATATAGGTATATCCCGCTTTTATAGTATAACTACGTATGCATGTAACATATATCTTACATTTTAGTAAAATTGCTGTTCTTGACGATTTTAGCAATATCACTAAAATTAAGTCAATCAGCTCGACAATGGCGTCGGCAAGTTAAAATGCCTATTCTAACGACCGATGGGGGTAGTTTACTACCTCTTTTTTTTGTAAATCGCTGAAAAACCGCCCACCTAGTCAACGCACACAATATTCAAATTATCCTTTATCTATAGGCTTTTTCTCATCATTATAAAGGGGGGGGGCATGTTTATTCCTGGTACTTTTATTCTCCTTCTTTCAATCACCTCTTTTACATATATTTTCAGGCTATTTTTCGCACGATTTTTCCTATGATTTTACCCTGTTTTATCCAACAAAAAAAGAGCTCAAAAAGAGCTTGAAAACAGTGATTTTCCTGTTGTATTTTTATGTTGATTATTATGTTGATTCGATATTGCACTTTATCACCTCTTGATGCTAATTATGCAGCAATGAACGATCTGTCTTATAATTGTACAAAAAAAACATATAGCACCAACGATCTAATCTTAAAATTTGATATAAGCCTTCAAATGACCCGTTCAGCAAGCTTTAATCCCTTTCCCCTACCTGATACTCATCTCTATCTTATACTCTGCCCATACAGGCAAAAATAAGGGGTGTATTATAAAATCACCCTCTTTACCAATTTATGATCGTCAGCTCATTTATTCAAACCGTTTCTATACTACCACTGAATTTTAATCGTATAAGCTTCGCAATTAACTTCTGATAGACAAATACTCACCAAGCATCCAAAAGTCTCTCAAACGGATTGATTCAAGGCTTATAATCAATTTAAGGGTCATACAACCAATCTCACATTTTATATATCAGTGAATATTTATTCAATTATCATAATAAGTACACTTTTAATATCTATCATTCTTTGTCGATATAGACTATCCGAGACTACGAACGTAGTGAGTAAGGCTCGAACTTGTCTCTTTTATTATGAACGTAGTGAATAATAAAAAGACAAGTAAGTATAAAGTCAAATAATATTATACTTTAATATTACTTATATATTTTACTTATAAATGTTATTATATTATATAAAAGAAAGAGTATATATATAAATATATATACTCCAAAGAAAGGCTAATTTATTTTATTCCATCTTGGTAAACTCGTTCACATTCCCAGTCTCCGATTGTGACGTGTTCAGTGTCCACAAAGTGATATCCAACAGTAGCATCCAAATTGATTCCTGTAGTTTTCATTTTTATCATTTCTGTACCACTATCTAAAAAGTAAGAACCATTAGACCATTCAGATCCAGTCTTTTTCATTTTCATTCCATAAGTTTCATCGAAATACAAAAAGAATCTTGATCCTTCAGAAAAAAATTGCCAGTAACCTAATATTCTAACTTCATCTGATAAATTTGAAACGAATGTGTCTATGCTTGCCTTGTCTGTCCTTTCCATATTCAAAGAATTCCCATTGATTGCTAAGGTTAAGTCATCCCCATTTAAATCATATGTAAATACTTCTCCACCTATCGTGATTTCTTTATCATTTATCTGATAATTGTCATGATTTAACTCAGCTTTTTCATTATACCATGTCGTTTTACCATCAGCATTAAAATCTATCATAAGATTATCATATTCGCTTTTATAAACTCCTACAATATCATCTTTTGGGTTTGCCTTTTCTTTACAGCCATTTAAGCATAAGCATATCACTAACGTAGAAAATATTACTCCCAACTTTTTCATAAAATTCCCTCCATCTATATGGGACATTATAACATCATTATCACATATTTAAAAGACCATGGAATCATTACATGGCCTTTTCATTTATCATATTCATCATCTGATCTGCAGCTTCGACTGCTTTGGACATTGTGTCATTGGTATGAATGTACCTGTTTGTCGTGTTAATAGAAGAATGCCCCATTACGTCTTTCAGCTCATTTATTCCCATTCCACTCCTGTAGGTTATTGTCGCAAATGTATGTCTGAGTGTATGAGGGTGAATATTACTTGGATCTAGTCCAGCTCCTTTTGCAGCATCCTTTACAATTCTGTAAATCGTGTCGTCGCTAAGAGGCTTTGATTTATCGCTATTCGATGAGTGAGATATGAACATGGGTTCATCTTTGTCTCGGATTGTAAGTTTTCGTTTCTCGATGTAAGTCATAATATCGGCATACACTTCATCTGTAATACCTGCAATTCTAAGCTTATCGCCTTTTCCATAAAATGAAAACACATGACATAACTTCCCATCATCATACTGCTGCTGAATATTTCCAATCCTCAAATTTATAATTTCCTCTCTTCTCATTCCTGTAGACCACAGTAGATTCATGATGATCTTGTTTCTTAAGCCTTCTATTCCCTTTTTTGAACTTGCTACGGAAACCATTGTTTGAATTTCATCCGGAGATAAAGTCTTGCAGGAACTTATTGCAGAAACAGCATTTTTATATCTGATAGCACCTTCATCAGTATCGAAGGGATTGAATGTCATGACTCCGACGGAGCGTCTGCATAAAAACTTATAAAAGTTTCTAAGTGCGCACATTTTTTTGTTGATAGTAGATTTTTTCAATCCTTGTTCTAACATTGACACAGCCCATGCATTGGCCATATCTGTATCTACATTCTGGATTTTGTCGAGTGTTACATCTTCTAACTTTTTGACGTTAAAGAATTCAAGTATCGTACTCACGTATACAAGTTTCGTTTTATCGCTAAGTGTGTTTGTATATCCTACTGGATTAAATACTGTGTTTGATGGCACGTTGTTATCGTGCAAATTCAAATTGTTCATATTTTGCTTTCTCCTTTTATTTACACTATTATTATACCATACATACGTTAGAATGTACATATTATATTGAGAGAAAATAACCTTTTACGATTATCAGGTATATAATATATCTAACATATAAATACCCTATTTTCGGAAGGAGGACAATGCGTTTAGAAAAGATTGAATACGTGAATTATCAGCACAAAAAGGGATCGTCATTAGATTTTGCATCTATAATCCATCAGCACAAATTAGATAACAGAATGATGAGTAAGATTTTAAAATTTTATTATACTTTACAAGTGACGGATAAAACCGAAATGAATGAAACAACAGTCGAGATTTTATATTTTTTAGAATATGCTTTGAAAAAAGTAGAGCTGTCTGTGCGGCAAAGGAAATTCTTAAAAATGTATATGAGAGGATATACCTACAAAGAAATTGCTGACCATTACACCAAGGTAGATAGAAAGACGGTGAAACATCAGTCTGTTGGCGAAACGATTCAAAGAGCAATAGACAAATTGATTTTAGAATTATACAGAATGGAGGCTTTAGACAGTAAATGCAGTATTTCATCTATTTAGGTTCTTTGAAAATTTTATTACCTAGTGAATATTCACTTCAGGAACGTATTGACTATGTGGATGACCTTATTACATCCCACGAGCAATATTTCCGATTCCTACTTGCCAGTACCAAAGAAAATTATGCTGCAGACCTTGTTGAACACCGTTTAAGCACGTTAGCATCGTATATCTTAGCGGCAGATAAAAAGGATGCTGAATACCCCGTTCAAACATATTATGGAGAAAGAAAAGCGAAGCTACATGAGCCAAATTTTAGCAATTATGAATAAAATTCAAGAAAAAACCTGATTTTTTCGCAAAATATCAACATATATAGTGTAGGAACATAAGGATGGTGAAATTTTGCATAGAAAAATCAGTAAGGAACAAATAGCTTTCATGGAGAATCAATATCATCATGAGGGCAAGACATATACTCAGATAGCTATGGATCTAGCTTTGAAATTCGGAATATCTGTTTCCAGTGACACAATTCGGTATTTTGTTACAAGAAAAAAGAAAGTGAAAAGGACATATCGTCAAAAGTTAACAGATGATGGTATTGAAAAGGTTCTTATCTTATCCGATTTGCATATCCCATTCCAGCGTGATGACATATTGGATATTGTCAAAAAGCATAAACATGAGATATCAACAATAATCCTTGGAGGTGATGTGGTCGATTGCTTTGCCATAAGCTCCTTCCCCCACCTCGAAACAAATCCACTCGTATATGAGATGGTGGAGACTCATAAGCTTTTAAAGCAGATTCAGGATATCACACCCAACATCCGGAAATTTATGATTATTGGAAATCATGAACAGCGGTGGTCGAATTACATAGCAAAAAATTCAAGTGAACTTAATACGCTTCATTCTGAAAACATTTTGCATGAAATTGTTAATGGCTTCTCATGGCATGATAGGATCAAAGGGATTACGACAAAATATGATCCTCTTGATTATATTGTGATCAATAAATGGTACATGAATTACCGTGACCTAATAGTGGCTCATCCTTTAAATTTTTCAAGGGTTGCAGCAAAGACAAGCTCAATGGCATTAGATTATTTTGTAGAACATGGTGAAAATTTTAATGTCGCTTTGATCGCACACACCCACAAGATAGCAAGCTGCTATAAGTATGGTAAATTGTCGGTTGAGATAGGTTGTATGTGTAAGGAGCAAGAATATGCTAACAAAGGGAAACTCTCTTATACTATGCAATTAAACGGTTATCATTTGGCAGTATTTAAAGAAGGTAAATATGCAATCAACGATAGTAAACAAATTACACTTAACACTTGATAGGCTCTGCCTATCTTTTCTTTTTGTAAAGGTGGTGTGATACGTTATGGGCAGAATAGCAAGCGCTCCTAAAACTAAATACAGAAGAAAGAACAGACCTGATAGTATCAAGACGAAAGAAGATTTAATATTCTATCTTAATTCTCATGAAGACAGTGAATTACCTTTCGTAGAAGATTGTTGGAATGCAGCTGTTATAAAAGCAACTGAGAACAGTAAGAAAGAAGTCTCTACAAAAAACATAATCACAAAAACCGCTGATGGTGATGTCATCAAGGAAGAAAAAACGATTAAGTTGATAACTGACCCAGTTAAGCAATATTTTAAGATGTGTGGATTAAATGTCTATAAGAAGAAAGCTATGGAAATTAAAACACAGAAACGATTGACAGAGCATCTTGATGAGCATGAACAGGAAATTGTAGAAACGTACTTCTCTGATAACTCTGAAAAGCTAAATGATGAAATAGCACAATGGATTGGAAGTATAGTAAACCCGTCTGAGCGTGAATATGTAAAAGGCAGATATATCAATTACATGAACAACTATGAAATCAATGATGGCGCTGATAAATCATCATTAAAAGGTGTGTTGAGCCTAGAACTTGCATTATATCGTATTGATGCCGATAGAGCTGCTGGAAAGTCATCAGTAGTTGCAGAAGAGGAAAAGCTAAGAAAGGCTCTTAGAGAAACGTTTGAAGCCTTAAAATGGAATAAGAAGCAAAGAAATATAAGAGAGGAACTTGCACAAAACAAATTTACTGTATGGTTAGACAATATGGTAAAAGAAGGTGAATTTGTGCCTAACCCTAAACATTACGAACCTGATGAAGTAGATTTTATAATTGAAACATCCATTGAAGCGCAAAGGAAAATGCTTGAATGAAAAAGATGTCTCAAAAAGCTTTAAACAAGCTAAAAAAAGAAATCTATAAAGATGCTCTAGTCTATTATCAGAGCCATCCTGATGAATTTTGTGAAGATGTCTTAGGAATCAAATTGAATCTATATCAATGCATAATGATGAGAGCTGCTTTTAGATATGACTTCACAATTTTCATTATGTGTCGTGGTCTTGGTAAGTCATGGCTTTCGATGTTGATATTGGTCGTATTTTGTCTACTTAATCCAAATACATTAGCTGGTATAATCGCCCCTAGTTTTAGACAGGCGAAACAGGTAGTTCAGGAAAAGTATAAAGATAGTTTATGTAATCTATCCCCTTTCCTTCAGCAAGAAGAAGAGGATTATAAATGCAGTGTTCAGGTTGCAGAAATTAAATTTTTCAATGGGTCAAAGATAACAGGATTTCCCCTTGGAACAGATGGTATATGAAAATAATCTATCAAATAAATTGTTCTTCTTGAGAATAAGGAGGACTTAGAATTAAAGTAAATAATAAAATTGAGTTTCAATCATCAGAGATTGAAAAAATGATAAAAATGTATAAGGAATTAAAATCAACAAGGAAGGTTGGAAATTTTTTTGGTATTAGCAAAGTAACTGTGTCCAAAATATTAAAACAAAACAATGTATTTATAACAACAATACAGAAGGACAATAATGAAATAGAAAGAATGATTGCATTGTATAAGAAATATGGATCAGTGAAAAAGGTAAGTGAATTAACTGGGTTTAAGATGGAAACGATCAACAAGTATATAGCTGATATAAAAAAGGAATATTACAGACCTTATGTATACGAAAATAAATATAGCTACAATGAAAATATATTTGATGAGATCAATACAGAAGAAAAAGCGTATTGGCTTGGATTTCTATATGCTGATGGGTGTGTTAGAGATAGTAAAGGATATCCATGTAATGTTTCTATAGGATTACAGTTAAATGACGAAAATCATCTTTATAAGTTTGCAGAGTTTCTCGGTGGAGAGAAAGACATGGTTAAAGTAAATCACAGTAAGAAAAGATGTGATATAAATATAGCTAATAA
>ERZ894236.1340-NODE-1340-length-17877-cov-25.1036_pt1 | contig 17877 bp, 13 predicted proteins | sample MGYA00380297_ERZ894236 | MGnify/ENA primary metagenome ERZ894236 (study PRJEB32331, sample SAMN06328420) | human gut metagenome | biome: human gut microbiome; feature: stool | host: Homo sapiens | collected 2014-08-04 ... | reverse complement strand
TGCAAACGGCGGGTTTGAAAAAAGGTTTTTGTGTTTTGTATATGCGGTTTTGAAGATACATGGGAAATATATGAGTATGATATCCTATAGACATAATTGTTTATAGGATTTTTTAATTTCAAGGAATTTTGATTCTAAGTAACCTTGACGATTACGATATATATAAAAATCCACAGTACGCCATTTAACAAGGTGTGTACTGTGGATTTTTTATTTTGAGATCGATCAATGTTTTTCTTGTTTTAAGTCTTTAGAGAAGGATAGGATCATGAGTCCCAAAAAGAAAACACAAATATTGAAGTAGAAAGGATAAGAGGGATCCAGGTCATAGAACCATCCGATCAGGCTTCCGAACGGAACAGAAAGGCCGATCATCAGCATGTTATAAAGCGCGTAGATCCTGGAGCGCTCCTTCTCGTCAACGAACAGTGCCATAAGTGCGTCCTTCCGCGGAATGACAATAGCATAGGCTGAAGATTCCAGGATTGTGTATAACATCACCAGAAGCAGATTTTTCTCGGGACAGAGGATCAGGAGTATATGGCTGGCTATGTAGATGAAAAATCCGATGATCATGGAATTTCTGATCCTGAGACGGTGAAACAGATTCTGCAGGAACACCACAAAGAGAATCATTATGATAGTCCTTATAAGCGGAAAGACAGCTACCAGTTCTTCTGAAATATGCAGACTCTCTGTGATATAAAGCGAGAAAAAATTAGTGGTGGCGATCAGCAGTATATTGGTAAGTGTCATTATGTAAACCACAAGACGCATTCTGGAAGAACGTATGATCTGAAAAAAGATATCTTTATATCCGGTCAGCATGGAAAAGTAAGACATATTCCTGGTCTCTTCCATTCGCTGTCTGCCAATCCTGGTTTCGCCTCCGAATCTGTAAAGAAGAACAAATTTGGCTGTCATAGATATCCCCGATATAAAGAAAATCACACGGAATACAGATACCAGATCGTATATTTTCAGCAGCCAGATAGAAAGCGGAGCAAAGAATACGGAAAGCATTCCGCATATCTGTATCAGTGTAAACGCATTGGTGATATGCTCCGGAGGACAATCCTCGATAAACAGGCAGTTCCAGGAAGTATTGGTGATCTGAAAGGAGGCATTGATGGCGGCCGCTATCAGAAAATGCCAGAAGTTCTGTGAAAAGGCCCATATAAAGCAGGGGATGCTCCAGGATATAGTATCAAAGATCACAGTTGCCTTGCGCCGCCCCATTTTGTCGGTCAGAGCGCCTCCGATAAATGCAAAGAAAACCTGTAAAAGGAAGCCCAGTGAGAGGGTGGTCCCGATCTCCAGACTGGAAAGCCCAATCTTCCTCATATAAAGTGCCTGATAAGGGGAAAAGAGGGAATAGGGGATGAACCAAAGGGGTTCTGTACAGATGGACCACTTGGGATTTCCTTTTAACTGGAGGAAGGTCTGTACCAGAACATGATTTCTGATTTTGTTTCTTAAGGGGTAAGATTTCATAGTGTGTAAGAGTTCCTTTTCATCGTATTAGTGTGAGTGACCTTTCTTCATTATAAGGAAAGAGGACCATTAAGTAAAGCAGGTAATCTCTTAAAATCCTAAAAAATTCAGTGAATTTCAGACTTTATGATTGAGGAATCCATTGTACCTGAAAAAATGACACCAGATTAAAATTTGAGCCATTATCTATAGTAAGCATCAGAGATATAATAAAGCCATCTCAAAGGGAAACAGCACAATAAAGTGTGCAAAATAAGAAGCGGGAGGAAAAGAGTATGAAACGAAGAAAAACAGCAGCATTTGCGTTGGCTGGTATGATGGCGCTTTCCATGACAGCATGTGGCTCAGGTACCGGAGGAAACGCAAAGGACAATACAAAGGAGACTAAAAATGAGGCCGCTGCCACTGTAGGGAAAAAAGATGCATCTGAAAAATTGGTGGTGTGGACTCTGGCGGATGACTTGAAACAATTTGCTGAGCGTTACTGTGAAAACAATCCGGATGTACAGATTGAAACTGTGACTATCGCACCGGCGGATTACCCAACAAAAATACAGACAGCCATGCGTGGAAAACAGACCACACCGGATATCATTGTGGGCGAACCGCAGATGCTGGAAGATATGTATGAAGCAGGATATTTTGAAGATTTGGATCAGGAGCCATACAATGCCCAGGAGTATGCGGATAAAATTGTAGATTATGTCTGGGATGTGGGAAAAGACTCAGATGGTGTGCAGAGGGCAATCTCTTATCAGATCACTCCATGCGGTGTATTTTATAGAAGGGATATTGCGCAGAAGGTGTTTGGGACAGATGACCCAGAGGAAATGGGAAAGCTTTTTCAGGATTATGACACCATACTCTCTACGGGAGAAAAGCTCAGGGATGCAGGATATAAGATATTTGCCTCTGATATGGAGATGACGTATTTTTCCGGTGATAGTGCCTGGGTGGAGGACGGAAAACTGAAGATAGATCAGGCCAGAATGGACTATTTAGATTCCTGTGTGAAACTATACCAGAATGATATGACGGCATACGTAGCCCAGTGGTCCACAACCTGGTATCAGGCTATGGGCGGCTCTGTGCCGGTGATCGATAAAGAAACAAATGTGTGGGATGAAACAGAAATGGAAGAAGCAGCAGAAAACGGAAAGACAACAGAGATTTTTGCTTACGGTCTTCCTGCCTGGGGAGTTGTGACCATGCGTGACCATGTGGGCAGCTTATCTGGAAAATGGGGAGTGTGCGCAGGTCCCGCTTATGGCTTCAGCGGCGGTACCTACATAGGCATCAGTGCTTTCAGTGAGAATAAGGAATTAGCCTGGGACTTCCTGAAATTCTGTACTCTGACAGAAGAGACACTGGACTGGTGGATCGAGGCATCACAGGGAGACGTGGTATCTTATCTTCCATGTCTGGAAAAACATAAAGAGGATGAAAATACAGTCTACGGCGGTGAAAAATTATATCAGTTCTTCTTAAAGCAGGCAGAGGGAATTGATTATTCCAAAGTCACCAAGTATGACAAGAAGATAAATGATGCATGGGCAGCGGCAATTGATGCGATCAAGACAGGGGAAAGGTCAAAAGAGGATGCCATAAACGAATTCTATGATGTGATAGCGTCCACATACCCGGAAATTGACATTGAGCGCTGAGTATAGAAAAGAGGGAAGAAAATGGGAGAAAAGGCTGTGTCCGGGAAAAAGAAAAGAAACATTGAGTCAACCGGTTATTTCTTTGTTGCTCCATTTGTAATTGCGTTTATCATTTTCAGTGTCTACCCGGTACTTCGGACATTTTATCTGAGCTTTACAGACTATAAGGGATTTGGAGAGGCTGCACTGACAGGGGGAGTAAATTATCTGCGGGTTCTGCAGGATAAATTTTTCTGGAAATCACTCTGGAATACAGCCAAGATCTGGAGTGTAAATATTGTCCTGCAGTTAGGAATAGCTTTGGCACTGACGATCATCTTCAGTGATATCAAGTATAAGATAAGAGGCCTGGCTGTTTTCAGAGCCTTATATTATCTGCCGAACCTGATAGCGGCAACATCTGTTGCTTTTCTCTTCAAAACACTGCTGGACTGGAGATATGGAACCCTGAATCAGATACTTGTGGGCTCAGGAGCTGTGGGCAGCCCCATCAACTGGCTGGGTTCCACAGCTACAGCGCCCTATGTGATATCTGTTATCAGCGCGTGGATGTGGTTTGGAAACTCCTTTATCATGCTGATGGCTGGGGTACAGGGGATTTCAAAGGATTATTTTGAAGCGGCGGCCATCGACGGGGCAGGGAGGATGAAAATTTTTACAAGAATCACACTGCCTCTTCTGAAACCCATTATGCTGTATGTGGGAATCACATCACTTATCGGCGGACTGCAGATGTTTGATCTTCCGTTCCTAATAAGTGGAGGTACGGCGGGGAATCCAAATGGCAGTACCCAGACCGTTGTTATGTATCTCTATAAATTCGGATTTGAGACAAACCAGGTGGGATATGCATCTGCCATTGCTTATGTGTTATTTATGATCATATTTCTGTTTTCCGCATTACAGTTTAAAGTGATGTACGGCAGGAAAAAGGGAGGAAACTGATATGACAGCAAAAGTGAAAAAAAGTTTTTTATATATTGTTTTGATCATTCTGGCTGTCGTATGCCTGATGCCTTTTGCACTCATGATGGTAAATGCAACAAGAAGCGGTTCTGAGATCGTACATTCCTTTACCTTGATTCCCAGCAATGCGCTGGTACAGAACTGGGAAACCGTATCAGGATACTTTGATCTGTTCAAAGGGATCATAAACAGCCTTATGGTATCTGTTCCGGCCACTCTGCTGACTTCCTATTTTTCGGCCATGGCAGCCTACGGGCTTGTGATGTATAAATTTAAGGGGAATAAACTTATAAGCGGAGTCATCCTTATTTTCATGATGATACCAGGTCAGCTCAGTATGATAGGATTTTATGATCTGATCACGAAAATGAATATGATCGATACTTATTGGCCTTTAGTCCTACCTGCGATTGCAGCTCCGGGAACCGTATTTTTCCTGAGACAGTATTGTGAGGGGGCCTTGCAGCCGGCCCTCATTGAGGCGGCCAGAATGGATGGTGCCAAAGAGCTTTATATTTTCCACAAGATCATCCTTCCCCTCATGTCCCCCGGAATCGCTACTATGGCGATTGGTGCTTTCATTGGAAGCTGGAACAGTTACCTGATTCCATTGATCTTATTGAACACACCGGAGAAATTCACTCTTCCGGTCATGATCGCATCTCTGAATGCATCTACGGATATCACGGCAAATCAGGGAGCAATCTATCTGGCAGTAGCCATCTCCGTGATTCCTATTCTCCTTGTGTTTGCCTTTTGTTCCAAATATATCATTGGCAGCATATCAGCCGGAGGGGTCAAAGAGTAAGAAAATAGCAGGGCAGCCTTTGTTATTTCTATGATATAATGGGTAGTAGAAAGGCAAGAGAAAGCTTGCTCACATATTAGGGGCTGTGGCGTCTGGCACAGTCCCTGTCGAGGGAGAAGGAGCGGAGAAAATGAAAAAGATGAGGTATCTGTTCATGCTTGCGGCTGTACCGGCCCTTGTGTGTCTTATGGGAGGCTGCGGTGACACCGGACTCATGCCGACCGGCAGTGAAGAGAGAGAGAAAGAGAGCAGTATTGTGGACTTAGACTGGTATATTAATTTCTCCTGGTTTACTACAACCTGGGAGAAAAGCCAGGTTTCCAAGGCTGTCACGGATATTACAGGAGCCAATATCCATTTTCTCGCTCCAAAAGGTGATGAGTCTGAAAAATTAAATGCCATGATAGCTGCCGATACTCTGCCGGATCTGGTCACTCTTGAGTGGTCAGCGTCACAGAACAGTGAAATGATAAAAAATGGCCAGGTATATGCACTGAATGAGCTTGCGGATCAATATGACCCGGGCTTTTATGACGTTCTGGATAAAGCGGTACTGGACTGGTATAAGCAGCCGGATGGAAACCTCTATGCTTATTACAACTCTTTCTATACCCCTCAGGATTATGAGGAAAATGATGATATTCCGTCCAACCAGGTCTTTCTTGTGAGAAAAGATATCTACCAGGCGTTGGGAGAACCGGACATGACAACACCGGAGGGATTTTCAGAAGCGGTAAAAAGGGCAGCAGAATTATTTCCGGAAATAAACGGAGAGCCTCTGATCCCCATCGGTGCAGATGAATTTACGGACAAGGGAAACGTATCTTTTGGCTTGTACCTGCAGTCATTTCTGGCAGTGCCATATGAAAAAGACGGAAAATATTATGACAGGAACACAGACCCGGACTATCTTGCATGGCTGAAGGTATTTCGGGAACTTGCCGGTGAAGGATACTTAAAGGATGAAATCTTTGTAGATAAAAGGCTGCAGTTAAAAGAAAAATTTGAAAAGGGGCAGTATTTCTGCCTGCTTTACCAGTCTACGGATATCATTGACCAACTGAGGAAACTGGAAGAGACCAACCCTGACTGCGTATATATTGCGGTGGAGGGACCCCGAAACGGGGCAGGGGATGAGCCTCAGCTTCCGATAGGCGGAATTTATGGATGGACAGCCACCTATATACCAAAGAATTGCAGTGATCCGCAAAAGGCACTGGAGTTATTAAAATACCTGATCAGCGAGGAAGGCCAGAAAATGACATGTCTGGGCGTTGAGGGTGAAATGTATGATATGAAAGACGGTGTGCCCGTTGTGAGACCCCAGGTAAAAGAACTGCTGTCCTCTGACAGGAAGGCTTATGATGAGCGGTATGGAGCAGATAATACTTACTGGATGATGCAGAATAATATGATGCAGATGAAGTGGAAAACGGAAACAGATCCTGTGATCCGTCAGCTTCAGGAGTGGACTTATCCATACACTGCATATACGTCTCAGTACAGTACCAATTTCAACGGAGATACGGTACTGGCTGCACTGGAGGAAAAGCAGCAGAAAATATGGGGGGATACCCTGCCAAAGCTGCTTCTTGCAGACAGTGACCAAGAATTTGATAGAATTCTCGATGAATATCTGAAGCTGAGAGAGGAAAACGGATATGGCACCTATGCGGAAAGCATGACAGAGGTTTACAGACAGAATAAGGAAAAGCTGGGATTTTCAGAGGATTAGGCTATGGACAGAGTGAAAAATGCATTTTCGGATCTGAAATTGAATCAAAAGTTTACACTTGTCATCATGTTGATCGTGGTCATGCCCATGGTGGGATTTTCGATTTTTTTGTATCGAAATATATCCAGGAATACGCTGCAGCAGTCTGCTGCGGAGATGAGCAGTCAGGTAAAAGAGGATTATGGTACTATGCAGAGTATTGTGGAATTCTCCAATATGTCTGCCCAGTCTTTTTTAGGAAACCAGGCATTAAAGGATATGCTGCTTCGCCTGAAATCTCATGAAGAGATCAAAACCGAGGATTATATAGAGTTTAACAGGGATGATATCGCCCTGCTGGAGCGTCTTGTGAACAGCAATCCATATCTGTATCAGGTACGTGTCTATGCAGACAGCAATACCTTCCCTGAGATGATCCCCATTCTCTACCATGGGAACAGGATCTATGATTTTTCCTGGGGAGAGGACTACGAGGCCGGAAAATGGCAGATTGACTATGCGGACGATTCTGCCGCACATTTAATGGCTCTGGTCAACGACGCTGAGGATGATTATGGGAACAAGATAGGGATCATTGAGACAGCGGTTTCCATGGAGGAGTTTTTTCCTGACATGTACCGGGGTGGTGAGAACGTCTGGTCCTGTTTTGTGTCAGCGGACGGACAGGTTACTGCGGATGACAAGGCGGCTTCGGAGACTCCGTGGAAAGCGGCAGCAGGGGAAAAGGCCGCCCATACAGAACATCCTGCAAAGGAGATGGAGATCAGGAATATTACGCTTGGGGGAGAGCCGGTCATATGGATAAGCCAGCCCGTGAAGGAGCTGTCAGGAACCTATATCCGGGTTACCAGCATTAAAGACCGGATGAACCAGCTTGCGGCTTATAAAAACCAGCTTCTGCTTATTCTGCTGGCCATTTTTCTATGTCTGGCGCTGGTTGTGAACAGTGTTGTGAAAGTGCTTTTGGGAAAATTTTATCATATGCTCTCTGTGGTCCGGAAGGTTCAGGACGGGGATCTGGACCAACGGGTAGCCAATCCCGGCAGTGATGAAATGGGGGAGATGAGCACCCAGTTCAATAAGATGCTGGACCACATCCAGATACTGATGAAGGAAAATGTAAACAGAGAGGTATTGATCAAAAACACAGAGATCAAAGCCCTTCAAAATCAGATCAACGCGCATTTTATTTACAATGTTCTGGAAGCTGTCAAAATGATGGCGGAGATCAACGAGGAATATGAAATTTCCGATTCTGTGACGGCGCTGGGAGAACTGATCCGATACGGAATGAAATGGACATCCAGTGATGTGACGATTCGCCAGGAAGTGGAGTATATAAAGAATTATATACAGCTTATGAATCTCCGCTATGATTACACCATCGGACTTTCCATCAATATAGCGGATCATATCTATGAGCAGCAGATACCAAAGATGTCCCTGCAGCCTATCGTGGAAAATGCCATCTGTCATGGGATTGAGGAGACAGAGGAGGACTCTGTCATTTATATCAAAGCAGTCTGCCATGAAAGGGACTATGATATCGAGATCACAGATTCCGGTAAGGGAATGGATGAGCAGCAGATCGCGCTTTTGAAACGCAAGGTGAGCGGGGAGATCGAGGTGAGCGGAGGCTCAGGAAATGGAATCGGACTTAAAAATGTGCAGGACAGGATACATATCCGTTTCGGGGAGAGTTTTGGTCTGCACTTTGCGTCCAGAGAGGGGTGCTATACAAAAGTAAGTGTGCGCCTGCCGTATTCGACGGCCAACCATTTAGAGGAGAGCAGCACATGTTGCGGCACAGAGAGAGAAAAGGGGATCGAGGAAAAAAGATGAAAACGCTGTTGATTGTGGAAGATGAAAAAATGATCCGCCAGGGAATCGCTGTTATGTCCAGGCGCAGCAAAGTCAAGATCCAGGAGATACTTGAGTGCAGAAATGGTCTGGAGGCAATGAAACTGCTGGAGGAGAAAGACATAGATGTGATGTTCACAGACATCCGTATGCCCAAGATGGATGGGATTGATTTGGTAAAGGAGACGGAGAAATTAAGCCACCGGCCCAAAATAGTAGTCATCAGCGGATACGATGACTTTAATTACGCAGTGGAGATGCTGAAGCATGGTGTTAAGGACTATATTCTAAAACCTGTAAAGAGAGATAAGATAGAGGAGCTTCTGCAGAAGCTGGATACAGAGATTCTGGAGGAAAAGAAGTGCGCGGGGTTTGACAGACAGGCATTTTCCAGGCAGATGATGTACTATCTGGAAAATCCTCAGGTGTCAGAGAAGGATCTGGAAGCTCTGAAGTGGAAATTTGAACAGTTTGTGGGGCAGGAACCCTATTATGCTGTGGCAGCAGGCAGAGCGGCCGGGAAGAGGATACCCGGTGCACTGTATCTGGAAAATCATGGGCAGCATATCTTCTTCTGCCCGGCGGAGGCTGTCCACGAGGAAGAACTGGGCGGGGGTGCCGGAATCAGTGGCTCCCATATATCTTTCGAGGAGGCATTAAGTGCCTACGGGGAGGCTATGGAAGCTAGAATACAGGCTTTTTTGTATGGCAGTTCCAGGTGCTGCCGAGGCATGGAAGCGAAGGGAAAGATTTCTGATGATTTTGTGGAGCATTTTGTTCAGCAGTTTCCCACAGAACATTTGGACCAGGCACTCAATACTTTCCGGAACTTGTTTTTTGAGGCAGCGCACGGGAAAGCAGACGGAAAAAATATGATAGACACTGCCTGGAATCTTCAGAGAGCATTGGAGAAAGCTTATGAAAAGCTGCTTCCGGAAGAGGAACAGGACATTTTTCAAAGAGAGCACCCGCTGGCATGGGGATGTGCAGAGGAATATCTGGAGGAGTTTGTTTCTTGGATAAAACAGGCAAGGAGCTGCCTCGACCGGGTCTGTGACAGCAATCTGAACCACAGCAGGATCAGGGACGCGGTGCGCTTTCTGGAGGAGAACTTTAGGAAGGATGTCAATATGGCCATGGTTTCCAATCATGTCTCTATGAACTATTCTCTGTTTTCCACAGCGTTCAAAGAGTACACAGGTGTGAATTTTGTCAGCTATCTGAAAAAACTTAGGATTGAGGAGGCAAAACGACTTTTGGAGACCACAGATCAGAGAGTCCAGGATATCGGAAAAATGGCAGGATTTGAGAATGACAAGAATTTCCTGAAATCCTTCAAAGCGGCCTGTGGCATTTCACCTACGGAATACAGGAAAAATGCAGAATTTAAAAAATAAAATCTCCCTACATAAAAGCCGTACAGACGAGCGTGAAAATCGTCTGTACGGCTTTTTCCTGCAGTTTTATATATGCATCCTTCTCCTGACTTCGTTCCTCAGGCTGCTTCTTCTTAGAATCGTGATCAGAGCGCCGTCAATGATAACGGAACACGTAAGCACTACAGCAGACCAGGACAGGGACAGAGGCTGTTCGTAATAATTATGGATCAGCAGTTCAATACATACGGTCAGAGCCGCGATTTCTGCCAGGATCACTGCGGCAAGGGACAGAACGGAACGGTGTCTGTATCTGAGGCAGAATGCGAAGATGAGTATGAGCAGCGTGACAATGCCGATCATAGGAACCGCTAGCTTAAAGTACCATCCATTACCCGGATGCAGCCAGGCAATGATCCCAAAATACATGGCAATACTCATACCGTCCAGCAAAAGGCTCACATAGGGATTTAATTTTGCCGAAAAGAACAGAGGCAGGAAAAAAATCCACAGAACTACGCAGATTCCGATCACATACAGTGACCAGCTTCCGTACTGAAAGAAAAATAAATTTAACAGGCCGCAGACCACGGCTGTGGTAGCCAGCATAACGGTCATGAGAATTGTGATATCGGCGCGGTCCACCGGCTCAGCATGGCCTTCTAAGGAGGGGAAGGGCTTAGGAGCAGTGGTATCCGGCGGCTGTTTGGGATTGACGACTTTTGTATTGCACAGGGGGCAGACCTCACAGGTCTTGTCAAGTTCAACCCCGCAGTTCACACAGTATGACATAAAGGATTCCTCCGAATTTATCTAATCCTTGGTTTCTCGGTTGCTTTCTATTTTGACCGGAATTCCGTCAGACACCAGTTTGCGGAAGAATATGCGTTCCACATCGGCTTCCACAATACTGCTGGCAAAACTTATGGTCAAGGTATTTTCATAGCTGACAACAGCGCAGTTGGTCCTGGCTGAAAAGGGCTGGCCCATGAGCACGTCAAAACGCTCCACATATGGTTTCATCTCCTTCGGAACCTGCACGATGCCCAGATTGGTCAGACCTGCTGTTGACTGCCGGTCCTGCACCCGGATGTAGAACTGTCTGACAACATAATCCTTTAAAAACAGAGGAACAATACGGATGAAAGGGCTCTGCTGGGTGGAAGCGTTGGTGGTAATGTCAGCGTTGAGGAATTTGTTGTTGATATAATACCTCATGTAATGGTGTACCTGCACCAGGATCTCCTCAAAGGTGTACTCACCCATTCTGGGATCTATGGAAGGGTATACCATAGTGATAAAATTGCGCAGTGTGATAGACGGAAAGAATTTGCGCAGGTTTACAGGCAGCGCAAGCTTTACGGGCTTTTCACGGAATACATGGTCGGCTTTTTGCTTTTCCAGAAGGGAATAGAGGAGCACGGCATTCAGGTATTCGGTTATAGATGCCTTATAGCTTCTGGCAACTTTTAAAATCTTATCCACAGGCATGATCCCCGTGATAATGTTCAGCGTATAAAAAGGTTCCTTTGTTCCTATGACGCGGTAGGCACTGCCATTTGTGCGTGCCGGTTTTACTTTTGAGGAGGCATAACGCAGGTACGCGTCCTCAAGCTCCTCCGGGTTCGGTTCCTCATGAATGTCCAGTACGCCGTCACAACTGGGAATCTCGTGCCCCTGCAGGCGCAGATACACGGCCGTGATGGTTCTCAGCAGATACAAAGCGCCATTTCCGTCGGAAAGGGAATGAAACATTTCCAGAGATATTTTTTTATGGTAATAGTATATCCGGATCAGATATCTGTTATTTGCCTTAAAGGACATAGGCATACAGGGATTCACAATATCTGGCTGGACAAAAGGCCCGGGTCTGTCGTTTGGTTCCAGATATCTCCAGAACAGACCTTTTTTCAGCGCTACCTTAAATGCAGGAAAACGGGGCAGTGCCAGATCCACAGCCTTCTGCAGCAGGGGGGGATCCACCTCTTCTTTCATGATCATGGTGATCCGGTAGACACTGGAAAAATTTTTTCGCTGCAGTGTGGGATATACATTTGCAGATAAATCTAATTTGTACCATGTAGCACGGTTTTTGTTTGTTTTTTTCTCCATAGGTTTATTATAAGATGATACGGGGAAATTATCAATAAAAACAGAAAAGAAACCGGAATGAACGTAACAGTTCAGCCATTCACAGTCCCGCGAGGTGCTGCCTTGCATTTGCAAGGCAATCCCGAGGCAGCCACGCGCCAGACTGCAGTTTTTGCAGTCTGTGTGCATGCTTTTGTTGCTATGAAGCCGAAAGGCTGAATAGTAACGAATGGACGGATGGTCTATACTGTGATAGAATGAAAATATGCTGGCAGGATACCAGGAGGAGAAGGAGAACTTTATGGAAATTAATCTGAAGACCAATCAGAGCTTAATGAAAGCCATCAAAAAGATGCATACACTGGTTGAAAGTCCCGATGTGGAGAAGCAGAGGGCATCTCAGGAAAATATAAGCGGGATTTTTTCAAAGAGTAAAGATATGAAATATGAAAATTTTGAGATAGACGGGATTCCTGCCGAGTGGGTCAGTGTGGACAGAAGGCATATGAAAAAATATGTGATCCTCTACTGTCATGGCGGCGGCTATAATACGGGAAGTTTCCGGTATGCCAGAAGTATCACCAATAAGCTGGCCAGCACCACCTCCATGGATGTTCTGAGTTTTGATTACCGCCTTGCGCCGGAGTGCCCCTTTCCCGCGGCGCTGGAGGATGCTGTAAAGGTTTGGGATCATCTCATGCATTTCGGATACGGTGCCAGGGACGTGATCGTGGCAGGTGACTCCGCCGGGGGGAATTTGGCACTCAATCTTGTGCAGGTATTAAAAGGACAGGGCCGTATCCTTCCGAGAGGGATTATCCTTTTCTCTCCTTGGACGGATCTCACAAAGAGCGGAAAATCCCATGAGCAGAAGGCGGAGATCGATCCCATCCTTTCCGAGGAATATATAGATAAGGCGATCCAGGACTATGCCCAGGGACGGGAGTTGAACAATCCCTATATCTCTCCTCTTTTTGCGGATTTCACGGGCTTTCCGCCCACCTATATCCAAGTGGGGGAGAATGAAATTCTTCTCTCCGACTCTCTCAATCTGCAGAAGCGGCTGAGAAAATACCATGTCCAGGTACAGCTTGATTTTTACAGCGGTATGTGGCATGTCTTTCAGATGTCACCCTTTAAGACTGCCTATGATGCCATGGACCAGATGGCGGAATTTATCTTTGACATCTGCAGATAGCAAGATCAGATATAGTCTAATATGTAAAATCCCATCATCAGATATAGCCGTGTCATAAAATCATCCAAATTTGCCCCTGTAAGCTGTGCGATGCGGTTCAGCCGGTGGGGAAGGGTGCTTCTGTTAATTTTGAGGAGCTGTGCAGTAAGTGTACTGTTCCTCTCATTCATCAGATAAGTTTTCAGGGTTTCGTACAGCTCAGTACTGTGCTCTCTGTCATAATGACGGAGCTGATGCAGGGCATCCGGAGCAATACTCTCCTTGGTAAAATCACCGGTTCCCTCCAGCAGCCAGTATTTTAATACATAATCCCGGAATTCATTATACCAATGGGGCACCCGCTCCATTTGGCTGTAGCTGAGTGCGATCTGGGCCTGTTTCAGGTGGATGGCCAGTGTTGAAAAACCGTGGAAGGGATAGGATACACCCATTCTAAGAAGTCCTTCCCTTATAATATAGGACATTTTCATGCGCAGATCCTGGGAGGTGATCCGGCTTTTGCTGATATTGATCAGCAGATAAATATGGCCTTTATAGTAGCAGGCATGGCAGGCCTCAATACGCTCCTCGATCTCATTGCAGATGCTGTACACCGAGAGCTTTGTCACATCTGTGCTCTCAAAAGAGATGATACCGCACAGATACTGGTCTGCTTCCTCCCATCCCAGTATCTCCAGTTTGCGGCTGATATCGAGACGGTCTGTCTCTGTACCGCTTATGGTGTCTATGATCAGCTTTTCCAGAGGATGACGCTCGTCTTCCCCGGAGTCATTGCGCCTCAGAAGTGCCAGTTTTATGATCTCCGCAAAATAGGAAGCCACATAGAGCTGTCCACGTGTCACAGGTGTTTCCATTTCTGAAATGATAAATCTTCCTCTGTAATTTCCATTCATCCACAAATTGACATAGATACAGCGGTCATTGTTAAAATCACTGTCCCAAAACTGTCCGCCTGAGGTGGTCAGTGTTTTTTTATACGCCGGGCTTGTCCGGAAAAAATTGATGGTGTTCAAATCCTGCATATACCGTTTGGTCTGTTCATTATAGGTAAAATTAAGCGCTCCCTCAAAATGGCGGGGACAGGCCAGAATATGAAAGTATTCATCGTGGATGAATACGGGATTGTGAAAATGTTCCAGTGCGGCCACCGTAATATCATAGAGGCTGCCGTCCCGGTTCAAAATGTCATTGAGCTTCCGTTCAAGGAGAGAGTATCCGGTAAAAATCTGTTGCAGGGCATTGAATACTTCCGGCAGAGACATCGTTTCCGGGAATATGAGACAGGAACAGGAGTTCTGGACACTTCCCGCTGCAGGTACTCTGTTCACTGCCAAAAAGCCATCCGATAACGGAAAAGGATGTGACGAGAGAGTTTCGGGATCGGCAAGATAGAGAAATGCCCTTGATAAGTCCTGCTGTCCGGTATAGAATTGTACGCCTGTCAGACAGGGTTCTTCACTTGGCGGCAGCAGAGAGACAGAAATTTCATGTTCTTTCAATTTTTCATATAAAATCTGCATACTCAGCAGAAGGCCTGCAGGTGCGGCGTGATTCTCAGTCATGGCATTTCCTCCAAAATCTTATTTACACGGCAAAATCCATCCATTTTCCGGCAAAGGCTGTTCAGCCCCGCCGGAAAACGGACGGATTCAAGAGATCTCCGTTTGATTCTTATTTTATCGTAACAGAGGGTTTTTTACCAGTGGTGATTTTATCTTTTACTGCTTCAAGCCGTTGTATCCTGGTCTAATCTATAGCCGAAGGCCAGAAGCACAGCACCCAGCAGGATCACAACAGCGGGAATGATCATAAATCCCATGCTGATCCCTCTCTGAAGCTGCGGAGTAGCCATAGATGGGTCTATCTCCGAGTTAAACTGGGCAAGTGCCAGACAGGCTGAAATCAGGATACCTCTTGAAACAATACCTAATTTGATCGGCACAGTTAAAAGACCCATGACAGTTCCGGTTACGTCGTAACCCAGTTTTTTTCCGCTGTAAGCCGCACAGTTAGAGAACAGCTCCGGGTCGCAGGCGTTGGTCAATACCAGTATGAACATGACTGCGCACATGGCAGCCATAACCACCCAGGTCTGACTGTAGGCAAAGAAGGCTCCGGTGGCGATGAGTGCCATCAAAAAGTAAGAGCAGACCACGGTTTTCTTTGCGGTAAATCTGGCGACAATAAATTTTGATACGTAGGAAGCCACAACGCCAAGCAGATTGGCTGCAAAGACAAAGGTAGTCAGCAGACCTGCATTTTGGCCGATGTAGGTAAAGTAATAGATAGCCAGTCCGTTTACTAGGAACAGCACAATATATTTTGTGATACAGGATAAAAACAGCCACAGCAGATGCGGGTTGCACCGGATCGCGTCCAGAGCATGGACTTTTGGGGCATCCTGTGCAGTCTGCGCAGATGCGGACTGTCCGGCCATCATCTGCAGTTCCTCCTCTTTGGTCATCTCATAACCCTTAAACATGGAAAAATGAGCGTAAAAACCGGCGGCCATTAATGCGGAAAAGGCAAATGCAGTGGCAGCATAGGCATTTTTCTCTCCAAGCCACGCAGCAAAGACAGAGACGGCGGCAGGTCCGGCGTAAGAATAAACCACAGACGCCAGGGAAGTCCACACCATCCTGGTTGAGGACAGCGTCATTCTCTCCTTAGGTGTCCTGCCGGCAATGTTGATCATGGAAATATTAGCAATGTATGGAATATTCCACGCAATACGGCTGGTTATCATGGCCAGGGTAACAAACACAGCGGCAGCCAGCCCATTGCCGATCTTTATAAACTGCATAGCATAGAGGAAAGGGACCATCCAGGGTGTCAGGATCAGCCAGGAGCGGTAACGCCCCCATTTTTTTGGCTTTATCTTATTCAGAAAAGGACCATACAGGCAGGAGAGGACAGCGTCCACCACTGCGGAGATGGTGGTCATCACTGTGATGACACCCAGGGAAAACTTTGCAATATTTGTAAAAAAGTAGGTCGCATAAAAGGTATCAATGTTGGACATCAGCGTAAAGCCGAAATCACCTACACCGAAGAACCGTTTTAATGAGGTGCTCAAACCATTCCGTTCTTTTTTATCCGGCATAAATGTATCTCCTTCCAGGTGGTGTATTTATGTCAGAAGATTTTATCGCTGACTTTGGCGATCTCTTCGGTAATGGTCTCATACACACCCGGGAATATGGATTCCGGTCCGCCCATGGTGTTGCAGGGGATAAAGAATTTTGTGCCGTTTTCTTTACAGACACGTTCTACTTCCTGTGCAATATGTTCTCTGCTCCAGTCCTCCCTGTCCACTTCACCGCTGTCAATACCGCCCATAAATGTGATCTGACCGCCGTATTTTTCAATCAGCTCCGGAATATTGTTGGTACTCATGACACCCTGCCAGATGTCGATTCCCATTTCGATCATGGAAGGCACCAGATTGGCAGCGTAGGAGTCTGAGTGATGGATAATAACCTCAACACCGTGTTCTTTATAATATCCGTAAACTTTCTTATAAGCAGGTTCATAGAACTCTTTGAACATCTGTGGGGAGATAAAGGAGCTGTTTCTGGAACCCCAGTCATCGTGGTGGAAGAGGGCATCCGGTTTTAAATATTTACAGATTTCTTCTGCATAAGCCAGTTCCCAGTCTGTGATGTAGTCGATCAGTTCATGCATGTAGTCAGGTTCTTCATAGAACTGGATCAAACAGTTCTGGATTTCCAGAAGATAATGGCACTGTTCAAAGATACCAGGAGCCACAAAGGGGGCAACGAAATATTCATCCCTGTCGATTTTCTCGGCTTCTGCAACGAAGGGTGCCCACTCTTCAGCGGAGAATTTTACATTCGGTGCTTTTACATAATCTCTCCAATGGGTAATATCCTTGCAGACGATATGCTCTTCATCGTGTACCGGGAACGGGCCGGGCATTCCTTCCGGGAAGGAAATGGTAACACCCCATGCATTTTTTACATTAGGGCCGCCCTTGGTGGGCATGGCGTTTCTCATAGAATAAGGTGTGCCGTAGAGCATGGCGATTGCCTCATACTGATTTACGTATCTGTCCGGATGACCTCCGCGGATGGTTTCTAATAAATTTTGTCTTTTTGATAACATAGTTTAACACCTTTGTAAACTATTCAGCGGGGCAATTCAGTATAGATTTTGTCCATAACAGAGAGGGCGCTGAACAGTTATACTCCTTTCTATATTTTGTACGTTCTGCTGTTTATTCGTAACTATTCAGCGGGCGGGCAAAAAAACATGGCAAAAAGTGATTCTGCATAGATTTTCGCCCGCAGTTATGAGGGTACTGAACAGTTACGTTTATAATATTATTATAAGGGCATTTCCTTATGTGCACAATTAATCAAATATGGGAAATTAGAAGGCTGATATTAGACATAATGATGGATTTGGGTGCTGCTGACAGCAGAAATAAAAAAAGCCCGGAAACATGAAGTTCCGGGCTTGAGAGGCGCCAACCAGATTTGAACTGGTGATAGAGGTGTTGCAGACCTTTGCCTTACCACTTGGCTATGGCGCCATATATGTTATTCTGTTTAAAGAGATATTACACTATATTATATTACCACATTTTCAAAAATATGCAAGTAAAAAATGACTCCAAGGGGATTTGAACCCCTGTTACCGCCGTGAAAGGGCGGTGTCTTAAC
>ERZ894236.1325-NODE-1325-length-18099-cov-124.4_pt1 | contig 18099 bp, 19 predicted proteins | sample MGYA00380297_ERZ894236 | MGnify/ENA primary metagenome ERZ894236 (study PRJEB32331, sample SAMN06328420) | human gut metagenome | biome: human gut microbiome; feature: stool | host: Homo sapiens | collected 2014-08-04 ... | reverse complement strand
ACCGCTTCCATTATGTCCTGCACCCCCTCCTCCGACAAGAAACACATCAACCTCCGTACATCCAGGTGGAACCGTCCATGTGTAATTTCCTGCCGGATAAAACCGCTTCTGAAAGAATACTAACTTCTTACTTCCTATCGTCCTTCTTCTCAACATATCAATCTTTCTCTTTAACGGTTATTGAATACATGACACCACTCGTAGCGATCTTCAAAATAGACATCTCGAAAGGCACGCCGGAAGTAGTGGTAATAGAACTACCGGACATTGATCTAAAACTGCCAGTAGTAGGGATAGGCTGCGTAAAAGAAGCAGTAGGATTACAATCAAGGTATATCTCTTCGCCTACATTCAGTGCCCTTGCAGACTCATTTATCGACAGGTTTGAAGCGGAAGACAGGGTAGCCTTAACCAACCTCTTGCTTGTCGGTATATTCACAAGAGTGGTGACAGAATTACTCCCTGTGCCGAAGTTTACTATATCATCCACCCTCTTCTTGTCCTCCGCCGACATATATCCCGCAGTGGTGGGAGTAGCGATAGGGGGAGTACGGTATTGACCGTTGTCGGAGAGGTATTTTGTACCATCACCGTTATTAACAAGATTCATGGAATTCCAGGCACAGACATATGTTTTATCGTCTGTATAAACGGAAATCCTCTTTACATTTACTACTAAATTTGCATTTAACTCAAAGCTATTAAGTCCAGACATATTGATAGTCAACCCATATGACTCTTCATCCTTTGTCATACTAAAAGGGAAATACACAGTGTTAACACGTACTAAAGACACTCTATTTTCATAAGCATCAACTACCTTTTGATAATCTTCCTCAGATAATGCACCACTTTCATTTGGAAATAAAGTTGTCAAGTCAAGGTACTGATTGCTCGCCACTATCTCCGACCACGCCCCATTGTTACGCCCGTAGTTTTTTCCGTCCTTTGGAGCATCTACCGTAATAGCCGCATCTTCTCCTGCTGGGCCTTGCGGACCTTCTGGACCTCGATCTCCTTTATCGCCTTTCGGGCCCTGTTCTCCCGTAGGACCTTGAGGGCCAGGATCGCCTTGAATACCCTGCAAACCTTGAGGACCTATATCACCTCTTTCACCTTGAGGTCCTTGAGGACCGGTATCACCTTTGTCGCCTTTTGGACCCTGAGCACCTTGAAGCGGACCATTGTTTTTCCACACGGAATTGATTGCATCATAAATATAAATGTCGTACGGAGCACCTTTACCAACGCCATAAGCATCACCAGCTTGTGGGGAAACTATTCCAGACTCTAATTCTTCCTGCGTGCTAAAATATCCAAGTACCTTAAAACCACTTCCCGTATCTCCTTTATCGCCTTTTACTCCCTGCTCGCCTTTAGGCCCAACAGGGCCTTGTGGACCAGTTTCGCCAATAGGTCCCTGCGGGCCTGTTTCTCCTTGAATCCCTTGTTCTCCTCTAAGACCTTGCGGACCAATATCACCCTTTTCACCCTTCAATTCTGCCTTATCTTCTTCCGTCAAATCAGAAAAATGCAATTTCAGCTCGTCTTTCTGTTCCGGCGTTAGATCGGAAAACTTCAACTTCAAATCATCGTAAGGGACAAGTACACGATAAGCTGTATCTTCTTCACTGGTGTACTTCCATTCAATGCCTGTGCTACCGGTACGGAAAACAGGAGTATCACCGGCAGTACCTTTCAGATCGGACAAAGCAACAAGATTCTGCCAATTACCGTCTGTATAACGCCATTGGATATAGGTTTTATCCTGATTTACCTGCAAGAATACTTCACGTCCATCTACACCCTTCAAGACAGACAGAGCAACACGTACAAGCTTGTATGTGCTACCCAATACTTGAAAGGCGGGAAGAGAGGACACACCGGTAAGTGAACTTACCTCTTCGTACTGCCCCGGATCTTTCGCCGTAGACGCAATCAAATCCTCCACCGCTGCCGCAATCTTCTGCAAGTCTTCCGGCGTGATCGTTGTCCCGTCTGATAATATGATATCTCCTGCTGCCATAGGTGTTAATCTATTTTATTCCTCTGTTCAAAAATTGATTTTGCATCCGCCAATGCCGCTGTATATATAGCCTCGCTATCTGCATCCGGTATAGACTTGTCAAATGATATATTCTTGGTCCCGTCTGCATTGATGATTATGTAGCCGAAACGAACATCTGCCTTCTTGACTGTACCCGTTACCGACTTTACGTTTTCCCCTTCATCCTGTGTGATATTGTACTGTACTTCGTAACCTGCCACATTGTTCAGGTATGTGCTCTTGACCACTGATGATACTTGTTCGAGTGCCATAACTTATTCCTCCTTATCTTTAGTTTCCACATCTGTCGTTCCGGCTTCAACAGCCTTTGCTATAATGATTTTAAACGACGTACAGATTATTTTCATCATCTGTTGATAGTCATTATCTGATATTTCTATTGCCCCCGTTGAATGGTAGATGATATGTGCCAGATCATACATCGGAACGGATTCTGCGCTCTTGATTATCGCATCTCCAATTTCATGTGTCAAATCAGCTTTCTGAAACTTATCTACACCATATTCTACATTTAACTCTTTGAAATTTACTTGTTTCATAATGATTTATTTTATGTTATTAAAATGCGTTACTGTCTATATAATAATTGTTGTTGAAATAATAGAAAGTCACTATAGTTCCAGGAGTTGCTTCGTATTGCCCATAAGCATAATTACCACTGCCATATATCGAACCAGCTGTACCTATTATGGGAATACCCGATACACCTCTAAAATAAACTTTTGAACTATATCTTGTAAGAATAAAAGTAAACTTGATAACCGCCTGATAGGAAAAAGCTAGACCGTTTGAATAGTAATCGTTTTTTGAAAAAACAGCTTGCAATTGCGCTAGTGTTGGTAAGGTCAAATAACTATCTCTATTAGCCTGAATAACAAAGATGTCTTTATACCTAAGTTCGCTACTATTCCAACTATTTCCAACAGAAGGCATAAATGTGACAACGGACAATCCTCCTGTGAATGAATTAAAGCCTTGACTGTATATAGCTACTGGATAATCGCAATTATCCGCGACAATTTGCAAACCAATGTTTTTATTCCCTGTCGGGTCCCATTTAAGTAGACCGTCGTAATGTAAATAATTACTTTTACTATTTTTGATATAAGCAGTAAGAGTGAATGCGCCACCAGTTGACGATGGAATTAAGTCTTGGCCAAAAGAAACTTCGGTATTAGTACCCTTCATTACAATGTATCCTATGCTTCCATCAAGATCAGCTTCGCACTTTAACCATTTATCAGCTGTTATAGTAAAATTTCCAATATAGGCTTGATTTGCATATATACTATCGGTATCAATCAGTGATGTGATGATATGACCACCAGATATAATCGTTGATCCTAATTGTGCTTGTTCAACCTTATCTAAATAAGCTAGAGCCTTTAAAGACGAACTGTTCGCTTTGCCATTAAATTCCTGTAACAATGAGGACGCAAAATTATTTTTAGAGATTGAACTAGCATAAGCCAATGTGCCCAAGTCGGATTCATCTACTTTTCGATTTATACGAGAGTTGACATCCGTATAATCAGAAAGCATAGTAAACGAAACAGCCCCAACAAGATTGATTCTGTTCGCCTGAATCAAGATACCATCTGTCCCGACATTGATCGCATTGACGATAGCCTTTCCGCTTTCCATTTCCTTCTTTGCAAACAAAGTAACTCCATCCGCCTGCGTGATCCACCCGGCACTTTCTATCGTATTGTTGATATTATCCACCTTTGTAGATATACCGGACATCTGTTCTGCGGTAATCTGCAACTGACTGTCAAAGTGCACATAGATTTCTCCCGTCTCATTATCTACATAATCTTTTGTCGCCAACAGTTTGATGTATTCGTCTGTCTGGTCTATCTGTGTCTGCAACTTGACAATAGCATCCGCAATCTCATCAGAAAACAGCCCTACACCATAAATAAGTATCTCACCGGTGAATCTCAGTTCAAAATCACCTTTCCCGTTCCATTTCCCGACCTTAGACAGCTTTTGATAGCTGTCGCTTTCCGGTAGCTGTTCTTCATGATACAACTCAGTCCCCGGGATACCGAAACCGCAAGAACCGGGACGGAGAACCTTATAGAACAAAGAGAAAGAATACGTTTTTTCCTCTTCTTCCGTGTGATCCGGGATATTCATTATAGCATTCTGCTGAAGGATATACGTGTTCCTTATTCGCAGAACGTTTTGACCGTTGTCATTATAAATATCGGCAACTTGATCCTTTTCTACATAGAAGCTACCGTCCAGCCAAAGATATTCTCCACCTACGTTGATAAAGTGAACGTTATTTGCGGCTGTCCAATAGTTTGTATTCTGGCTGAAAGAAGAGTTTACAAGGATGTTACCACCTTCTGCGGATATGTCGTTACGGATACTATCAATAAGGCTTTCAAACTTGCCGTTCATGGCAATAAAGGTCTGCTCAATGGTATCTCCGTTTTGAAGAATGAATGTCGAGTTTTCAACGTATATCCCGTTCAAATAAGCCCCATAACCAGACAACTGATCGCCTCTCTGTGTCCTGATTCCTGTCAGGTGTCCAATACGGGCTTTCAACTTGCCTTCGGTGCTGGCATCAGTAATACCATCGTACACATCGATAAATGGCGCACCGCTATCGGCCGTTGTTAGATATATCAATCCCTGCCGGTCCGTATCTTCATTGTTACCCCAACGAAGGGCAAAATCTCCGGCTTCCGGTTGCCCTGTCCCTTCTATCAGAGGAATAGCTATATCAAAATAGTCACTGTCTACACCGATACAACGTCCGAAAAGATACTTGATACTGGTCGTTCCCGTCCGTGTCTGTATTCTGACACCGTCACCCTTACGCAGGTTCATAAGCATAAGACCATCCATATCGTCCATATAACAGCGATAACGGTCAGACATCACTTCTACTCTGGCTATTTTGTTGATGTCAGAAACAATCTGGCTACCTCCTAAACCGTAAATTTGGGAATAGACAATCTCGTAAGCAGTGAATGTCTTTCGAATAAAGAGGTTGTCCATCTCCCCGGTGGCCGTCGGTGTGTCTATCTGCCATCCCCAACCGGTAAAACCGGATGCAAAAGTTGGCGATCCGGTATTGCCCCCCACATAGATATCACTCCTCACACGAAGCGAATCCAATATGGCGGCGCCCGTACTCTGGATCTCCCAGCCTTTACCTTCCCAGCCGTCTATGAAAATGGAAGAGCCGATCTTCTTGTCAAAAAGTATATTCCCGTGGGCGGTATCGTCGATATCTTTGCGAAGATACATATCACTTATGTCTACATAAGCCTTATTTATCTCATATAGTGTACGCAGTGCGGAAAAAACATTTTCATCTGAAGCAGCAGTAGCATCATCCTTTTTCACGATATAAACACCAAAGCCGCCACCTTGATTCACATAAGTATTCCCTTTAAACTGAATATTATCTAACTTTTGTTCCAGTTCCCCTAATCGGGAATAGGCTGCACTTTCCCCGATTGTGTATACAGGGGAATCGTAGGGGATATCCAACTTCTTCTCAAAGCCGATTACGCGAGAGATACGACCGTTCTCAAAATACGCCTTATTTATAAGGTTTACTTTCTGCCCCGGCAACAGATTGATTTCTTTTTCTGGATTTAACAACCCATTGTTTTCATCATAACCGGAAGCCCGGTAAGAATTAAGACTGCATGTATATGTCGAAGGATCAGAAACGACCTTGTCCTTATATGCAATCGTTCTTTCCAAAAGTTCCTGTTCAGCCTGTGGAATTAGAGCGTCATTTACATAACGGGTATCAAAATTGTACAAGATATATTTATTCCCTATACCTGGAATAAGTGGGCTTTCTGGCAAAGTCTGTCCATAAGTATCATTGCGTACTATTTCAAACACTTGCGCTTCCGGGTTATCTTCCGGCAATCTTTCCGGGTTGAATTCCAAAGCAAAATCCATTCCCGAAAGGGGACCGGTCTGAAATATGACGTGCAAGTCCTGTCCGGGAAGAATATATTCTTTTTTAAATGTCAAATTCGCATCCTTGAACCGATATACAGTGAATGTGATAGGATCGCCAGAATCATCCTCATCCGTGATTTCCTTAGGAATTACTTCAGTTATCGTTCCGGTCACACGAGGATAGATGTCCTCAAAGATAATGACCGCTTCAACAACCTGCTCTTCCTCCAAGCCTTCGATAACATCCACATACGGAGTCCCAGCAGGAAGCATCAGTCTTTTTTGGACTACACCCTCTACGACTGCCCCCGTTTCTCCCTTCCGATAGTCAGAAGGGAGATTTCGAGACGATCCAAAAGCATATAATCTTGTTGCAAAAATATCCTGACTCTGGCTCCTTGACATTGAAGATATTTCCTTCCCTATTTCCAAGTTTACAGGTTCCCCATGTTCCAAATGTCCAAGATATATTTTATCCCCATCAACCCACCATTCACATTCCCATGCCTCCGCTATTTTTGTCAGAGCATCTATGATGTTCGTGTTGTTATACTGCACCAATTTAGCTACAGGATCAACAGTGCTATCCACTATAGCTTGATATTCCTTGCCTTTAAAAGTAAATCCTATTGCACGGAGATTGGAAACGACAATGCTCAAATGGGCTTCCGGAGAACGGGTAAGGCTCCAAGATGCTTCTTTATTTCCTTGTCGATCATAAAAAAGTATATGATTCTTCCATCGATAATAATGTGATTCCAGCCTGAGTGTATAATCATATCCACCGTTAGAAGTATTAAATGTTGGGTATACTTTATCTGTTATATAATAAAGCGAGCCTTCATAATCAACATTGTCTCCTATCTCCAATCGTACCGGAGTTTCTAAAGAGAATACAATACTAATATAATCCTCTTTCATCAGTTCAAATCGATGTAATGAACTCGATCCTATTGATACTGACAACTTGATTCTGCCTGATATGTCCCTTATATCAATCATATGTTCAAAGTTCAGGGATAAAAAAAGGAAGTCCAATTTTCTGAACTTCCTAAATACGACAATCATTTTATTGTCGTGAATTAATCTCTATCATCTGGATTAGGCTCTTCAAACTTAACAGATAACCGGCTGTTCATACGCGACCTGTCAAGAGCAAAACTCGTAGATTTTTTATGAACAAGAATAAAGGACATGCCAATAGCTGGAACCCGAACTATAACTTTTCCCTTCTGGAGTTCCGAAACGAACTTTGCATAATTGGATAAATATTCTTCGGGAGTATCGCCGTGAATATTAAATGTCAATGTCACATCACGACTTGAAATTTTAGGATTGTTATATATTACCATCTTCCCGTTTTCAAGGCGGCTTTCGCTTTCTATAAAATCCTTATTGCCGGCAGGAGTAAGAAGGTTCTGAATAAAGCTTTCCCCCATAGCAACCCTATATGTTCCCCAAGCATCATTACTGTTTATAAATAAGTCTCCCAACATAATCTATAATATTTTTGCAGTTCCGTCATTTATAATATCGACCTCACATCCTCCGATATTTACAACTAATATCACGGAATAGTTAGTTGCTTCTATTTTAGCCTTTCCCCCGTGCATAAGCATTACCTTATGAACCTTTGTATTATCATCATAAGACAAGCTCGCAATGGTATTTCCTACTACTGCAACATTCGGTTTATTGCAGAGTTCAATATATCCACAATCCACATAAACCCCAAACGGTTTCACATTCTTGGCCATCCCCCTAAATGATTCTAGGGGTGGATAGTTGTTATGTTCGCAAAACTCCCGGCCTTGTGGGGAAAAGAAAAGCCAACACAAACTTTTCCAGTCTGTAGCTTTTCCTGACTCACAACAAGCACCTAAAGAGATTGCTTTCTGCATTATATCATGAACTTTCATACTATAAATTATTTGTATTGTTTTCTATCTTTGTCAACTTGGAAACTACTTCTTTTAATTGCTTTACCGTATCTCCGGTATTATCACTAATTTGCTGCAATTCTATATATATATTAGCCATCATCACGCGAGTTTCATCTGCAATATCATACAATGACGCAATTCTTATATTTATCGAATCAATACTTGCACTTATATACAGCAGATTTGCAATCTGGTTAGAACTCTGCAAATACAAAAGAATTTCTTCCCCAATCATTTGCAAAGCCGTAAATCGCCCATTCAATTCATTCGCTGAATCTTGAGACATTACTTCAAATCCTCCGCTTGTTGCCTGTTGCTCATATTTGCTTTCATCCTTTAGCCATTTGCCAGAATTTTCAAATATTTCTTGTGCCTCCTTGTCCATCTTTTCCTTCAACTTATTCAATTCGGCTTCTTCCCATGGCGACACGATACCATCGGACATATAGTCGGCCAACTGCTTCATGAAATCTTGAACCGAAGGAGACAGCTTCTTTTTTAAAAACTCTATGATAGCGGTTTTAATGAGTGTTTGAACAGCTTTAGCGGATGATTCTGCGGCATTTTCTCCTGTAGCCCATGCGTCGGCATAGGCCTTAGCAAACTCATCAATAGCGGACATAACATCTGTCCCAGTGATGGCCTCTATCGCTTTTTCTTTATTCTCTTCAAGTTGAGCATTAATATCGTATAATTGCTTCTGCCACTCTTTTATACGATTGTCATCTGATTTTTTCTTGTCTTGTTCTTCTTTGATTTGTTGCTGAATAAGAAGTTTTTGTTGCTCAAGAAGTTTATTTTGCTGATCTATTAGTTGAGAAGCATCAGTCGAATAGGCTTTTTCTATAGACCTTCCCAGCTTTTCATATGACGCATCAAGTACATCAATCTGATCCTGTAATTTCTGGATGCGCTTTTCATTTTTTTTATCATGAATTTTAGCGATAGCGGAAGCCAAAGAAGAAACGACGCCAATAGCTGCTCCGGCTGCGGCTCCAATGGGGCCAAACATTGCTCCGGCTTGCGCTCCTTGCATTGTCGAATTAACAGCATCCATTGCGATATTCAAACCTTCAGCTATACCACTAAATACCCCACCAAACGAGTCGCCCAGCTTGCCAAATGTATTAGACAAAAATTGGACCGAAGAAGTAACCTCATTTACACCTTCATTTATAAGCTGCAATGATTCCGTTAATTTCTTAGGATCATTCCCTGCGGCGAAAAAACGTTTTAAGCCTTGTGTTACTTTATCAAATGCAGGCTGTAAAGTCTCTGCTTGATCTTTTACTCCCCTTAGCGATTCACCGGCCTGCCGTATAGCTTCTGGTGCTTCTTGCCAGCGTCTAAATTCATCTTCTGTTATACCTAGTTTTGAGCCAACAGTTGCGTCCCATTTACCATTTTTGATAAAATCAAGTGCTTCCTGACCTTTTGAAGCAAGTTCTTGCAGCTCCTTCAAAGATTTATCGCGCATATCTCCAAAAAGAGCAATAATAGCATTTGAAGAATTTTTGGTCTTAATTTCAAGATCAAGCAATTCTTTATCCCATTGCTTACCAAGCATCAATTTTTCACCTTCAGTTTCAGCATCAGCGATCTTTTGACCATATTCGACTGCAAGAGCCATTTTCTTCTCCTGGTAAGAACCATATTCTTTCAAATAATCATTCATAGCCTTACGCTGGGCTTCAACCTGCTCATATTCCACTTCTTGAGTAGAACGCATACGGGTAGTTTTTGCCTGCGTAACGGCCGTTTTTATTTCAACAGTCTGCTCTTGCGTCAGTTTTCCTCCTTGCGCCTCCCTCCATTCTTTCTCCTTTTTACGGATAGCCTCTATTTCACGATCGTAATCATATTCTATTTGGGCAATGCGCTTATCGGAACCTTCCTCCATCAGATCAATCCGGGATTGCTCGTTACGACGTTGAAGTTCTAATAGTTCGTTATTTATTCGCTTCTGAATCTTCTTTTGCTCTTTTGCTTGCTTTTCGGCTTCTTTTTCTGCGGCTTTATTTTGTTTATCATAAGAATCGTAAACGTGCAATTGCTTGGTTGCTTCTTGTATATTAGCTCTTGCCTCTTTATATCTTCTCACGGTTTCCTCATCTATCCCCTCAAATTTCCCTGCGTCAAGTAATTTCTTTTGGTCCGCAGCTATTGAATTTAGATAAGATTCCGCTTGAGACTTCATCGTCTCATAATGTTTCTTATTCTCTATTATGGCTTGGTCTGCCTGTTCTTTGTCAAAGAATGGGTTATATTGTTCTCTGATTCTTCTGACATCATTATTGTATTTATACACTTCAAGCGAAAACTTCTTCAACTCGTTACCTAAGTTCGCTAAAGCAAGAGGATCTTTAATTTGGTACTTATCTCTTATTTTTGCGATTGCTTTAGAAGCTGCTTTTATAGAATTTTCTCCTTGATTGTATGATTCCTCTATTGAATCCCTAAAACCTTTTACTATTTCAGAAGAAAGTTGTTGATTTGCTATTCCGTATGTTTTTGACACGGATTTCTCCAAATCATCCATAATTGATACTTGATTCTTAATACTATCTTCTGTCGCTTCATCAATCGCCTTTTGCTGGACCTTTGCTGCTGTAGCCTCTTGTATTGATTTTGTTACAACTTTATAAGCATTGTTCAATTCATCTAAAGACGACTTTTCTGATAGTAGATAAGGCAAGTATTCCCCATACGCTTTGTTTATCTCACGTATGGCATTCGCCCGTCCTTGTGTCCCTTCTTCAGTACGTTTAACCGCATCGAACAATAATTTAGCATTGGCTTGTCCTTTTTCTACTAAATTATTAAATTCTTTCAATGACTCATTCAACCTCTTTTGCGCTGTATCAGCTCCAAACAAATTCTTCGTCCATTCGATAATATCCTTTCCATAGACAGACAGCATTGTTATTGCAACAACAAGTGCTGTTTGCCAACTGAAAATAGACGAAATTAACTGTTTCCATACTGGCGCAACTTTAGCTACATCATTGTTCCCGGCCGCAACAGCCGCTTTAAAAGCCTTGTATTCTGCCGACGCTTTCTTTAACTCGTCTGCAAGCATAGGGAGGTTGTTTGATATGGCCAAAAAGAAAGTATTCCATCCTATAGCTAAAGATGGCAATTCTCTCGCTACTTGTTGTACCGACATTCCCAAACCATTCCAGGCAGAAGCGTAGTTTCCTACATTTCTTTGATATCGGCCGGTAGCCTGTTCTGCCGCACTAATCTCGGTATTCAACGACTGTATCTGCTTTTGCAAATCGGTTCCGATCGCAGCCTTTCTATCCGAAGCGGAAAGACGATCATATTCTGCATTAAGTAATGACAACTGTTTTCTCAGGGAAACAAGAGAATCCGCTGCCACCCCTTCTATTTTTATATTGTCGGAATATTCTTTTCTGAGTTTTTTTAGAGCCTCATTTTCTATTGTATATTGGTGAGTTATTTCCTTTAATTCAGTCAAGATATTTGATCCCTTTTGCCCCCTCTTGTCTATATCAGACAATGCCAAATAAGACTTATTTAGTTTCTTGACATCTTCATTTAAGGCTTTGACTTTCAGCTGTTGTTCAACAAATACATCCGTAGCATTATTAAGCTCCGATGCCATCTGTCGTGCGCCTTCCATTACTCCATTAGATACATTAAGCTGATCTATAATACGTTGATAATTTTGAACCTGCTGCTCATATTCTTTCAGTTTTTGTGTCGATTCCTGATATTTCTTATTTAACTCTTCGAAACCCTTCATGTCACCAGCAACATTAAAGTCTTTAAGAGCCGTTTTCAGAGCTTCTACCTCTTCTCTGAGTTTTTGCACTTCTTGCCATTTGGCAGAAACATCAAAACTAAGTTTTGCCATAAATTACCCCTCTTTCTTTGTCCGGTTCAATAAATAACGTCCGTCTCGCTCGATAATCAGATCACCTGTGACTTGGTGTAGAATATCCTTTTGCATTAATAATAGATTTCTATATGGAATACGATACACTATCTCATTATAAGTTAGCTTTAAAGTTTCCATGAATGTGGCAATTTGCCCTATCATTGTTTCATTGCCTATCACTTTGGTATCGCCGCCATTCTTGCCACGCTCTCGGCTAAGGCGGCACAGACGAAAAAATCCTCTGCGGAGATTAGATTTATAACCGTTTCAAGTGCTTCTTTCAATTCCTTCATTGTCGCATCTTGAATCTCCGTATATTTATCCGGATCGTCAAAAATGAAAACAGACAATCCCTTTAGCAGATTCTCCAAATCTTCTTTTGCTTTACTCAGTTCTTCTTTACCTGTTGTGGTACGATCTATACAAGACAGATATTTTATTGATTTACATATAACAGCTATTGTAGGAGACTGAATGGTATATGCTTTACTTCCCAAAATGACGACTTTGAGGTCATCGCCTAAAATAGCGTTAGCGACTAAATTTGCTGCTTTGTTCATTGGATATTCATATTAAGCAAGAAAGGGACGGGCAGAATGTATCCGCCTGCCCCTTTCTGTTGTGATTCATTAATGGTACTTTAAATTCCCTTTAAAGTCTTGCCTTCAACATCAAACTGATATTCGGATGCAATGGTAGTTGAAACCTTCAAAGGAATGGCTGAAATAGCTAAACCAACGGCTCCATCGGTAGACGCTCCGCGCCCGATAACATTTGCTTTAGGGAAAATAATCGCTACATTATCATTAGATACAGCAACAACGCATTTATAACGCTGTTCCCCTGAGTTTCCTCTTTCCCAGCCTTTACTATCATCTAAAGGTTTACCACCCATCAATTCCGCCTTAGTGTCAAAGTCATAGGCGCCAATCGTCCAGTTTAGACTTACTGATCCTGCTTCAAAAGATGATCGGTATGTCTGTCCGGTCAATTCGTCCTTATACTCTGTTGTTGTACCGTCCTCTTCGGTAAACTCATATGTACCTTGATGTACATTGGGAACTTCTTTGAAAGAAGTAAACAATGATTCAAGTGTTGCATAAGTTGGAGCTGCTTCTAATGGCTCTCCATAAAGAATTTGCTTTACTCCAATCACGGATACTGTTCTTCCTGCCATATTCTTATTCTTTTACATTTAATACTTGAAATAATATTCTCACATTTACATAGAAACATTTTAAATCCCTGTTTTCTTCTATCCTTGTCGTATCGACCTCGTATGTATAAGATGTACCGTCGTAAGTAGAAGTGGAATGTAATTCCTTGACAGCCAACCTTTCTAAAGCATTAAGTCTTGTAAGAGGAGCTGTTCCTTTACGATCAAGATAAGGAATACAGATATTCACATGAACAAATCCTGCTTTCCAATAGGTGCCCGGCTCTACCGAATTAACGATAATAACAACTCGCTCGGACTTCACGTCTCCTTCGGGAACCGCTCCGTCTTTATACACCTTCTTGATTCCCAGTTTTTGGGCATCTTTATAAAGTATAGTCTGTATGTCTGTTGTAACTATCATTGTAGCATTGTCCTTACTGTTATCTCTGCATCATCAATCACACGTAATCCCTTGCTATTGACAAAACTTGCATAATCCATACCGGCAACGACAATAAGTGTGAAACCTTTCGATTTACAGGCAAGGCTTCTCGCATATTCAAGACCTTGTCGGCTTCCATCACTACCATCTCCGGACTTACCTCGCGCCCAAAACTGGACTGTTTTCCGCGCTTTGGTGGTGAAATATACCTTTTCGTAGTTTTCTCCACGTCCCTGAATCTGCTTAAATCCTCCCTCTTTGATTATCTTTCCATCCTGAGCCACCACATAGCCTAACGAACTGCGTAGATTTCCCGTAATATTGTTATATTTCCCTTCTCTAACAGCCGTTTCATAAGCCCTTTCCCCCATCTCTACAAGATGAGCGAATACTTCGCTAAAAACTTCTTCAAAGAAGTTATCAACATCTGAAAAATCATATTTAGCAGTAATTATTCCAGCCATATTTGCCCATAGTTTAGATAATCCGTTGTCATAGGATTGATTACTATCCCCTCACCACGAAGAGAACCGTCAGCATTCAAAACACGAACGACATCTCCGGCATTAATTTTTACCTTTTCTGTCACAACACGATATTTGTAAGGGTAAGTAACACCATTAACTGCATAGGCACGGTCAGCACTCTGATCGTAACATTTACACTTACAAACTCGCTCCCAACTATCTCCGTCTGTACCCGGAATAGGATTGCCGTCTTCATCGTATTCGTATTCTTTTACGACTTTTTTTTCTAATATGTGAGGCGCATAATACATTACCAATACATTGAAGCGTCAGAGATTCTACTTGATAAAACATCCTCTATGCCTAATTGCTTACATAACAATGAATAATACACTTTGATACCATCCTTGTCCCAAGAAACAGAAAACCCACTCTCATTAACAGATGTAGGACGAGCCAGCAATGATGGAATAAATTCGGCAATAGCCTTATTTACTTCATTTATATTATCTTGAGCAATCTCACTTTCAAGTGATATAGAACTATTCAAAGTTATATCCACAAGATCGGCCTCCGACAATTCAATGCCGAAGGAACCGATCTTTTGTGTTATGTAATCAGCGACTTTCATTATCAATCGGGTTCTGTGTTCAACGACGCAATACCATTGATCTCCGTGATCACAGGCAAAGCAAATGTTTCAGCCTTTACAAACTCAACACCATTCGAGTTCTGAGTTTCACCTACTCCCCATTGAGCTACACGAATGCGACCATAGTTGGAATAAGTAACGCCGGGTTCAGGCCTTAATTCGTTATTGACATAGGCATTTTTGATTGTCCCCAAACTGCCGGAAGGAATAAAGACAAGGTTCTTTGCATTCCACGGATTGTAAGGGGTGAATGTACCATTGTTCTGAATCAAACACTGACGTCTAACCGGTTCCAAGACCGGCAATTCATTAGATCTCATAAATTCGTTGAGATTATTCAGCAGCAATGGGCTATTCTGCTTATCTGTTCCGAAAATTACCTGCTTCATCTTCTTGCTTCGAAGAATATAAGAAATTTTAGAAGGAGCAAGCAAGATACGATCAAAGACTACTTTATCGGAGAAAGCATCTACGATGGTCTGAATATCTTCGAATACATCTACATTAGCAATGTTCTCATCATTCCATTTCAGAGTAACCTTACCTTTATTTTCGGCAGGCATGTTATAATCGATAGTCGTTTTAACACCACCCTCAGGGTTATTCGTTTCATCCAATGTGGCAATACCTTCATTAGATAACGCCCCCATAGCGATGATATCCAGTTTTGCCTGTACGCCTTGAACCGGAGTTCTAACATTACCCCACATCAGGTCAATAAGCTGTCTTTTTGCGACTTCTTCCGGAATTGATTTGCTGTCCAGAATTTCCAGAATCTTTCTGTAATCATCAATGGTCAAAGGCAGTGTAATTGCATGGTGGAGCACCTTTTGAGCAATAGTTTCAAGCCCATGAGTGCCCAATACCGGTTCTTTCGACTTATCGTCAATTGTTGCAGCCGCGATAGTGACATTATACTTGCCTTTGATTTCTTCGAAATTTAACCCAATGGTAGGATAATCCCAACTGAAAAATCTTTCATAGAACACGTTATCGAATAACAACTTATGTTGTCTTGATACCGCATCAAAACGCAATTGAGTTTGCCTTGTGAGCTCTCCAAAAAGAGAACTATACTTTAATCTTTCTGCCATAGTATTACTGTTTTACGTAAATAATATTAGGGTTGTTTTTCATACAGATACCCTGCATCCATGAAGCGGGTAATTGCACTGTATATCCCAAAAGGACAACTGCGTCATACGCAGCCGAAACAGTGTCTTGATCACCGCCGGACAAAGGTTCAGTGTCTTCACCAACAACCGCGTTTGGTTCATACTTGGCCGCAGAACTACTTGTAGCCGTCGCTTCAATAAGAACATCGTCTGCCACAAGCCCCGAAATAGCAGACGACAATGTCAATACATCATAATCTGCATTTGACGTATCAATGGAAGATACCGTAACACCGGTTGTTTCCCCCTCCTTCATTACGATATCATTAATCTGAAATAAAGTTCCTTTAGGGACTCTCGGTTTTGTGGTTGTTCCGCCAGATACGACTTTTGCATATTTGGATACAGCCGCAGTAAGGGTTCCGATAACAATATGTAATGGTGTCCCTTTGGGAATTACTGTCCCTTTTGGGAAAGTCTGCAACAGTTTATATCCTCCAGGGAGGATTTTGGCTTCTCCACGCCAAAATACCGGCATGTTGCCAGCATAAGATTTACCTTCGAATTTAACTCCCATTTGTTTCTATTTTTTAATGGTTAATTTGCATCTGGAAGACCTTTTGCCCATTCTTCAGCCATTTCTTTAGATTTTTCCTCTGAAGTAGACAGAACGCCAGATGCGTTACTACTCTCAAGCCCTGCGGTAACAATGTTTTGCTTTACGCCTGCCAAGTAAGAGTTAATTGCAGCCTCATCCATTTCCGGGGTGATGGCAAATCCCTCTTTGACTCTCCATTCCGGTATACCTAGTTCTTTCGCCTTAGAAGCGATCATATTAGCCCTTACAGCCTGCTGTTCCTTTGCTTTATAAGCATTAAGCTCTTCTTGAATGGGAAGCAGTTTTGCAGTAAGTGCGTCTTCAATCATCTTCTGCAAATCGGGTTCGTTTTTTTTCTGCTCGCCCCCACCAGCAGATTCTTCTTTCTTTTCCCCTTTTGCTTTATTGACAGCATCAGTTACCCGCTTATCAATACCACTCTGAAGAGAAGACAAGAATGTTTTTTGACCATCAACAACGGCCTGTAGATTTTCATCAGTTACAAAGCCTGTATTAGCAAGAGCTTCGGCCTGTCCCTTCAAGATTTCATCGCTTAACCCAAGATTTGAATAATTCTGTTTTAAGGAGTTGAAAATTTTATCTTTCATGTTTGATCGTTTTTAATTCAGCATAAAAGTATTAAGTAGCTAATTGGGAGAGAAATATTTAACTTAATGAAATACGACAATAGATTCATTGTCGTAAAATTGTGCCACTTTATAACAAAAAACAATACCATATAAATAATAATCCCTATAAGAAGAATAGGATTGTGTCTTCTTGCAGGGATTATTATATTCCAACCGACTGTTGCTTGTCACTGCTTGATCGGCTGCGCATGCGCCGGCACATCCTTTAAATCGTACGGTCCCGGTGTCATAGCCTGTATGCAGAGGTACAATACTCCGTCCTGCGTGTAGTACTTGTTAAATTCAAGTGCCATATTTTGCTTATATGGAATAGGATCTTCTATCGTGCCGGAATGTTCTTCCGCGTCTACTATTTTCCACAGGCTTAGGGTGGCTGTGCTAGGCTTCCAGTTATCTTGTGTGAGATGGTCTTTAACACATTCCCAAAGGACATTATCAACTCGGTATCGTTCGCCAGTTTTGACGTTTATTCCGGTTTCCCATTCGGGGTATCGATCTTTGACCTGTAAGGCTTCCGACGGGGAAAGGTCATATGTATTTATCTCTTCTGTAGCCTCCTTGTCCAGTTCGTCCAAAGCCAATAATCCGCTGAACTGCCTATTGATTACGGGTTGTTCTCCTTCTGAATAAGTCCATTCTTCACTGTTCAGTAGTTCGACAAAAGACGGATCGCTAAAACTATAGCGAGGAAAATCTTCATCATCGAAGGGTGCAAGGTATTCCTCATGAAGGATCACCTTGCTCTGATCCGTGCTTGTCCTCATTTCCGGTAGGACTTCTATTCCGTGGGACTTGCACCACACGATGTTTACAATTGCGTATTTCATATCCAATTAATTTTTGATTAATTCAACTCCTATAATATCTTCGTAATCAATATAGTGCATTATTGGAACACTATTATCATCATCAGCCATTATTTCAACACAAGCAGAACTGCCATTGAACGCACCTTCGATTGTTATACCTGTTAATTGCCTAAAGAATCCGAAAAATTTCTTTGGTCTGATAATCCTAATACGGACAAGATCATTCCAAATTATTCCTTTCTCTTCGCAAATAGATTTAAACTTCTCGGCTGTCATAATTCGATTATTATTAAATTTTTAATGTTACTTTGCTTTTAGGGTTTGGAGGTAGTTGTAGGCTTTGATAC
>ERZ894236.1324-NODE-1324-length-18158-cov-52.0147_pt1 | contig 18158 bp, 24 predicted proteins | sample MGYA00380297_ERZ894236 | MGnify/ENA primary metagenome ERZ894236 (study PRJEB32331, sample SAMN06328420) | human gut metagenome | biome: human gut microbiome; feature: stool | host: Homo sapiens | collected 2014-08-04 ... | reverse complement strand
ACGCTTCTGCTTACTCCATTCTCCCCAGCATAGCTGGGGGATTAGGATTTTCATTAAATACATAATATATTTCGTCAAGCAATATCGCATCCACCAAAGAATTAATTGTAATAATTTCTTCCATGAATGGCTTTAATATGCCGCCCGAAAATACATATTTTTCGCTTGTTTTATAAGCCGTTGAAGGCTGCACATACTTTTTGAATAAATATAAAGATTTCTTTTTAGTATAAATCTGAATAACCATAAATTTAATTTTAGAAAGATTTGTATTTTCAGTTACAACATTATCTTCCGTATAATCAACAGTAATTTCATCCAGAATTTCATTGCCATGAATAACATCATTTTTTGAAACCATCTGCGTTGATTCATCAACTGATATTTCCAAATCATAGATATCTAAAGTTCTTTTATCCAATTCATCTATCACATAAGCAAAAGAATCTATAAGCACTGACTTCAAATCATCAAGTTTTGTTTTTAACATTAAGCCTTTGTATCGTTTCTTTCGTTGATTATTTTGATCAACAAACATAACATTTATTTCGGCTGTACCATTCTCTATTGCCGACTTATAGATAGATAACTCTTTTTTTATATCATCTTTTTTCATTATAATCTACTGCCTCCATAATAAAAACATCGTAAGTTTGTACAGATATAATAACTTTCTACTTATGAATAATAGTACTGCCACTCATTCCTTGAACAATGCCAAATAACTGTTAAATATCAAATTGTTCTTTTAACAGCTCTACAATAAGTTCTGCAGTTTGCTTATCAAACTAAATTGACTGGTTTATTTTCTCAGGATTTTCACGACCAATCCTACCATATGTACCTATCTGCACGTATCGTTCTCCATCAGCATCAAATACCATATAAGTAGCGTACACCTTCTCAAGGATAGTATTTCGGTTCTTTTCTATCTTTTTGATTTTTTCAAATTAATCTGTACCATAGCAATTCTCCTAAACTAATTTACAAGTAGTATTTTTTTAACTCTTCATAAGAAATTTCTATTCCTATTAATTTCAATAGCTCTTTTCGGGACATGTATAATTTATATAATACCTCATCAATATCCGAACCATAATGTAAAAGATTATGACAGTGACTGCACAAAGAAACAACATTTTGCTCCCTATCTAAATTTATATCTGGAAAATCATTTTGGGCAAATAATGGAACCAAATGATGCGGCTCTGTATAATTTTCATTGCTGTGCTTCCTAATAAATACTGGATGTTCTGCATCTACTTCACAAAGAAATCCCGCTTTCATTAAAGCATTACTGGACACCTCTTTGCTGCGTTGGTATAATGACGTTTTTGTTGTTCGTGTTTCTTTACGAGGTTCTGGTATGTTATTGTACTCAAATTGTGCCTGGTCAGAATATATAATACTCCTATTTAAGTCTTCGATAAAAACTCTCTCATCAACATTTTCTTGAGAATTATGCATTTGTGCCAACTCTTCCTCTAATATCTGCTTTGCTTTATCACGAGCCTCTGGCGCTACTTTTTTACTGTCAATAATAATTCTCAAAGCATCCAGTTGATTGTTTTCAGAGAAAATATGTCTGGCTCTTGGGATTCTAAAATTTTGATTATCTGATTTTGAACCTGGGTTTTCTCTTAATAATTTTTCAGCAATTTCATTATTTGATAAAGCCGCATTCTTAAAATCATAATAAAAATTTACAAATACAGCTTTTCCAACAGCGCTGAGTGTTATGTTTAAATCCACATATTTAGTATCTTTCTTGTCCATGATATTTCCTCATACAAATGGTTTCATATAATACATTTGTGTTAAAAGAAAATTTGTTGCTGGGTCTCCTTTTCTCCTTGTTTTGAACTATTAAAAGCCTCTGAAAAATCTTGACATAAGATAGAATTTCTATTTACATACTGCAAGGGCTGTATCCCTTTTTCTATTCCCCAAGATTTCGAAAAGGCAATTCCGTACTTTCCATATAAATTCATATGCTCCTCTAATCTATTCACCGTTATATCACAAAAGCAAATCATAGGATACGCAATTTGATGAATTCCTATGTCTAAATATTCAATATTTTCCCATAATATCTTGGAAGCATCGCCCTTTTCTCAATAGACTCAAACAAATATTCTGGCTTTTTAAAGAACCTAAACAGTGTATTAGCACTCTGTTTAGGTGGAATATATATTTCTTCTTCTCGTTTTTCAACAGAAAGTGAGACTTGAGATATTTCTTCAGTCATACATGTTCACCTCATATTCAATAAGATTAAGTCAATTATTATTGAGAATCCCTCTCACCACAATTCATCAATTAACATTCAAAGTATAACATTTTAAATGAAAATAAGCCATCAAAGAAAGATATTATCTCCAAAAAACAAATCGGAGCCAAGTCTCTCTGGTTACTTCTATTTTACTACACCATTTACTACACCATTTTCTTTCAAAATGACGATTTTTGACGCTTCCAGACAAAAAGTAAGAACCCGCAAAAACCTTGTAAAATAAGGCTTTACGGGCTCTGACACCACAGGACAAAACCACCCCAAACGAGCCAAGAGGTGAGTGCTAATTTTTTAAATAATTTTTTTTGGAAACCCTCAAAAAGGCTTGATTTTACGGGCTTTTTCGGGCTTTCCAAATTTTCGATTTTTTCAAAAAATGGCTTACTGTTTCAAGGCTTCTGCCAATTCATCATCATAGACACGAATATCATTACCGCATACATTGAAAATCGTATAGTCTGTATCATAGTCATCCCAGACAGCCAGATTTTCTACAACGATTTCTGGAAGTTCACAAAAGAGTGTTTCTTCCTTTTGTCGTCGTTTTAATTTCTTCTGATAGTCCTTGACAACATGTCGGACAACTATCAGAATGAAAAACATACGTTTTCATCTTCCTGCAAAAAACTCTGTAATTCTTACGAGTGGAACGATTTCAAAAACAGGCTTTATGAAAAAGACTGGTGCCCTTTCATAAAAGAAACTTTCAACGGTTTCGGAAATGCAATCGAATATCTGGGACGATATACCCATAAGATTGCCATTTCCAATAACAGAATTCTCTCTGTCACACAGGTAGAAACGACTTTTACTGCAAGGGGAATAAAACCAGGTGATCCCAAACGTGAAATCACGATTCCAAACACCGAATTTATCCGGCGGTTTCTGATGCATGTACTTCCATCAGGTTTTCAGAAAATCCGCTACTATGGATTTTTAAATAACCGGATGAAAACCCAAAATCTGAAATTGATTTTTAGGCTTCAGGGGTATCAGAAATTCAAACGGCAGTATACCGATTTATCCATAGCTGAATTGTTAAAAGCTGTCTGGAACTTTGACATCCGCATTTGTCCGGAATGTGGCTGCGTCAGCATGAAACAGGCTGGAAGGACCTATGCAAAACCAAGCTAAACAGTACTTCCCGTTATATTGTTTTTACAAGGCCTCCCATTGGAAGGTCTGTGAAGCATGTCCGGAAATATTTTTCCTGCTAAATTTCCTGCATGTTTCTTACTTCTCACCTACAAATTCATCACTTTTGTGGAAGGTGGAAGAATACTATCCCCATATCATCCTTGGCTAAACATCCGCGAATTGGTACAATGTGAAAACATCAGATTTAGAGCGGTTTATTAGACTGCTCTTATCTTTTGATAAATCAGATGCTTTCCTTAAGAATTATACCATAGAGCCGTCGGATTTCCCAGCATTTTTAAGGATTTTCCATATCTCCAGACTTATGCGGAAGCCATTTCTGAACTGCTTTTGGCTGCTCCGGATTCAGACCCTCCAGGAGCCAGCGCAGCTGCTGATCAGAGATCTGTTTTGCTTCTTCGCCGGTTCGCGGCCATTGGAGACGTCCGTTTTCGTACCGTTTGTAGAAAAGGCAGAAGCCGTCTCCTTCGTAATGGACCGCTTTGATCCGGTCAGCCCGCTTTCCACAGAACAGGAATAAAGAGTTGCTGTAAGGATCCAGTTTGAAGTTGTACTGGATGATATCAAGCAGGCCATTGAGCTGCTTCCTCATATCGGTGTAGCCGCATCGGATATAAATTTGCTCCACATGGGAAAGATCTCCTAACATGACTGCACCGCTTTCAGAATGGTTTCCAGCATCTGGACGGATGTGCCTTCATAAAGTTCCACTGTTATGGATCCGATATGAAGGATGGCTGCTGGATCCGAACGGGAAATGTTTCTGTCAGGAAGTGAAAACTCCGCAAACTCAGACGAGGATTCTGCTAAAAGGGCTGATTGATGGTTTGTACACATATGGATACCGTTTTTCTTACGGGGCAGTTCTTCCAGGGCAAGCTTCCGAATTTTGGAAAGCCAGTAATAGTAACTTTTCAAAGAAATATCGTGCTGCTCACACCAGATCTGATTGGTCAGTCCGGAGGCCCTGCATTGCCGTATCACATCCAGCCAGTATTGAAGTTTCACCTGTTTATCAGGTGTCAAAGAAGAAAGATCCATAAGTCTGCTCCTTAAATTAGATTTAGAGTTTTTAGAGTTAAGTCCAAAAACTCTAACCAATAGTTTACAGGCAATACCCAGAGATTTCGATACACTTTCTTATTTGACGCTTACCAAAAAAAGTGGATCTTTTCAGCATTTATCATATAGCCGAAAAGATCCACTCTTTTATGCGTAATTATGAACATTCTCCAGCATCTTGTTCACTTCTTCCCACGATGGAATGGAACTTGAAGCACCTTTTCTGGTAACTGCAATGGAAGAGGCTACTGCTGCATTCTTGAGAGCCTTTTCACCAGATTGTCCTTCGAGAATCGCATGGATGAAAAAACCGGTAAACGTGTCTCCTGCAGCCGTAGTATCTACTGCCTCTACTTTGAAAGCCGGAGTATAGAATGTTTCACAACGCGTTTTGTAATAAGCACCCTTTTCTCCCAAAGTTAGCACGACCTCTGCCCTCGGATATTTTTCTCCCATAATCTTCAGGATCTCTTTTTCGTCCTTTTTTCCTGTCATCTGCAATCCTTCTACTTCATTCATAATAAACATATACACTTTTTCAAGTGGACAATCCTCTATACATGAATCATAAGGGGATGGATTCAGAAATATTTTTATACCTTTAAGAGCCGCCTTTTCAATAATGTAAGGCATCTGATTTATCTCATTCTGGAGAAGGAGAATATCTCCTTCCCCAAAATTCTCCAATACACGGTCTACATCTTCTTTTAATATACTACGGTTACTTCCAGGATATAAAATAATACTATTCTGTCCATTATCCGCCACCTGGATAATTGCGTTTCCTGTTCTCACGTTTGCTGTTTTTATGTATTTTGTATGGACACCGTTCTCACGGCACAACTGCTCTAAGAATTTGCCATCTTCTCCAATACATCCTGCATGGTACACCTCTGAACCTGCCCGTGCTAATGCAATGGACTGATTCAATCCTTTTCCGCCCGGAAATACCTGAAGCGATTTGGAGGATATCGTTTCTCCAGGCTTTACAATATGTGTCAGAGTATATGTATAATCAATGTTTAAAGAGCCAAAATTTAATATTCTCATGAGCATCCTTTCCCAATTATGTAAATTACTTTGTGAGCCAGTTCAGGATATTCCCCCATATGGTATCATATTTTTCCCACGATACAAACTCCGGAGAACCCCAATGCGGTGAACAATCTGATGTAAATACCGCGGATTTTCCCTTTCCATATTCTCCCACCGCAATCAGAGGATCTTCACCGATTTTTGCCAAGAGCTTCCCTTCCGGCTTTATGATTGTTTTATTATAACCAAGGAGATATGGCCATTCTTCTTGATCAAGTCCCTCTGTAACCTCGTGATTAACCACTACAACCGGATGAATTCCCTGTGGGGCTTCCACACGATCATCCACATCTAACATTTTTACCGGCAGGATATCCGCAATCTCTGTCTGACCATATCTTGCCTTGGCATCAATACCTGTAAAGGACATATATCCGCCGATCATGCAGAAACCTCCTCCCTGTTCTACATATTCCTTGAGCAATTCACATCGATTACTATCCTGCATTCCTTTTGTGAAGCACTGATTTGTAATAAGAAGTGTGTTGGAACCTATATCCGATAAAATCACAGCAGCATATTCATTCAATTCATCTAATGTTCGCGGGAATTTTTCTGCCGCATAAGTGTTAGAAATATAACAAAATTCATATCCTGCCTTCTCAATTGATTTTTTGATCCACTCAATTCCCTCTTCATAAGTTGATGTAAAGAAAGAATCAAAACCCTTGATATGACGTGAATAGCTAACCCATGATTCACCTGCTAATAATACTTTCTTCATTTTCACTAATATCTCCTTTTTTATTATTTTGCAAGACTAAAGTCTTTAAAGAACAAGTTGAATTGATATTCAGCACTAAACTGAGGATTCTGGACTTTCGAATTCGTTGCCATAATTGCCTTAGGATAATCCATAACCAGATATGGAACATCGTCCATAACTTTGTCCAGAATCTGCTGCATCAACTGTGTACGCTCGTCCGGATTGCTGGAAGCCAGTTCCTGTGAAAGCCATGTATCCACTTCTTCATCCTGATATACGGCCGCATTCGATCCACCCTCTCCGCCTGCTGTTGACGGATATAAAGAATTTAGATTTCCGGCCGGATCCGGGAAATCAGAGAACCAAAGACAGAAGATCATATCATAATCTCTGTTGTTTCCGCCGTTAAAAATAGAAACTCTCTCGTCTTCTGTAACCTTCTCTATATTTAATGTAATATTTAAATCCTTTAATGCAGTTTGCAGAAGTAATGCTATTGAATTCTGAGTTGCTGTCTGATTACAGATAATGTTGCATTCAAAACCATCCGGTACACTGGATTTAGCCAGATATTCTTTGGCTTTATCCATGTTATATTCGTAATCCGGAGCAGACTCCAAATATGTCTTCCAATCCTCTTCATTAAATGTACATAATGCCTCATTAATCATGGATGCACTAGCTTCAGATACTGTGTCGTTGGTAATATTTTCAAGAATTTGATTACGATCCAATGCATAATAAATTGCTTTTCTGACATTTGCATCATTGAAAGGTTCTCTTTGAGTATTAAATGCAATGTAATCGGTACCAAACGAAATGCTTTCTGTCACTGTCAAGCTATCATTTTCCCTAATAACTGGAATCTGATCAGTCGGAACACCCATAGTCAAATCCACCTGTCCGGATTGAAGTGCAGATACCAAAGTTGTTCCCTCTGTAATCACTTTATAATCTAGCTTTTCAGGTGCATTTTCTGCATTATTTTCCTTATCCCAGTAATTATCATTTGCCGTCAGAACGATCTCACTATCTTTTGTCCAACTATCAAACACATACGGACCTGTTCCTAAAACTCCCACATCTGTCTTACCAAAGTCTTCTCCACTTTCCTCGTAAAACTTCTGACTAATCACATGTCCTGCTGTCGTTGCTGGAACATACTGCCACAATGCATCCGGACTGCTTAATTTCACAGTCACTTCCCATTCTCCTGTCTTCTCAATAGAAGCTACGTTTGCATACATCCAGTTTAGATAGGATCCTTGGGAAGCATCTTTGATTCTATTAAGTGAGAATACGACATCATCCACTGTCATCGGTGTACCATCTGAAAAAGTGACATCATCCCTTATCTGATACACATAGGTAAGATCATCTTTTTGCTCCCAGCTTTCGGCCAACTTAGGAACCAGTTTATTATCTTGATCAAATGCAAGAAGACCTTCTGTAATCTGGCAGACAACCGCATTCGTATTGTTGTCATATGCAAATGCGGGGTCGCAGGCAATGATATCTGAATTCATACCAATCACCAATTCTCCATCTTCACTCTGAGAAACTACTTTAGCATTATTGTCTGTTTTTTCTTCTTCTCCGCTTCCACATCCGACAGACAAAGTAGCTACCATCACAGCAATCAGACCAATTGACAATAATCTTCTCTTTTTCATATTTCCTACCTCCTATTTTTGATTTTGAATCCACCTGGCAATCAAACAACTGGCATTACAAACGTCGTCAAGATCTACGGTTCCCACTGCTGAATGCATATACCGGTTCGGTATTCCAATTCCGGCTGTTTTTACTCCTGTTCCTGACAGACTGATCAATGCAGCATCTGTCCCACAATTCATAGTAACTCCTATCTGATATGGGATATTTCCGCCTTCCGCTGTATTTACTAATTCTTCCGCCAAATCCACCGGAACAATATTTCCAAGACAACTACTGTTGTTCCAGTCATATAGCATGATCACCGGCCCTTCACCCAAATAGTTTCTTCTGTTATTTGCATCCATCTCCTTTCCTGTTGCCCCAAAACATACATCAAAACAAATTGCTATATCAGGATTTATCAATTCTGCTGCTGGCCCAGAACCTTTAACACCCATTTCTTCCATTACGCTTCCGCAACAATAGACGTCATATTCCGTTTCTTTCCCCTTCAGCATTCGCATTACACCAACTGCAGCGGTGCATCCTGCTCGATTGTCCACTGCCTTTCCACTGAAAACATGCTCATTTAAGATCCGATATCCTCTCTCATTAACTATCATATTACCAGGTCGTATTCCTAAACTTATTGTTTCCTCTCTCGTGTTTGTACCAACATCCAGTCTCATATCTTTATAGGTAATATTTCCATAATCATGCTGCCCCTGATGAACTGGTGCCATCCCCACTACTCCTTCTACCTCCCCTGAGTTCGTATGGATAGTCAATACCTGATTCAAAATCAAACACGGCTCATGCATTCCTACCGGAACAAAAGATACATATCCATCGTCCCAAATATCTGAAACAAGGAAACCTATTTCATCCATATGCGCACTTAGCATGATTTTCTTGGTCCCTTTTCCTTTTTTTACGAAAAAGTAGTTTCCCAACGTATCAATGAAGAACTCATCATAACACCCTGCTAAAAGCTCTTTCATCTGCTCCCCGACCATACTCTCTCTGCCAGAAATTCCGGACGCCTCATGAAGTTTACTTAAAATTTCCCTTGTCTCTAACCTATCCATTCTTCTTCATCTCTCCTTCCACTTTATGACATGCTACAAAATGTCCTGGTGTGATCTCTTTTAAAGGAGGCATTTCAACATCACATTTTCCTTTCTGACAGAATCGACATCTAGGTGCAAATTTACATCCACCGCCGGCATCCATCGCACTTTTTGCTTCTCCTTCCAACATGATCCTGTGCGTTTCCATTGCCGGATGTTCTTTTGGCTTTGCTGAAATCAATGCTTGCGTATACGGATGCAGAATATTCTGAAACAACTCTTCCCCAGACGCTTTTTCTACAACCGTTCCCAGATACATTACCAAGATTTCATCACATACATGTTCGACTACGGTAAGTTCATGAGAAATGAACATCATCGTCAGTCCAAGTGATGTTCTCAAATCTAAAAGCAAATTCAAAATCTGCGCCTGAACCGAAACATCCAGCGCCGATACAGCCTCATCAGCCATAATAAAATCCGGGTTTAAAAGCAAGGCTCTCGCAATAGCAAGTCGCTGAAGCTGCCCTCCCGAAAGTTCATTCGGATGTCGATTCATAAGATCTTCCGGCAATCTAACATTTTCCATAAGTTGTTTGCATCTTTTTTCAGTCTCTTCCGTTCCAATTTTAAAGACCTTTCCGATTTCATAAAAAGATTGGCGGATCGTCATTGTTGGATTAAACGAAGAATATGGGTTCTGAAAAACCATTTGCATTTTTTCTCTATATGACTTTAATTCTTTTTCCCGTAATTTAGAAATATCCTTCCCGTTGAAAAAAATATTTCCATCCGTTACATCCAGAAGTCTCAGCACGCATCGCCCAAGTGTGGATTTCCCACATCCACTTTCTCCTACAACTCCCAGAATTTCTCCCTTATGTATCGTAAAACTCACATCATCTACCGCTTTTACCACTTTCTTTTTACCAAAAAGAGAACTGCTCCGGACATCAAAATATTTTTTTAAGTGTTCTACCTTTACAAGTTCTTCTGCCATCTTTTCACCACCTATTCCTCTTTTATAAAGCAAGCATATTCATGATCAGGCCCTGCTTTCACCATCTCAGGCTGCTTTTTTCTACATTCATCCGTTGCATATGGACACCGGGCTGCAAAAGCACATCCCTTAATCGGCTTAATAAGACTCGGAGGTGCTCCTGGGATTGTAATCAATTTTTCTCCTGGATGGCCGGATTTCGGAATACTGTTTATCAGTGCTTTCGTATATGGATGTTTCGGATGGTCAAATAATTCTTCCACAGTACTGGTTTCTACGATCTTCCCAGCATACATGACAGACGCCCTGTCACACAACTCGGCAACAACTCCAAAATTATGGGTGATAAATAAAACTGACATTCCTATCGTTTTCTGCAAGTGTTTCATTAATTCCAGGATTTGTGCCTGAGTGGTGACATCCAGTGCCGTTGTACACTCATCAGCAATCAAAAGCTGTGGATTGCAGCTTAGAGCCATAGCAATCATAATACGTTGCAACATGCCTCCGCTAAATTCAAACGGGTACTGTTTAATCCGCTCTTTTGCCGGCTTGATTCCTACCATATCCAAAAACTGAATTGCTTTTTCTTTCGCTTCTTCTTTTTTCATATCAGGATTATGTGCGAGCAACATTTCTATCATTTGTTTACCGATGCTAAGAAGAGGATTTAATGAAACGACCGGATCCTGAAAAATCATAGATACTTCGCTTCCCCGCATCTTCCGCACTTCATTCATAGGAAGTCCCAGAATTTCTTTTTCCTGACCGTGCGAGTCACACAGATAGATTTTTCCTTCGTACAACATCCTCTTTTCATCATGGAGACGTAAGATGGATTTTGATGTTACTGTTTTCCCACATCCACTTTCCCCTACCAGTCCATGAATCTCGCCTTTCTTAATCTCCAGATCTACTCCTCTTACCGCACAGACAACTCCTCTTGTCGTCATTAAATTGACATGGAGATCTTCAATCGAAACAACTACATTATTCTTCAACTAAACCACCTGCCATCTTCTTTAATTTTTTGAACGGTGGGAGCTTTCTTTGTGTAGGATCAAGATACATCTGTATGTTATCACTTAATACGTTAAAAGCAACAACCGTAATGATAATCGCAAGTCCCGGAGCAAGTACAAGGGCTGGATTTGTCTGAATATATTGTCTCCCTTCTTCCAACATTGCTCCCCAGTCAGAAGTTGGTGGCTGAACACCAAGCCCCAAAAAACTCATTGCAGCCAAATCCAAAATCGCATATCCGATATCCAATGTCAGCTGTGCGATTAATGTTGGAATACAGTTTGGCAAAATATGCCGGAAAATAATTCTCACATCAGAAAAGCCGATACTTCTTGCTGCCTCTACATAAGTTTTATTTTTTTCCACCATAGTCAGCGATCTCGTTAAGCGGGATAACATAGGCACATAGACAATACCTAAAGCAATAATTGCATTGGCAATGCCCTTACCGAAACTGGCTACTAAAAGAAATGCCAGCAACAGTGCCGGAAACGCAAGGATGACATCCTCAATTCTCATGATAATGTTATCCAGTTTTCCACCATAGTATCCACAAATCACTCCCAAAGGAATCCCTATTACAATAGAGATCAGAACAACCAAAAGCGCACTTAGAAGTGTCGTTCTTGAACCAAACATCAGTCGCGTAAAAATATCTCTACCAACCTGATCGGTTCCAAACAAATGCTCTCCGGAAGATCCAAGGAGTGCCTGTCCAAGGTTCAGTGCATCCGGATCATAGCGTCCGATGATCGGAGCCAAAATGGATGCAATAATAATAATTACGATCACAGCGACCGAAACGATCATTGGAACAGTAAACAGCGTTCCGATATTATTTTTCTTCTTCCTTTTCATCTCTTCACACTCCCTTAATACCGGATTCTTGGATCAACCAATGCATACACTACATCTACAATCAAATTCAGGATCAAAAAGACAGCTACTAACAAAAGCATGATACCCTGTACAATCGGATAATCACTTGTATTAATCCCGGTAATCAAAAGGCTTCCCAATCCCGGAAGTGCAAACACATTTTCCACAAGTACTGCTCCTACAACCATAGCTCCGATCTGAATACTTGCAACTGTAATAACCGGGATCACCGCATTCTTAAAAGCATGACGGTAAATAATCTTTCCTCTTGAAATTCCCTTCGCTTCTGCTGTTTCCACATAGTTTGATTTTAATTCCTTAATCATGCTGGTTCTGGTTACTCGTGATACCAAGGCCAATAGACTAAAGGACAACGCAATTGACGGAAGCCAGATCCGGGAAAAATATTCTCCAACCGATTCATATGTTCCGGTAAAATTAGCCCCCGGTATCCGTGCCATAATCAGGATCATAAAAATACAAATCAAAAATACCGGACAGGACACGAAGACAATCGTCAATATGGAAATCACCCGATCCAATACCGTATTCTTTTTTACCGCGCATATCGTTCCAGCCAGAATTCCTATAACACTTCCTATAATGGAACTTAATACCACAAGACCCAATGTTACCGGAATTCGATCCGTAATCATCGCACCAACTGATTCCTGATTCTTATAGCTGATTCCAAAATCCCCATGGAAAATTCCACCCATCCAACGCAGATATTGTTTAACGATTGGCTCGTTTAAATGGAATTTTTCTTGAGCCGCCTGTATTGTTTCGGTTGTAGCCTTCTTCCCACCCAGAATAACCGTAACTGGATCTGTAGGAGACATTCTGACTATGGCAAATATAAGAATCGATACAATGAAAAAAATCGGTATAATCTGAATTATTCTTTTAACTATGTACTTTGCCACCTTCACCACCTCGTTTCTTTTTCTTTTGAATCTCTATGTTTTCCCTAACAAACAAGAAAAAGGAGATTACGAAATCTTTTTCGTACTGTCTCTAATAATCAACTCCGGTTGAAAAAGAATATGGCCGGCTTTGTACTCATCACGTGTACTTCCCGTAATCAGTAATTTCACAGCCTCCCGACTCATTTCAAGGACCGGCTGTGATACCGTGGTAAGAGGAACCGGAAAAAAACGTGAGAATAAGATATCATCAAATCCGACTATGGAAACATCCTCTGGAATCTTGGTCCCTTTTTCCGCTGCAACCTGCATGATTCCAAGTGCCATCATATCATTAAAAGCAAAGATTGCTGTCACATCTTGGTTTAATAACTTTTCAGCACATTCAATACCACTTTCCAAGGTATAGTTCCCGTGATAAATCAAACTATCTGCCAATTCAATGCCATGTTTTTTCAACCCTGCCTTAAATCCTTCAAGACGCTCCATAGAGTCCCCTGAATATTGACCTCCGGCAATACATCCAATCTTTTTATGCCCCAGACCCGCCAAATGCTCTGCCGCCAGATAACCTCCTTTTTGATTATCTACTGAAATGCAACTGGCATCTTCTCTTTCAAATGTCTGATCAATGAAAACAGCGTTCATATTAAAATTTTCAATCATCTGGAACATTTTCGGGTTTACTAATCCGCTATCTGAATCACCAACAATCACATCCCGAACTCCGTTCTGATACAGCATTTCAAGATACTGGTAGATTTTTTCATTATCATTATCTGTATCACAAAGCATTGTCCGATAATTGAAAAGCCGGGCTTCATTTTCAACTCCCTTTGCCATATCGGCGAAAAAGGTATTGCGGATATCCGGAAGAATCAGACCTATGATATTAATTTCATTTTTTACCATAGCTCTGGCAACTTGATTTGGAATATAATTAAGTTCTTCCGCAGCCTTAAAAATTTTCTGTTTTGTTTTCTCTGCAATTTTATTTGGTCTGTTGTTCAATACCAACGACACCGTTGTAATAGAAAGATTAGTTTTCTCCGCGATATCCTTGATCGTTGTTCTCATTCACCATCCTCCTTTTAAGGTAAAACGTTTTATCTTATTTTTTTTATAATTACTATTTAATTTTCCAACTTCATTTTATCCGCTACATCTCTCCTTCCTTCAGTAAAACGTTTTACCTGGTTTCTATAAACCACGCGCACTTCTCTTTTTCTTCAGGTAAAACGTTTTATTTTTCTAAAAATAAAACGCGAAACACCATGATATTTCAATCTATTACTAATCTATCACATATATTTTCATTTGTCAATCATCTGACCTCGTATTTATTTTCATTTTTTTACAATAGATATATTTTTAACTATCTTTTTCGTTTAATTATGCATATTTTCTGATTTTTTAGACATTAATTTCGACTCAAAATTTCTTCATACAACCAAAAAAAGTGGATCTTTTCAGCATTTATCATATAGCCGAAAAGATCCACTCTTTTATCCAATACATTTATCACCGGATAGCTGCCAATGTCTATCAGTTTTTCCACCAGAAGGAACTCCTCCTTTTTGATTTTATTTCCACTGTTCTTGTAATTAACTCAAACATTTTTTCGCTGTTGTTTAGTTTACTATTATCGTCAATAAAGAACATGCTGCATTTCGCCACATGAATAATTTCTTTAATCTGGTTTTTTCCAATGTTATGAAACATTCTAGATTTCTCATTCAGACAATGTACTTCATCAGCATAAGTCAATATAGGCCTAACATTTTTTCTGCCATATTTTCGATAACAGAGTCTTACTTCTAAAACCCATGCTTTATTTCAAATGCTTTTCTCTTAGCAACTTCTTCATCTTGCAAATCATAAAATTCATTTGCAGACTGAAGTATTATTCTACCAGCATCGATACCTGCATCTATTAGACTCTGTTTCATAACTTCTTTTTTATTTGGATCAAACCACACAATTGTCCAATTAGCTTTCTTCCTACTCAAAGCATCAATTTCGCTAAAGTATGGCATATCTATTCCAGCTAAAGAATGACCTACCACCATTATCTCAGAAATGTCTTCTCTTGATATTCTATACAAGTCTGGCATATAGCGATTAATATCTTTTAACGTAGTTCTGTAATAATCTCTTACAACTTTACAAATACTGATTTGTTTTTCATCAAAGTATTCTTCAGCTTTCTTTTTCTTTTCTTCTATTGCCTCTATTCTTTCTAAGTTTCCATGTCCTAAAACAGGATCTACAGTGTAATCCCTAAGCGAACCATGAATATGAATAACGGAAGAGTCCGAAATACCATAAACAGTCTCAAGAGTCGCTGTATAATTAAAATTAATATACAGATTATGCTTAAGTTTATCGATTTGAGATACCTTTGGCAGAGTATCTCTGATTCTAATTGTCCTTATCCATCTTTTTAGATATATAGCTAATTTCTTAATATACTGATATTCTTCTGTAAAATACTCATATAATGTATCTTCAATACCAACATCTCCAGATTCTAAATCCATCTCAATTGATATGGCATTTTCGATAATAATATCTTCATCAATATTTGCTAAATTGGTTTCCAATTCATTCCACAATAAGTTTTTCTTTGCTTCATCAGACATATTGGGATAAATATCGTAATGCATTTCAAATGCACAAAGGAAATCATAATCTACTTTTTCGAGATATTTTCTAAAATCCCAATACTGTGTTGGTAATCCATGAGCTATGTCAAAACCATTTCCAATAATATATAATTTCACGCTTACCTTTCTTTCTTCACATACGTCTGTTCAATATCATACCCAAACGCTCCCATCATCTGCACAAAGGTATTATTAACCACTCCATTAGGCTTCTTTATCACTCGATTCACATTCAATCCTTAATACAATACTTTCCAGATTTTCTTCATAATTATTTTTCAGACTAATTTCCCTGACAATACTGTCGCCATTATGAATAAGTGCATATGTCAAATACTTATCTACACGACAAATAATTTCCAGCCCGATCAAAAACTGTTTTTGTCGTCTCTTACATATTCTCAATTTTCTCCCCTTTTTCTCTTTTTGGTACTTTATCAGGAAAGAGGCGATTTATTAATCAGACTTATCCGGAGCCCTCTACAATCCCCGAATTATATTCAAATAATCCTGTCTCTGAGCCACAACTGCATAGATAACCACTCTCTTTCTTTCTTCATCTACTTTGTAGAACACAAGGTTTTTTTCTAAAACTAACACTCTATATCCTTGCCGTCTTAAGATTCCATATCTGGGGATGATTCCAATATCCGGATGATCACTCAAATGCAAAATACTTTCCTCTAATTCATCTAATTTCTGCAATGCAACTTCTAAACCGAAATTCTCGTTGATATAAAGGATAATTTTACGGATCTGCTCATCTGCTGTATCAGTACGAACAACTGTGTATTTCATGTTATTTCTCCTTCAACATCTGTCTCAGATCACGGAAAGTATTTTCAATGGGTTCTACCCTTCCGTTCTTCTCATCATCTTCAGCTTCTGCCAGAATTTCCAATAACTCTATTCTTGACTTCATCCTCTTGTATTCATCATAAGAAAGAGAAACAGTATCTCCTCTGCCGTTCACTGTGATAATGACTGCCTCTTTGTTTTCCCTGCACTGCCTCGATATTTCACTGTAATGATTTCTCAGATCTGCTGATGGACGAATAGATTCTTGTAATGAAAACATAATCGTACCTCCCGTCTTTTTATAGGCGTATTATATCATCTAATGACTATTGTTTCAACTATCCCTTTCGCGATTTCACTACACCATTTACTACACCATTTTCTTTCAAAATGACGATTTTTGACGCTCCCAGACAAAAAGTAAGAACCCGCAAAAACCTTGTAAAATAAGGCTTGGAATTGTCAAGAAAAGTGTAGTCGTATAAACTCACTAAATTCCATTTGCTCCTACGCTGCAAGAAGTGTCTCTTCCTGCAACAATCTATATACGGCCGGAGGATAACCTCCTGGATTAGCCGTATAGATTCTTTTTTGATTGTAATAAGTGAAGACATATCGGAAAATTATTGACTTCACGTTTTCTCTTTTCATCCTATATGTAGGTATTCGATAGAGTAATTCCTTTTTCAATGTGGCAAAGAAACTCTCCATCCGAGAGTTATCATAGCAGTGATCTACTCCGCTTAAACTTTGATCAACGCCTGCCTTGGATAATGTTTCGCGGAAAGATTCACTTGTGTACTGGCTGCCTCTGTCAGAATGAAGAATACAGCCATCAAGCTGATATCTCTTCGTTACGGCATTAAAAGTATCTATACATAATTCTTTCTTCATGTTATCTCTCATAACAAGGGAAAGTATTTCACCATTATAGCAGTCAAGAATAGGAGAAATATAGAGTTTTCCATCCTGACATTGAATCTGTGAAATGTCTGTCAGCAGTTTTTGTAATGGCCGTGAAGCGGAAAAATCCTGTTTAATCAGATTTTCTTTTTCTTGGATTTCTGTTGTTGCATGGGTAAGTCCTTTTGGCTTACGGCGCGGTTTATGAAGCCAGCCGTGTTCTCTCATGATCCGTGTGATTCGACGTATTCCGGCTTTCAAGTTCCTCTGCAGTAATGCTAGCTGCATCCGAGGTGCACCGTAATTATCATTATACGGAGATTCATTCAAGATATCTTGCATGGCAGCCGAAAGAACATCATCCTTACTTGGTTTTCCAAGGTCTCTACGATACTTATAGTAACCTGAAACACTGACGCAGAGGATTTTGCACATGAGTTTTATCGTCCACTTTCGATTATGATGTTCGAAGATAAAGATATCGCTGATGCGCTCTTACTTCTTTCGGCGTTGTGCGAAAAAACCAAGGGCCTCCTGTAAAATTTCATTGGCATGCTTTAATTCAGCATTTTCTTTTTCAAGTTCAAGAATGCGTTGCTCTGAAGGTTTTGCAGACATCCGTTTATGTCCGCTTCCACATAAATAATCATTCCCATACTTTTTTCGATTATTTCGCCACCCAGATAAGGTATAATATGGGATTCCCAACTGAGCCGCAGCTGCTTTGACTCCGATCTCATCGGATAACTTTACTGCTTCATCTTTAAATGATTTGTCGTATTGCATTATCTCACCTTCCTGTTATCTATACATTTATATTATCATAGATTTGGTGAGTTTTACGACTCTACTTAAATGATACCACTCCAAAATGCTCGAAAAATCGTGGGCAAAATACTTTGCTGAAAATATATTTCCTGCAA
>ERZ894236.1307-NODE-1307-length-18467-cov-8.97789_pt1 | contig 18467 bp, 10 predicted proteins | sample MGYA00380297_ERZ894236 | MGnify/ENA primary metagenome ERZ894236 (study PRJEB32331, sample SAMN06328420) | human gut metagenome | biome: human gut microbiome; feature: stool | host: Homo sapiens | collected 2014-08-04 ... | reverse complement strand
CTGCCATAGTTGACAACCTTTGTGCAGAAACAGCTTTATGATTGGCGAAATTCTTCATAATAAATTGAGTGTAAAAGTTCATCTAATTCAAATTCGAAACCGGATTCGCGTGTTGGACTTATACGTTCCGCCTGCACTTTCAAGGTTCCTTTTCTGTTACAAGCATACGGTTCCGATGTAATTTTGTAGACATCTCCACAATCTACTCCATACACTGCTTTGAATTTACGTCCAGTCCATTTTTTCTGTTTCATTTTCAAACATCTCCTTTCATCATTCATTGGTTCTACAGATAGAATGGCAATTATTTTCGCAAACAAAAACACCCGGAGAACCCGGATGCTTTTGCCAACATGATGTTTTTTATGAGGGGAGTATACAATTTTTCGTTCTAATCTATGGGAGGATAACGGGGAGTCCCTGCGGTATTCATACAGAATGTGCGGGGCCTCCCCCTATTTCTTAGTTATTTATCGAAATGGTTCGAGAGCCTCACCGTTTGGTTACAGAAGATTTTCAGCGAAGCGCTCACTTTATTTTATATTTTATGTTTTCATTATATCTACTTGAGAGCAAACTGTCGATTTCTCGGACAACAGAATTTTCCCGAAATAAAAACCCCAGTTAAGAAAACCAGGGTCTATAATGCTCTTATATATATAAATATTGGCAAACTATATTGAAAGTTCATCTTCCAAACCTGTTGGAAGTGTAAAGTCATCAAATCCTGGAACGCCTTCTGTTTCCGTTTCCGGCATCACCGATTCTGCTGCTGCATCTTCTGTGTCTGCTTTCTTTGCATTGCTTGTTGTCATTTCATGAGTAAGCTCCTGTGCTTTTTCTACTGCTTCCGTTTTTGATACAACAACCGGCTTTCCTGCTTTCAGTGATACCATAAGTGGCTTTTCAGCTTTCATTCCTACCACAAGCCCCCTGTTGTAGCCACTCTCATAAGCCTGGTCTATCATGGCTTCCATCTCGGACTGGTCAATCACGATTTCTCCATTCTTTCTTTTCTGATAATTCCAAAACATTTTAAATTCTTTCATCTTTTTCGTTCCTTTCTTCTATTTTATATATCTGATTATAGTATGAGAAATCGTATATCTAAGATATAACGCGCCAGACAAAATGAAAAGCCCAAAGATGAAACAAGACCTCTTTGAGCTTTTCATAATTAAAAAATTGTCAATTAATTCTTATTTTTACCACGTTTTTGTAACAAGTTCCATATTTCCTTTTTATTTCTGTGCACGCCACTTCGCAAGGAATTGTTTGTTTCCTGTCGTGCCTACCGGAATAGAAATGAAGTATTGGCCTTCATCGACTACCGCAACGGTTGTCACCTGAAAAAAACATGTTCGACAATATCCGCCATCTGAATACCAACTTGTACTAAACGTATGCTGACCCTTCGATAAATTCATTGGCACATCATTCACAATATTCTTGCCATCAATGGCCATGCTTTCAATTTCGACAACGCGCCCTCCTTGCATTATCAAACTCATATTAAAACTAACCTGTCCGTCTTCTGGCATTTCGAATGTGAATTCTGAAGAATGATAACCTTCCCCGCCGTCAGGACATGGCAGGCCTAATCCAAAGCTTCCATCATATTGCATTTGCCACTCACTGCCACTGACTAACGATAAGTTAGCATCCCGACTTCCTGTTCGTTCGAACCAGCCTTCAAACTCATAGCCCGGCTTTGTAGGTATTGGCAATGCGCTTAATCCTAAGTCTGTAAAATATTCAGTTGGATAATTACTTGGCATTGTTCCGCCATTTACATCATATGTGATGCGATATGGGGCATTCACCACCAAAGTATGGCTCTCAGTAATATTTTTAGGAAATGTTCCGCTGGGGTATTTCTTATAATTGTCTGACGCATCATAGAACGTCTTTGATGTAATGTAATCCATATATGGTGTTTTGATATTCTTAGGAGTCTTAATACTTTTCAAATTAGAGCAATTAGCGAACATGCTCTTCATATTCGTAACATTTGAAACATCAAAATTACTCAAATCCAAAGTCTGTAATGCGGAGCATGAGTTGAACATATACCGCATATCTGTAACTTTTGATGTGTCAAAATTGCTTACATTCAGTGTCTGCAACATTCCACATCCACTAAACATAGAATACATATCTGTAACTTTTGGTGTGTCGAAACTACTTAAATCCAATGTCTGCAGCACAGAACATTCCTCAAACATCCGATACATATTCGTAACTTTTGATGTATTGAAATTACTTACATCCAACGAGTGTAATGAATAACAATCATTGAACATATATTCCATACTCGTAACATTTGATGTGTCAAACTGGCTTAAATCCAACGATTGTAATGTTTCGCAATAACTGAACATATTTTCCATACTCGTAACATTTGATGTATCAAACTGGCTTAAATCCAATGTTTGTAATGCGCGGCAATTGACGAACATTCTATCCATATTCGTAACATTTGATGTATTTAACTTAGATACATCTATGCTTGTAGCATTGTTAAATCCGCCAAACCATTCTTCACAGCTTAATGGAGCAATCTCATCAACAACCTTTACGCTTTGTATATTTTCTCTAATGTCATACCAAGGTATTCCCCAATTACCATTCGTTATAAATTCGATATCAATGTAAATATCCGTCACTGTCTTTCCTTCAAACTGACTTCCTTGCTCAGGCACTTCATACCGCTTGTAGAAATTCAACGACTGGTCATCTGCGCTGTAAACTGCGAAGGCCTTCAGCTCTTTCTGTATAGGAGGGGTAGTGAAGTTGTTAATTACCATTGTGCTGTCCGAATAATCCTGCCATTCATATTTCTCATTCGTAAAGATGGATGTCGGATACTCTGTGTCATTGATTGTTTCCAGCGTGTAAACAGCATGGTCATCAAAAACCTTGACTTCTTTGCTGTCTGACTGTATATCTACCAGATGATACCTACTGACATCACTTTCCGTTACGATGTAAACGCCGCATGGTATTTCATCAAAAATGACTTCAATTTCTACCCAGCCGTCTTTGCCGGTATTTGCTTTAACATATTCTTCTGTGAAAGTCGCTGCCTCGTAGAAGGTATGTGTTTCTCCGCTTAAATCCTCACCGGTCATCTTAAAGATGAAACTTACATCTCCATGCGTTTCATAAAAATCCTTTGCCCTGATGCGTTTTGTAACAGATGCTTTTGTTTCACCAACACCTGTAAACGTCAATGTCTGGGATTCTGCATTGATATCTTTGTGCTGTGCAACAATATTTTCTCCCATAAAAATTTCTTGATATACCACCGCGGTCTTACCAATCAAATTAGTGGCATCAAATTCTAATACGACATCATAGCTGCCTTCTGATGCAGTAGGCTTGAACTCTTCTGTAAATATCAAATCCTTTCCTTTTGCATCTTTTAATACATTACCCGTTGATTTATCCACCAAAGTTGTCTTGATGATATGACCCATGCCAGCTTGAAGTCTTGTATAGGAAACTTGGTCTGTGACGGAGGCGTTCTTGATTGCCATAGCTTCCTGCGTTTTATTTCTGGTATCAAACGCCTTAGTCGTTACTTCTGGGAATAAGAGGGTTTCATATTCATTGTCCAATGCTGTATTGTGCTGCAACACCGTAGCGCCATCCAGCTTAATATTTGCCACAGCTGTCAACGCCTTTCCGTTGAGCTTGCTTGCATCAAATGTTGTTTCCAACTCAAACTCTCCATTCATGGAGGTTGGCTTAAACGTCTGCGTCTTTGTCACCTTATTACCGGATGCGTCCTGATACACTTTCTTTGTATCCGTATCATAAAGGCTCCATTCAATTGTGTAAGTCTTGTCTGTCAGAAAACCTTTGTATGATATGATATCACGTACCGTTAAGTTTTTGGAGGGATACGCTACGTTTGTCCTATTATCGGTATTGTAAATATTGGTATCAAGTCCGGCAATATAGACCGTCTGGTCCGCATCGTTATAGTCCTCGTGTGCAGTATAGAATATCTGCTGAGCGCCCGGCAGTTTTAATTCATACAACCGTTCAAATACGACATACTCACCGGAATGCAATTCTGTGGAGTCAAATGCAATCTCCACATCTACAGAACCACTGGATGCATCTGCTGTAAAGAAAGCCCTTTTCATAATAACTTTACCGGTCTTATCTTTTGCAGGCTCTTCCCTGTATTTATCCATCAGTGTTGCTTCCAGACAATACATCGTTCCTGTTACAGCGCCCTGATATGTGACTGTATCTTGAACAATGGTGTTACTGTTTGGACTGATGATTTTTGTTCCTGATGATTTGTCCTTTGCATAAGTATCAATTTGCATACAGGTTACGGTCTGGTCTGCATTATTAATGTCTTTTTCAGATGTCAATTCTGTCAGTTTTCCAGTTGGTTTTCCATATTCCATTACATCTGCATAAAGTGTCTGATAGGAAACAAGAGTAACTCCTGCATATTTCGATTTATCAATCACATATTCAAACTGGACTGTGCCTTCACTTCCATCCATAATATTAGGAGTAAACTTCATACTTGTCTCTTCGACTACAGCACCTGTATCCTTATTGACCAACTGTCCTTTAATCGTGTATTCGATATGAGAACTCAATCCGCTGTATGTAATCGTATCCACAAGTGTTCCAGTTCCGGAAGGGCTGAAAAACTTCTCCCCTTCTGCTGTCGTCAGTACTGTTTTCACAATCTCTGGAACATAGAAGGACTGCTTTTCGTCCTGCAGGCTGTTGTGCGTATTGGATAGGTTCGGGTCAAGCCATTGTGCATACAATATTAATTGAGACTGACCCGATTCAGATTCACTTAGTAATGGCTTTGTAATGGTCTGCGTATCCGCATAATATACGCCGCTTCCATCTGGTTCGGTATTCCATCCATCGAAAATATATCCCGTTTTTTGAAATTGATTATTAGGCAATACTATAGGTGAGTCATACCACGAGGAACGTGGAGACATGTATCCAATTGTAGAGCCATTTCCATTAAAAATAATCTGATATTGAGTAAAACAATTTAATACTACCTCTTTTGAACCGGAGATTGTACCTGTGCTTTCTGAACTATTCTCATCGTATCTTACATCAGGAAAAGTATCAATGTCAGCTATTTCATATTTTGTACCATACGGCACTTCTGTATTGTAATAATCCGTTACATTATCAGCAACTAATTCGCCATCCAACAACACGTCAAAGGCAAAATATCCCTCCGTATTATCTTTTTTAATTCCATTCACATTTAACGATATATCCATAGTGCATAATGGAACCCATTTCGCATACAAAGTGACAGTTGCACCATTTGTTGTCGTCAAATTTTTAGCTGACTGTTCATCTGTATAAACCACGTCTCCTTCCGGAGTTATCGCCCACCCGGCAAAAGCATAACCTGGTCGGCTGAATCCATTTTTAGAAAGGGGCTTAGCCGCATCGTAGGTATGACTGCTCTTTTCAGTTGTACCACTTGTTGCACCGTTTCCATCATATTGAACAAAATAACTAATAGGTTTCCATATCGCATAGACATTTACTGATTTATGGCCTTTCGATATATCAACGCCTAAGCCTTTCGCCATATCTCTGCCAAGCATATTTGTATCTTCACCTTGTATATATCCGCCTGTCGTGGTAGTTCCCCACGTTTTTGTTCCTATATATCCAGTCCGTTGCAGTTTCCATGTGCTGAAATTATAGTGATTGCTTGTTTTATTCGCCGGATATACATAATTTCCAAGATATTGATTACTGGAAGTGGCAGGTTTTCCGTTTACGCTAGTCGCTCCATTACTGTAATAATTAACAGTTAAATTATAAATCGGATTTGGAGCTTTCCAACTTGCAGCGCATCCTGAACCATACCAAGTGCCTCCCGTATACTCAGCCTGTGTCCATGGACAACTATATGTCCCACCATACGGAACAGTAGCATATGTCATTGTTAAGGCATAGTACTGTCCTGAACCATAAACATTTACTCTTTTTGGTCCGAAGTTTAGTGTAAGAGCTGTCCCACCAAAACTACTTCCACTTTTTACTTCAACCCATTGATGAATTTCCAGATTGTATCCACTTCCATTATCTCCGTTATTAAATATTTCTGTTACAGTACGGAAATAAGAAGGTCCCGGACCTGCCCAGTCTCCATAGGCTACAGCTACCATTCCGCGAGGCTGCTTTCGCTCTCCCGCAGGAACGTCATAGCCATATGCATTAAAAAATTGTGTCTTGAATTCATCAAATGAATCTGAGGATATAAGCGAGTTTATTATCCCTAAGATATCCATTTCTGTCTTTTCGACAATCTTCTTAAACCCCGAGTCATTCAGGCTGAACTGTTTGATTTTGTTTAATACTTCCATGCATACAGATGCAGAATTTGCTGCAACTGATACTTCTTCTATGTCAGCGCCGCTTTTCGGGATGTCTTCAGCAAATTCGGAAACACAGATATCTGCGAATTCTTTTAATTCCTCATTGTTCAAAGAATCTAGGATAACCGCTCTGCCTTCGTTTCCTATAAGTCCGAACGTTTCATAAAAATAACCGCTTTTTAACAGTTCATCCCTGATTTCTTTATAAGTAAAGTTATTATCTGTTATTTTCTTTTCAACCGCTTTTACGGCTTCAAGGATTGTATTGGATGTTTTCTCATCTATCGGTGCAGTTACAGACGGCAGAATCTTTACTGTCACGAAAGGCAGAGTGATTTCAGCATCATCATACTGTTTCTGCAGTTCTGCCGATAAAACATAGCTGTCATTCCATTTTGGATAAAATGTGTACTCATCATATTCCGTATGTATGACATCATCATCACATTCCCATGTTACCGCCATGCTTTGTTCCCCGTCTTCTGTCTGTATTGGCAGAGAAACTGGTAACATACTGGTGATATCGCTTTTTTGGTCTTTCAAAATCTGACGATATGTATAGGCTGCAGTTCCTGTTTCTTCGAAATCAATAAAATCCTTGATAACCGTCCGCCCCAAGCCTTCCTGAATGTCAGATTCACTCATCTTAGCTGCCTCTTCGATGAACAATTTTGTTTTGGCTTTTGCTGCATCAAAAAGATTACCTGCAGCGTTCCCGGCTTTTTCAAATAAACTAGGATTATTCTTTTTCTCTGGCATAGAATAGACAACAGAAGGGTCATCCGGGTCCACTACAGTTTCGGTTTCATCCATGTTTTCTGATTCTTTCTCTTCCGGAGTCTCTGTATCTGCTCGAACCTCTTTTAAGTCTTCCTCTTCTGCGTTTTTCTTTTCTGAGCTTTCCTTATCAGCATCCATACCTGTTTCTGCCTCAGTATTTTCACTGACAGGTGATTCCTCGACATCAGATACTGCAATATCCTGTGTCTCTGTCAGAGACTCTTCCGCTTTAGTCTCCTCTATTGTTCCTTTACCCAGCAGGTTATTAACTGCTCCTTTTAACGAATTTCCAAAAGCTCGGATGCCATCCATAAGGAGATTTTCTGATGCTTTATTGTTTGCAAGCATTTTGTCTGTCTTACCATCCCCTAAATACAGATATTCGAAAACAACATAACCTTTTCCTCTTAAATCTTCCGGTTCAAAATTGAAATGTACTTCCTGTTCTGAAACCGATTCTTCCGCTGTAAAGGTACGTGAGGAGGAAAGCTCTTCTCCGTCAATTTGAATGACTTTTCCGTTCGCCTTATCAACAATCTTTCCTACTAAAGTATAGGTGTTGCCTTTTATAAGTCCTTCCATTTTTACAAGGTCTGTGATGCCGGTATCTTTGGATACTAGAATATCCTTATCGGTCTGTGTCTCTTTGATTGTAGGTATGGTAATGGACTGGGCTGCATTTTTCGTATCTTTTTCATACGTCCAAATCTCTTCGCCCATTTTTACTTCTACAAAAGAATGCATGCTTTTCCCTTCATACTTCCGTAAAATAGAAGAAGGGATTGTATATTCCAATGTATAGGTCTTACTGAAATCTTCTGTTTCAGAAACACTGATAGTATCTTGAATTGGTGTTCCATCTTCCGCTTTAACCGGACTGCCACTTGCATTCACAAGCGTTCCTGTAATCTTCATATTGCTGCTGAATCCTTTTTTCGGAAGGTTTTCAAATTTTACGGTGTCTGTCAATACCGTATCACTGTTCTTCAACAGCACTTCATGATGCCCGGTTTCTTTTTCCGTAAGTTCCGTAACCACCTTTGCAAACGGCAAGGTCTCATCCGCATCTTCTATATCATTATGGACAGCGTAGATTCTGGAATAATCCGGCGTGCCGTCTGCGTTCCGCTTATATAGTTTTACACAGCAGACAATGGATTTTCCTCTCAAATCCGCAAGTGTCTTTTCACTTAGGGTAAGACTAGGGGATGCTTCCCCGTCAATGCCAGCTTCGCTTGATTTTGTGACCACTGTTCCGCCTTTGATGATGTCACCAGTTTCATCTGTCAGAGTCTCACCAGTTTCCTTATCCATCAGAGTCAATTCCACATACCCTTCACTCATGCCGGAAATTTTTACCGTATCGGTTATCAGCCCGACACCAGTAAATCCAGTAGAATTATATCCATTAGTATAAACTTTTGTATCAATAGTGATAGAATTGTTGACTACCTTGCCAAAATCAAATACCGTTTCATTCTCATTGATAACAAATTCTCCGGTAAACATTTTTAATCCAATGTTCTCATTACATTCTAATTCTTCTATATAATAAGACCCATACGGAAGTGCTCCAACATTGTCATCTATATGGTCTGTATCTCCAAACCAGATTCCCGCACCAACTTCTCCACTATTTGTCTTATAAGAGTGCTTCGCATAACTGGATTGGGAACTAAAATACCCGTTTTCATCTGTTCGAACAATTACTTCCTGTCCTGTCTCCTTACAATAAATCCGGAACGGAATATTTGCCATCACCTCATTTGTTTTACCATTAACTTTGGTAAAACTGAAATCGCCGCGGACTACAGTATCTTGACCTTTAAAAGTATTACCGCCTGTAAGAGAAACAACATCTCCTGCTTTTTGGATTTGTACCAAATATAAAGAATCTTCTGTTTTTCCATTTCCATCTTCAAGTACTAAGTTATTATTATATCCTTCCGGAGCTTTAGTTTCTTCAATCGTTAGCGTTCCTCTAGGAATTGTCGGCATACCATTTTGATAATACAGTGCATCGCCGCTTACTTTATAGTCTTCGTGCAATCTCGTGTAATATTTAATTTCTCCTGAACTTGTTACCTTTTCTTGAGTTTCTATAACCCACGTTCTTGTTGCCTTTTTTGGTAAATTTGTTTTTGTATATAATCCATCATAATACTTCAATGTAAATTGAGCACCCGCAAGCGAGGCTGCCCCCTGCACTTTTTCACCTGTTTCTGCATCTATTTTACTTATAGTAATTGCAGCCGGGTCATTTATTGGAGTATCTGATACATTCACAGTAACAGTCTGAGAACTTACGACAGTAACTTTTTTTACTTCTTTATTTAAAACAAAACCTTTTGGTGCAGTTTTTTCTTTTACAAAATAAGTACCGGCATCCAGATTTACCGTATTACTGTTTCCGTTTGCATCGGTTGTAAAAGTTGTCACCTGATTACTGCAGCCCGAATCGGTATATACACCATATACAGCGCCTGCTAATGAATATAATTTATTATTTGCAGAAATAGATGGATTCGATGAGCTTTTCTTTAACTTTAAACTTCCTTGATTGTAAGTCTGACAAAGTATACTCTGTGTCCATCCGTTTCCGCCGGTATAACTTGTATTCATATAGTAGCAGGAATAAGTAGCGGGCGGAGCTGACATACTCATCATGTTATTGGCAACATTAAGCAAAGCCTGTTTTGTATATTCATCCAATCCTAGAAACGCATAATTTGCCTCTGAATCGCTACCTACATAGTATTTTGCAAATATATAAGAAAGAACTACATGGCTGTAACAATATTCATACTGCTGAGAACCATCTCCGATATTTCCATATCTCGCTTTATATGTGGAATAGCCGGGACCGCCATAACTATAAAAAGCAGCCTTTCTTACATAACTATTGTTAACCAGAGAAGCTGTATAAGTTCCTGCATACGGAGTAGCCCTTTTCGGTTCCAAACAGTATGCATAGAACCCCTCACTTGTTGTGAAGTAGTTTGTAAGATACGCCCCATACCATACAGTCGCTCCTACATTTAACCCAATGGATTTACTTGCAGCAGCACGCGATGCCTTTCTAGCCTTTTTTTCTGTTACGGAAGCATTTTCTTTTGCAACATCAATTTCTTCTTTCTCCTTGTCAGATATCTTTATTTCTGCAAATTCTGCGGAAATCGTAACATCCATATCCGGCATTGTAAACAAAAGTTCTCCTTTTTCATCGCATTCCAGTTTTTGAATTTCTTCTCCAGTGTCAGTCACGATTGCAGCAAGGTCTGAAAGTTCATATCCGTATGCTGATGCAACGCGGATACTTACCTCATCTCCTGCTTTTACCGTTTTATCTCTTTTTTCTTCCTGTCGTTCCATTTGAGCAATGGCTTCTTCCATGGCTTTCATCGGGTCATTTTCATCTGCCATAACCGGCTCTTCCTCAAATGGAAATACCAAACTACCATTTTCTGTATCGTTCAGGTGTACTGTAAACGAATCCTCTTTCTTTTCTGTATCCGAAACAGATTCATCTGAATTAACATTACTTTCATCCGGGGTATTGGCAGAATCATTTTCTCCATTTCCGGACACTGTTGATTCTTGCTGAGTAGCACCCTTATCCGTTTCTTTTTGGATATCATTCAATTCTTCGCCGGATTCATTAACTGATGGTGTTGTACTATTCCCTTCAGCAGAGCTGTTTGAATCTTTTGATTCTTGGTTTTCTGTCTCTTCAGTTGCTGCATTTTGTGCATGAACCGGTTCAGAAAGAACAGACGGAACCAACATACATCCTGTGAGTAATAACGCCAAAATCCGTTTTTTGAAATATTTCACTACAATTCCCTCCTTTTAATTTCTATATATAGTATGAAAAAACATATAGCAAACCTACAAAGAACGAACTTTCTTGCGTCCGTTACAAGATTCAAAAAAAGAAGGAGCAAACTGCTCCTTCTCATTATGTACTATTTACTTATATGCCCCACAGGATGTACAATAATATCGACCTGTTTCTACCCATTGTGTTTCATAATGTCCGCCACTTGGAACTTCAATAACCGTATATCCAAATGGACAACCATCAACGGAATGCTGTTCCCACTGTGTGTCATTATCAAACTGCATTCCGCATCCACATAAAATTTTTCCAACATAATCATCAACCCAAACCTGCTGCTCCGCCATCTCCGGCGCCCATGTATGGTTTACCGGAGGCGGTGTAGGAGCCGGCTGTTCCTGTGCCGGCGGAACATATTCTCCTCCACCCGTATTGTTATCCGGAGTACCGGTATTTGTACTGCCGCTAGAAGAACCGCTGTTGTTTGTACTGTTTCCACTGTTGGTATTCGTATTATTAGCGGTACTTGTGTTATCTGCGTTGTTATCTGCAGATTCTTTCGATTTTTTGGAATCGTCTTTTTTTCCAGACTCTTTTTTCTCGGCATCTTTCTCTTTGGACTCTGCTTTTACTGCCGTTCCATCTGCCTGAATGACCAAATTGCCTTTGTCAGCCAGCTCTTTCGCCTTATCTTTGGATATCACTTCCATTTTGATTTCTGTCTGAATAACGTTTTTCTCGGAAACAGGCTTTTTCGCCTTTTCATCCTTTGTGCTTTCTGTCTTTGCCGTTTCTTTCTTATCTTTGGATGTTTCTGCTGTTTCTTTCTTATCTTTGGATGTTTCTGCTGTTTCTTTCTTTTCCTCGGTTTTCGCTGCATCCTTGCCGTCTGCCTGTTCTTTCAAGGTCAATGTAACCAGAACGGTATATGTACCTTTCTTCGTCAAATCTGCATCTTTCATATCACACTGAATGTCTTTGACCTGACTTTTCTGCTTTTCATCGACAGCATCCATCAGGATTTTGTCCATATCCAGATTCTTTGCGTTTTCAACAATCTTTACCTTGTCGGCCTTCGGAACATATTTCAACAATTCCTTGATATCATCCGTCTCATCCGTTTTCTCCTGATTGACGGTAATTTCCTTTTTGGCATCCTCTTTTGGTTCTTCTGTCTTGCCGCAGCCGATGCATCCGGCTACCATAGACGTTGCCAGCATTGCTGCAAGCAAAATTCTTACTGTTTTCTTTTTCATGACTCTCTTCCTTTCTATCTGACTTGTGAGTATTTTATTTTCTGCCTACAGTATGGCAGACATTTATAAAAAGAGCAATTTCTCGGACGTGAGATATTCCATTTACTAATAAAGACGAAATGAATTCCCATTTGGTTTTATTTATTTCTATATTTTTTTAATTATACACTTTTTTTCGGTTTTTTCATATAAAAAATACCGGTCTTGTGAACCGGTATTTTCTCTAATTAGGCTTATTCTCTTGATAATGTTTCCATGCCGCAGCATAATCGCCCGCAGCAAAATCTCCCTGCTGGTAGCTTTCCGCATAGATGAGGATATCAAAAGGCTTGATATCTTCCTCTTTTACGGAACTGCTGATTGTCACTTTTGTAAACAGGCTGCTTGTACTCTGATTTTTTTTGATAGCAGTCTTGTAGTAATAATATCCATCTTCGCTATTATACACCCAGTCCTTTGTATTCCAGTCCACAGTACAATAGGAAAGAACATCTTCGTTTGTAAAAACGGCCTTAACTCGGACAAAACAGCTGCTAGGACCTAGATTTTTGACTTTTACATCTTTCGGAATCACATCTCCCGGTTTCATTTTATCCGGTGGATTAAATTCTTCCGTAACGGTGATATTGCTCCCTCCAATTGTCGCCGTATTGATTTGCTTATCTGCATCTGTTAGATAGGCTACGATGGAACCTATGGCAAAAATGCAAATCAATAGAAAGATAACTATCCATGCTTTTCTTTTACGCATTTTTCCTATCCTCCTTTTTTGAATCACGTATCATCATCATTCCAAAGCCTGCAAAGAAGATGACCGCTAAGAGCAAGCCTTTCTGTCCCATATCCCCGGTTTGTACCAGAGGGGTTTTAGAGAGTTCATCGCAGGAGAATATCCACTTAATTTCATCCTTATCCAAGGTGTAGTCGTTATCCAATTCTTTTGGAACTGTTATATCGAATTTCAAAAGTTTCTCTTCGTTCGGTTTCAGTTCGCAAATCTGTCTTTTTGCTATTGCTTCACCCATAGTTCCGGCAAACAACTGCTCATCATCCAGATAAATGTTCAATTTGATATGTCCCAGAATATGACTCTCCAGATTCGTTCTCTGCTCAAAATACAGCTTGACAGAATTGTTTCCGTGATTTTTCAGCTGTGCAACTTCTTCGTAAGTATCTCCCGGCATCACGGTCGGGAAATTTACAAAGAAATCATCCGGATAAGCAAACAGTTCCTTTACATTTCCTTCATATATCACTTGTAAGGCATCCGTCTGCATGAGCGTATTGATTTCATAAGGACCATTTTCTTTGCATTCCTGTATTTCCACCATGCCCCACGGGTTTTTGCTGTCCCAGTCTGGTTCAAAGTTTTTGCTTTGGATGGCATCAGTCGTAATATCCAAATGGAAGACCGAATCTTCCAACTCCTGCGGGAAGTCCTCCGGAATTGCAATTCCCTGAAAGATATCCGTGGATTCTCCATGCTTTAAGATATGTTTGCAGTAATAATACCCGTCCTCTGCAAGATACCATCCGGAACCGAATTCCTTGAAGGAATTATCCAGATAAGGGATATCAAATTTCAGTTTTGCCCTGACATAGCAGTCGTATCCTTCGTTGGTGATTCGTGGTATTTTTGAAACATGGGTTCCGGGCAGTACCACAGGATTGTCTTCATAAGGCTGGATATCGCCGTCTGCATCCTTCTGGTACTCTTTTAGTTCAATGTCGATGACTCCGGTTTCAATTTGGTTTGTAACGGAGGTTTCGGCTGCGGCTTGTACGACCAATGTACCAAAACAGACTGCTGCAATGAAACAGGAAAGAACGCCGATACACTTTTTTCTTCTCATAAAGTATGAAACTCCTTTCTGTGCAAGATTCTATAAATAGTATGGAAAAACAACTTCCGCGGAACTAAAAAAAGAGAGACTAGCCCTCTTTTCTTTCGCCTGCTGTATGTTCTTCCGGTGTTTCCGCAGGTTTTTCCTGTTTTCCGCCGCCCCAGAAGGTAGCGATAAAAAGCGCCAGAATGATGGTGATACTGATTATCCGTCCCCTTGGGTTCAGGCAGAACTGTAGGAAATATCCTATCTTTGGGATGGAACATACAGTCTTTCCGATAAAGTTCTCTTTTGTTGTCGTGATTCCATCTGACACATCATTGTTGTCACCCTTTGTCTCAATCCCTTCTTCCGTGACTGCCACTGCCCGGTGCGTTACCTGTTTCGGTCCTTGTTTAAATGCAATGATGTCTCCCGTTTGAACCTCCTCATAGGCAGCATTTGTATTTACGAAACAGATGCTTCCGGTCTTGATTGCAGGCTCCATGGAACCGGATAAGACAATGTTCGGACGGATTCCCGCCACGAATAAAATAAGGATTCCAAATGTAACAATAAGAATCACGCCCCAAAATATTTCTGTAATTTTCTTAAAAAGTCGTTTTCCCATATTTAAAATCCGGCAGGAAGAATTTCTTCGCTGCCGGACCTCCTTTCCTGACATTATTTCTTAATGTCTGTATTTGCATCTTCCTCTACATCAACGTCTGTAGTCGGTGCCTGATTTTTCAGAACCTTCCAGATTTCATCCGGAGTAATCTTACCATCGTTGTTGATACCATCAAGTTCTACCTTGCCATCATTGATATTGTCTGTTTGGATACCATATGCGTTCAGAACGATATGCTGCGTTGTCTCTTCCAGACCTTCATCTTCTACGACATTTGCGAAACGAACCCAGTCAAAGAGAGAACCTGTTGTCTGATTTGCGGAAACTGCTGTCATCTGCTCCTTTGTACCGTATGCATACAAGTGAGTTACTGTCTTTTCCCCTTCATCTTTTGTTGGTGTTCCAATCTCTACCCAGCCATCTTTTACATCATAGCTGAAAAGCTCTGTGTCCGCTTTTTCCGGCGCTTTTGTTCCATCTTCATTTGCAATCGTTACATTAGCATACGGAACAACAACTTCCATGAACACGTACTCATCATTGATTCCGTCATTCTTAATCTGCGGGTCTTTCTCGATTTCCTGTCCAGGAGTGATATCCTTTGGCGGCTGCCAATTCGGTTCCTGCAAATCAAGAGATACTTTACCTACTGTGAATGTGTTTGTCTGTGTATCAGCATCTGTAAAATATGCCATGATTCCTCCGATACAAAGTGTTCCGATAAGTGCAGTTGCAACAACTGCTTTCTGTAAATTTTTCTTTTTCATAATGTTATCCTTTCGCAATTTATATTTTATTATTTCTCACACAAAAAACATACGCCTGCATTTCACTGCAACATGTAACTCCAACTCCCTCATGGCTATTTTTTGTTTTTTCTGTGTCCTATTCATAGTATGGAAAAATTACTTTTTCAAGCTATGGCTGATATAGACATCTTAAAAATGAGAATAGGGTCTTCATTGTAAAATAGACTATTTTTGTCTTATATTAGCTACTCACTATATTGAAATAAATATTATCAATATAGTGACTATTATTTAATTACTATACTGATACAAAATCACTTATTATTCAGCATCATTTTCTTTGCAAAAGAAAAAACCCGGAAAACCGGGTTCTTCTCTTAAAGTTTTGAAGCAATGCCGTTCAATTCACATGCCTGCTCAAACAGACTTTCTGAATCTGTTGAGCTTACAATTCCATCCAGTTCGATTTGGGTAATGACCGGGTATCCATCTACAATCTCACATTTGATAACCTTTCTTCCCGGATAGTTGTCTTCTCCATAAACCGTATTGAATTCAAATACCTGATAAGCGGAAGTTTCATCTCCGATGACTTCCCCTTTTACAAACTCACTGTAAAGGTCCATATTTTCGGAATAATAGGATTCAAGGTATTCCGCCTTCTTACCCAGTTCCTCTAAAGCACTCGTTCCTTTTGAATAGCTCAGGTCAACATTCAGCGTAAAACCGTCTGTATACCCAGAAACCAGGGAACCGTAAAAGTCAGAATCCCTTAACGCAGCCGTCTTAATGCTGATAACTCCATTTGTCAGCTCTATCTGCTCAAAGTCTTCGTAACCGTCTACGGGTTTTGCCTTTTTCACTGAATCCTCTGCACCAAGCGCCTCTTCCTCCATATAAGGAATATCATTCACATACATGTCTTCATCTACAACCGGCGACATAGTAAATAAGAACGCATAAAACACAATATCTAAAATAATACCGATGACTCCTGTAATCACAGTCGCAATTATCGCTCCTTTTTTCAATGTTTCATCCGTTCCTTCGTATTCAGCTTTGCCAAAAGCCAGAATTGGATAGAATATGACTGGCAGGAATATAAGACCAACTGCAAAACCGCCACTCTTTCCAAATGCCTTTGCCAGCTTGATACAGGTCAGAACACTGAACACCAGATTTCCAAGGGGAAGCAGCATCAGGAACATAAGCCATCCGTTTCCCCATGCAATCTCCATCAGAACATAGGAGTTATAAAACGGAACAAGCGCCGCCCATCCATGCTTTCCGGCTTTCTTAAACATATGCCACTGGGAAATAACCAGAAACACACAAACCGCCAAAACTAAAACTGTAAAAAGTATGACGATTCCCACGCCAATCCCCATTGCCATGCCTACATCTCTCTCACTCATAAATAATATCTCCTTTCAAATTAATGTAGTTGCATATAGTATGACAAATCTGCCGTACAACAAAAACCTCTGCCCTATTTCAGACAGAGGTTTCTTTTGCGGCGTTTCGCTTTGTCGTTCCGATGATTGTAACGATGCAGCTGTCTGCAATTGGTACAGCCCTTTCGTGTGCGGCTGTATCTGCAATTCCAACAATTATCCGTATCCAACCAATACAGGTTCGGCACAGACGGAGTCGGTTTACGATATGCTTTTCCCATATTGTACTCCTTATACCAATTTCAGTCAGATGCCTTGAAGTTATACAATGGTTTCATTACGTCCAATACTTCCACGGTATCCCCGATATGTCCCAAAATCTCCTCCATAGGCTTATAGGCCATTGGACTTTCATCAATGGTTGCACGAGTCACAGAAGTCGTATAAATCCCTTGCATGGATGACTTATACTCATCCAGACTGATTTCTTCTTTGGCTTTTGAACGGCTCATTAACCGGCCTGCCCCATGCGGTGCGGAACAGTTCCAGTCCTCGTTACCTTTTCCGACACCAAGGATACAGCCATCCCGCATATTAAGCGGAATCAGTAAAACCTGTCCTTTCCGGGCCGATATCGCACCTTTTCTTACGATATTTGTATCCATATCAATGTAATTGTGTATGGTATGGAAATTACTTACCCCTTTGAATGTTGCAGAATTCGGCAGCCTCCATTCCATGTTTTTGAAGATGACATCCCGAATCTGCTCCCGGTTTTCCTCTGCAAATATCTGACAGATTTCCATGTCATGCAGATAGTCTTCCCGGTCTTTTCCAGTCAGATAGCAGAGTTCCTTTGGAATCCCACGTTTCTCCGGTTGCCATTTCCGTTTCAGTTCTGCCAATCCTTTTTCGATGTCTTTCCGTCTGCCGGCCTTTTTGTATTCCGCAATCAGGGTTTCACAGGCTTCTTTCAGCTTTGGAAGCCCGTCCATGGAATCAACGGCTTTCTGCTGATATATCTCTGCCACTTGTTTACCAAGATTCCGGCTGCCAGTATGAATGATGAGGTATTTCTCTCCATCCGAAGTTGCGTCCACCTCTATAAAATGATTTCCTCCGCCAAGCGTTCCAAGGCTGCTCCGCAGGTAATCCACATTCTTCAATTCATTCTTACAGAAAAGTCTGTCAATCAGCGGGAACTCTTTGGTACATTCCGGTGCAGCCCAAACACCTCCTTTTCCGTATGGCACGGATTCCCGGATGATTTTATCCAGTTTTCTAAAATCAATGTGCGGCTCTTCAATTTTGGTAGCTAACATCCCGCATCCTATGTCCACTCCGACAATATTCGGAATCACTTTCTCACCCAAATCCGCAGTAAACCCAATCACGCATCCTTTTCCGGCGTGAACATCGGGCATGATGCGGACTTTTGCGTTGGAAAATGCCGGCTGTTTCACAAGCGTATATATCTGATTCAAGGCTTCCGGTTCTATATTATCGGTAAATATCTTTAAATTACTCATTATTTTTCACCTCTTTTTATTCTTCATATTTTCAGTATGTCAAAAACCTTTTTATTTGTCTAA
>ERZ894236.1293-NODE-1293-length-18895-cov-25.9089_pt1 | contig 18895 bp, 17 predicted proteins | sample MGYA00380297_ERZ894236 | MGnify/ENA primary metagenome ERZ894236 (study PRJEB32331, sample SAMN06328420) | human gut metagenome | biome: human gut microbiome; feature: stool | host: Homo sapiens | collected 2014-08-04 ... | reverse complement strand
TTAAAAGTACAATATTGCCTGTTTTTTTCTATACTGCCATATTACTTAGAAAAATGCGACAATTAAAATTCAGGTAATTAAATGAAAACAGGATACTGCATTAAAACAATAAAATATCAACTGCGATGTTCTCATGTGGAGTGGTTTGTCAGAACAGAAGAGTATTATCGGGATGTTCTGAACTTTTATTATCAGCTGCTTTTGCGCAGGGAGGAAATTTGGGAGTTGAATTCCTTTCAAATTCAGAGGGAACTTGAATGCCTGACAATTGAAGGCCGGGATGGAAGACAGCCCATATATCCCCTTCCCTTTTCCAAAGTACCGCTCTATTTCAGACGCTCGGCCATTAATAAGGCTGTGGGATGTCTGAAAAGTCATCTGGGTTTAAACAGGTCTGTGGATAAAAAGCAGGAGTATAAACCCCCTTTACCTGAAACTATTGATGCATCACTTACGTACTTTAAAGGGATGTATCGGGAATTTACAGATACGGGTATCACGCTGAAGGTTTGGGACGGCAGCAGCTGGCACTGGATGGATTGCCGTCTGAAAGGAATTCCATTTCCGGCAAATGCTGTCATATTATCTCCGTCAGTTGTTCTGAACAGTAAAATCTGCTGGCTCCATGTACCTGTAAAACAGGAAACGTCAGATGCAAGAAATGCAAAGGAACGAATGAAAAGCGGCGATACGATCTGCAGTGTTCAATTTACAAATACAGATATTTTCGCCATGTGTTGTGTATTGGACGGGGACGGGAAGCAGTTAGCAGTCCGCACCTGCCGGGGCGGTGATTCATACCGGCATCAATGCCGGAGGCTTCTGGATAAGATAGAATTTTCCAAACAGTATACAGATAAAGATAATGTGGAGCTGCCGAATAAAAAATATTACATACATTTAAAAAACCTGTCCGAATACTGTGCACACAAAGTAAGCCGCGAAATCGTGGACTTCTGTGTGGAAAAAGAAGTGAAAGTGATAGTTCTGCCACTGTACAATACGGATTTCAGCAGAATGGTACAGTATCGCTCCGGTAATTTTACGCCGCTACATTTGAGCAATAGGATAAGAGCTTATTTGAAGTATAAGGCATGGGAGGCAGGGATCATTGTACTGGAACACAGTGCAGATCATACAAGCAGCCGGTGTGCCATATGTGGCGGAAGTGTAAAGAAGCAGGGAAGTCAATATTTGTGTGAAAATGGTCATCAAGGCAGTCGTTTTCTGAACAGTGCAAGGAATCTTGGGAGAAAATGCCAGGAGGATTTCAAGAAGAAGAGAGGCTGTTTAAATAAAATAAATAATTGATAAGTAATAATATATAATTTAAAACTGTTTAGTGGAGATTATCAATAAGTCATAGGTTAGATGATGTGATGATATATAGGTGTGTTCTTCACCCTTATATAGATACCGGGAAACCGGAAAAGAACAGATGCCAGAGGCAGCTGCTCTTCGGTGGAATATCGCCGGCTGGCTCCATGAAGGGTCAGCAGAGAATTGTCCGTTCGCAGTTGGACAGACAATATTCAAAGTAATAAAGGAAAAAAAATTTAATGAGATAAAGAGCTATGGATATACGAGGGGAGATAGTATGTGGCAGATGATCATTGTGCTACTGCTCCTGCTGGTTCTCTTTCTGTTTGTGATGGTGTTTGCTTTGGCGAAGATCAATTCCGGAGACAGGAAGAAAGAAGATGATGAGCAGGAGGCATTTATTTGCGGCGGTGAGGATACCGGAGATGTCATTGGCAGAGAAAACAGTTCTGGAATGACCGGTAACGAGGAGAAGAAATGGAAAGCAGCGCAGACGAATGAGGAAAGAGACAGGATCCAGGAAGAACTGATACAAAAAGCTGGTAAGAAAAGAAAATTTATAGAACATTGGCAGGCGATTGCAATTTGGCTGATGCTGTATGATGCTGTGGCTGTGAACGCGGCCTTTCTGCTGGCTTTGTGGGTGCGGTTTGACTGTAGATATTCTTTGATCCCGGATGTTTATCTGGGGGCATTTTTGAAGTTTGCACCGTGGTATACGGTAGTTAGTATCGTAGTTTATTGGGCACTGCGGCTGTATAAAAGTGTCTGGCGGTTTGCCAGCTTCAGTGAACTGTTCCGGATCGGGGCGGCGAATGTTGTCACCGGACTGGTACAGATCCTTGGCATTACTTTGTTTTTTGGAAGGATGCCCGTTTCCTATTATCTGTTCGGAATCATGCTGCAGTTTGTGTTCACGGTTGCTGTAAGGTTTTCTTATCGGTTTATCCTGCTGGAACGTAACAGGAACAAACAGATGGAAGAGGATGCTGTATTCCACCGGGTGATGCTGATCGGGGCAGGAGCTGCGGGCCAGATCATAATCAGGGATCTGAACAGGGCCAGTGAAGTGAAGGCAAAGGTATGCTGTATCATTGACGATAACCCGAACAAGATGGGGCGTTACATAGAGGGGACCCCGATCGTCGGGGGGCGGGATGACATCCTGCTGAGCGCGGAGAAATATAAGATCGACCAGATCCTGCTGGCGATCCCCAGTGCTTCGGCTGAGGAGAAGAGGGACATATTAAATATCTGCAAGGAGACAGGGTGTGAACTGAAGATACTCCCGGGGATCTACCAGCTGGTGAACGGGGAAGTGTCGATCAGTAAGATGAAGAACGTGGCTGTGGAGGACCTGCTGGGAAGGGATCCCATCAAGGTCAATATGGAGGAGATCTTCCATGCGCTGCAGAACAAGACGATCCTTGTTACCGGCGGCGGAGGTTCCATTGGGAGCGAGCTGTGCCGGCAGATTGCGGCGCATGGACCGAAGCGGCTGATCATCTTTGATATCTATGAGAACAATGCTTATGACATAGAACAGGAGCTGAGGAGAAAGTATCCAAAACTGGACCTGGTCGTTTTGATCGGATCTGTGAGGGACAGCAGGAGGATCAATGGTGTGTTCGCAGAATACAGACCGGATGTGGTCTATCATGCGGCGGCACATAAGCATGTGCCATTGATGGAGACAAGCCCTTGTGAAGCTATAAAGAATAACGTTCTGGGGACATATAAGACAGCAAGCGCGGCGTTGCAGAGCGGGTGCGAGAAATTTGTGCTGATCAGTACAGATAAGGCGGTCAATCCTACAAACATTATGGGAGCCAGTAAGAGGCTTTGCGAGATGGTGATCCAGACCATGGACAGGCTGGGGAAACTGGGGAGACCGGTGGTCCTGCCGGATCTGAACGGGCATGATGAAGAGCCGGACTATGGAATGGCTGCGGCCACCAGGGAAAAAGGTGCTGAAGTGGAAGAAGGGCAGAGGAAGCCTACGGATTTTGTGGCAGTCCGATTTGGAAATGTTTTAGGGAGTAATGGGTCAGTGATCCCGCTGTTCAAGAAACAGATCGAAGCGGGAGGGCCGGTCACGGTCACACATCCGGATATCATCCGGTACTTTATGACGATACCGGAGGCGGTGAGCCTGGTGCTGCAGGCGGGGACGTATGCGAAGGGCGGAGAGATCTTCGTTCTGGATATGGGAGCACCGGTGAAGATCGATACACTGGCGAGGAACCTGATCAAGCTCTCGGGATATAAGCCAGATGTGGATATATCGGTTGTGTATACAGGACTGAGGCCTGGGGAGAAGCTTTATGAGGAGAAGCTGATGGCGGAGGAAGGGATGAAGACTACGCCGAATAAGTTGATACATATCGGGAGCCCGATCCCGTTTGATACGGAGAAATTTTTTGGGGACTTGGAGGAGCTGGCGAAGGTTAGTTATGGAAACCGTGAGGATATCCGTGAGCTGGTGAGGAGAGTTGTGCCTACATATAGTATGGAGGGTGGGATAAGAAATAATATGTCAATAGGTAAAATATAGGCAAACAGGTATATTCGGAAAATTTTCAATTATTAGTTTAGTCGGAGAGAAGAATATTACCGATAATTTATGCAGAAAAGTGGCGTAAAATCAATGAATTTTAGTGCATATCTGCATAATAATACATGGCTTATTCACCCCCACATTGACTTTTCAATGCCGTTTCAATTGAAGTACCTATGCTAACAAGAATATTACAGGAAAATGTTGGTGAAATTAAGGTTTGAGATGGCTCTAAAGCCTGAAAATAAGATGTTTTCGTTGATTATACCCAAATTTCTGCACGGTATTTCTACGATATGCCGAAGAAAACCTCTGCTGAACTCATCACAGAGATACCTACGGCAATAAGATTGTTACAGGTACGGTTTTGGCAATCGAAGAGGGTATGAGTTATTAGTAAAGTTTTCCGTAAAAATCAGACCGTTTTATTGAAATTTGTAGACTTTTCGGATTGGTATTGATGAGAAATTTTAATTGGAGAAGGTATGGCAGTAAGAGTGTTACGAGTATGGATTGTCAATCGAAGAACCTATGGTAATAAAAGGTTCACAGCAATTATTGGAGAACACATTAACACATAGTCTAGAGGAATACACATGGGAAGATTACTGATCCTCAGCGTAGGACAATACGGACTTGTGGCAAAGGAAGTCGCAGAGGCGATGGGGGGCCACACGAGCATTGATTTTATAGATGACCACAGCGAAATTGCTATCGGAAGGCTGGGAGATTTAGAAAAAACAGAATATGACACGGCTTTCGTGGCGATTGGAAACCCTGCTGTAAGAGCGCAGTGGATAGATAGAATCGACAAGATAGCCACATTAGTTCATCCCAAGGCAGTGGTTAGTCCATCGGCGGTAGTTGGTGAGGGTTTAATTATTGAAGACGGAGCAGTCATTTCTACCGATGTGAAAATCGGAAAAGGAACGATAGTCATGGCAAATGTTGTGATCGGTCACAATGCCATAGTCGGAGATTGCTGTCAGCTCAAGTACAACTGCACCATTCCAGAGAACTGTGTTGTACCGGATCAGACCATAGTGGACTACAATGTGGTTTTCAAGGACAAAGCAGCAATCAACGATAAGAACAAGCAGTTTATTGAATCAGAAGTCAAGAAAAACGGCGTTGAGCCAGGATTTTTCTAATACAAGGGGTAAGCGAGATATGTACACGAAGTTTTTCAAGAGAGTTATTGATATTGTTCTGTCTGGTATTGGGTTGCTTGTTATCGTTATCCCAATGCTGATTGTAGCAATTATTATCCGTTGCGAAGATCCTGGTCCTGTTATTTTCAAACAAAAGCGTATTGGACTTCACAAGAAGCATTTTTTACTTTATAAATTCAGATCCATGAAAATGGATACCCCACACGATATGCCTACGCATATGCTCTCCAATCCCGAGCAGTACATATTGAAGGTTGGCGGCTTTATTCGTAAGACCAGCATCGATGAGTTGCCCCAACTTTGGAATATATTTAAAGGCAACATGAGCATTATTGGACCTCGTCCTGCTCTGTGGAACCAGGATGACCTTATCGCCGAGCGTGACAAGTACGGAGCAAATGATGTAAAGCCAGGATTAACAGGTTGGGCACAGATCAACGGTCGAGATGAACTAGAGATTCCTGTGAAAGCAAAGCTGGATGGCGAGTACACGGCGGCACTGAACGCAGGATATTTTAAAGGCTTTGCGATGGACTTCCGTTGCTTCATCGGAACGATTGTTAGTGTCCTGCACCATGACGGAGTTGTCGAAGGTGGCACAGGTGAGATGTTTAAAAAGGAAAAAACAGAGAACGAATTCGCAAAAAAGTGATGTTTTAGAGAAGGGATTAAGATATGGCATTTTCGGTTTTAATGTCTGTGTACTATAAGGAAAAAGCGGAATATTTAGACAGAGCATTAAAAAGCAATCTCGATGATCAAACACTATTGCCGAATCAATTGGTGCTCGTTTGTGATGGGGAACTAAACACGGAGTTAGATGCTATTATCAGTGAGTACGAGAAAAAGTACCCTGATATTTTTAAGACGTGTAGATTAAAAGAGAACCAGGGGCTTGGCAAGGCGTTGAATTATGGATTACAGTTTTGTGATTATGAATTAGTTGCTCGATCGGACAGTGATGATGTTTGCTTGCCAGACAGATTTGAGAAACAAATTTCCTATATGAATAGTCATCCTGACATTTCCGCATCAAGTGGAACAATCGATGAATTCAGTGATGATTATACACACCCGCAAAGAGTAAAACATATGCCACTTTCACACGAAGAGTTATGTGTCTATGCCAGAAAAAGAAATCCGCTGAATCATATGGCTACGATTTTTCGTAAGCACGATGTTGTTGATGTTGGTTCATATCAACACTTGCAATACCTTGAAGATTACTTTTTGTGGATAAGACTTATCGCAACAGGAAAGAAATTAGGAAATCTTGAGGACTTGCTTGTTCATGCGTGTGTTGGAAACGGAATGATAGAGCGCAGAGGAGACAAAAGGTACATAAATGGTTGGTCAACTATGGACAAGTTTATGATCGAGCATAGCTTGCTGACATACAGACAGCACTTAATTAATATAGGTAAGTTAAGGATATGGTGCATGATACCTGGGAAAGCAAGGAAATTTATATATGAGAAGGTATTGAGAAAATAGGAAAAGGTGTAAAACATGGGCAAAAGAATTTTGATAGTAGGAACAGTGCCCTACAATGAAAAGTCAACTTCAAGAGCTTTCGCATCGTATTTTACCGGAATACCTCGTGAAGATTTGGCTCAAATTTTTTCAAATACAAAAGCACCGGTGAAGGGACATTGTGCAACGCTTTATCAAATAACTGATCAGCGTATGCTTAAAAGAAGGTTTAATTCAAAATTAAAAACAGGTAAGATTTACAATTATGACGAATTGGGCATGACTTGGGAAGATACAGATTTAGAGGTTGACAGTAAAGCAGTATCTAAGTTATACAACATTGGAAAAAGGAAAAATTCAGCAGTATATCTGGTTCGTAAATTTATATGGAAGAAAAAATATTGGTGTACAACAGAACTGAATGATTGGTTGGATGAATTTAAACCCGAATGTGTCTTTTTGAGTTTCTCTGATGATTTTTTTATACCTCGAATTGCACTGTATGTTGCCGAGAAGTTTAATATTCCTATTGTTTCTTCAATAGGTGATGACTATTACTTCAATTACAACAAAACACTTTCTCCGTTATATCACATTTATAAATTGCAATATCGAGCTTTGATTAGAAAGGTGTTTCAGCATCCTGGAAGTGCAATTTATATTGGAAATAAAATTAGAGATAAGTATAACAGTGAATTTGGTTTGGATGGAGAAACTGTTTACTTAACATCTTCTATAGGACGTCGGGATTTTAGAGCAATAGATCCGAATAAACTAACTGTTTCTTATTTCGGAAATATTCGTTTGGGAAGAAATAAATCTTTAAGTCAGATTGCTACTGCTTTGGGAGTAATCAATCCGAGTTATAGACTTCATATATATTCTAATGAAGACGATCCGGCATATTATCAAATGCTTGTTGACAATCCCAATGCTGAATATCATGGAAGTGTGCCCTATTCGGAGGTCCAAAGAAAAACTATAGAAAGTGATATTGTTTTAGTGGTTGAGGGATTTAAGAAAAAAGATGTACGCATAACCCGTTACTCATTATCGACTAAGGTGGCGGATTCTTTGGCATCGGGAGTGGCAGTTCTGGCATATGGTTCAAGAGAATGTGGAGCCATTGAGTATGCCGAGGAAACTGGATGTATAGCGATGTGCAAGAAACAAAATAAGCTTGTTGAAGTTTTACGTGAGCTTATATCCGATAAAGATTTGCAATATAAAAATTATGTGAAGGCAATTGCTGTTACAGAAGCTAATCATAGATTAGAACAGAGTACTGCTATTTTTCGAGGTGTGGTAAACAGAGTTTGCAAGGAGTATTCATATGCTAAAAAATAGATTGACAATGTTGATTCACTCATGTGACAAATTCTCGGATTTATGGGATGCACATGCGCTATTGCTCAACCGAAACTGGCCTGATAGAGATTTTAAAACTATTTTAGTTTCAGATTCTCCTAATGTTAAAAAGTTAGTTCGTATAGACATTTATTACGCAGGGACAGGCAAGGAATTATCTGAGAGAACAGAATGTGCTTTGAAGCATATTCATACGGAATACATTTTGATCATATTGGATGATTATTTTCCAATTCATCGGATTGACTCTGAAAAAATCGAACGCCTTATTAATATTATGGATAAGGAAAATTTGGATTATATTCGAATGTTTAATGCTCCAAATTCTCATAGAAAGTTTAAGGAATACAAGGGACTATATGAGATTTCTTTGGATACAGAATATGATGTGAATTTGTATCAAGGAATTTGGAGGCGTTCTTTTGTTGAAAAAACGATAGGCGTAAAAATGAATGCATGGCAGTATGAAGTTTCATTGACCAGGATAGCAAGAGAAGTAAATGCTAAATGTGTAATTAGCAAGGGCAAAGAAATGATTTTGCTTGATGTTGTACGCAAAGGAAAACTTCTGCATAAGGCTAAGCGGTACTTGGAAAAACATAATCTTTATCATGGAGATAGACAGGTTATTTCTTATAAAGAGGAGTTCAGGATTTTTGTTTGGACTATAGGAAAAACTATTCTGCCAAAGTGGATTGCTATCAGATTTAAAAATATAATGAGAAAGCATGGCCATAAATTCTTTAGTGAGTCAATTTAGGAGGGAAGAATACTATGGATGAAGCTACAAAATCAAGAAATCAAGCTGTAGACATATTGCGTGGAATTGCAATGCTTATGGTAGTGCTTGGACATACCATGACGGGCTGCACAGTTAATTCACAGGAATCTTTTCTCTTTAATGTGATTTGGACATTGCAGATGCCATTGTTCATTTTGATTAGTGGCTATGTTACAAGATACAGTCATCCGATTCTGTCTTTCAAATCATATGGAAGATTCATTTGGAAACGAACGCTGGCATATCTCCTTCCTTGGGTGGTATGGACATTTGTGATTCGTGGCGTAATCTTTCAACAGTCAGGATACTTGGACACAAAGTATGTTTTTTACAATATGGATGCCGGATACTGGTTTCTGTTTACCATATGGACAATCAGTATGATATTTGGTGCTTCACAGATTGTAAGTGAAAAGTTGTGCTCCAATAAAAGTAAGTTTGTCCGAATTGCCACCCTTGCCGTTTTGTATGTTTTCGGAATGGGGATACTTGCAGGAACAGGGATTATTATGGGCTTGTCGTTCTGTTGTATAAAGCTCACACTTTACTATATGCCGTTTTATTTTGCCGGTTATCTTTTCGGTCAAGTTCAATCTGATATTGAGAAATTGAAATGTGGCAAGAGCATCCTTGAAGTTACTGTTGCCGTATGCTTGGTGGTTTGGCTCGTTTTGATGCAAAGATATAGTTTCTATGAAATCGGTGACAGTGGATTTGGCATCATTCTCAGAGCAACAGCTTCATTATGTGGCTGTATTGCCGTGTGCGGACTGGTGACAATGCTGATTTTTAATAGCCGCCGAATTTTGCGGGGGGGGGATACTCCTACAGTATGTAGGTGTGCACTCGTTGGAAATCTACATGATACACTATCTGCTTTTGTCGATGGTGAAAGCACAGGAGCTTCCGATGTTCAGCATATCGCAGGGTGTGCTGTCGGTAGCACTGAACTTTGTAATAACGGTGGGTGTTGCCATAGCAATCATTGTGATGGTCAACATGAACAGAGTGCTCAGAAGCGTATTGTTTGGCAAAATTTCTTGGCATGGATAGGTCAGCATAGCCTTGAGATATATGTTTTACACGGATTTATGTTGAATTTGTTGAAGGTCACTGACATAGTGGTATTTGATACTCTGTATGGTATCGGATTGATGGCAATAAATTATTGTGCAACGGTGATACTTACAGGTCTAATCACATTGCTGATTGGGCAAAGCAGAATTATTAGGATATACATGTTTGGAAAGATGAAATGATTGGAGGATATTAGGGTGAAAGTAGCACAAATAAACGGAGGTGTGTATGGTAGCACCGGGAGAATAATGTTTGGAATAGCAGATTTAGCTACTAAGCACAATATAGAGACTTGTTGCTTTTCACCTGTTACCAGTACAAACAGATACAAAGAACCAAATAAACCATACATAAAAATCGGGTCATTTAGAAGCAGACAGCTAAGTGTGTTGTTGGCACGAATTACTGGATTCAACGGATGTTTTTCTTTGGTAGAAACATATTCTCTACTAATTAAAATGAAAAAATTCAATCCGGATATAATGCACCTACACAATCTGCACGATTCGTATATAAATATCCCAATGTTGTTCAGTTACATAAAGAAACACAACATTTCCGTAGTATGGACTTTGCACGACTGTTGGGCATTAACAGGGCATTGTACATATTTTACCCTTGCTAACTGCGATAAATGGAAGAGCGGATGCGGGCAATGTAAGTATCATCATGATTACCCTATCAGCATAACAGACAATTCCTCTTTTATGTGGAAGTTAAAGAGAAAATGGTTTGCAAACGTAAAAGCTATGACGATTGTTACGCCGTCAAAGTGGTTGGCAGACATTGTAAAAGATTCTTTCTTGGGTAATTTTGATATTAGAGTTATAAATAACGGAATTGATCTTAGTGTATTCAGACCGACGGAATCTAATTTAAGAACTAAATATGGCATTCAAGACAAAAGGGTTGTTTTGGGAGTTGCTATGCCTTGGAACGAGAGAAAGGGATTTGGAGATTTTTTGAAATTATCAGCGTTATTGCCGGATAACTATGTAATTATTTTAGTTGGGTTAAGCAAGGAGCAGATTCAATCTATTCCGGATAATGTTATTGGTATTGAAAGAACGAATAGTGCTAAAGAGTTAGCAGAACTGTATTCTATATCTGATGTGTTTGTTAATCCTACCTATGAAGATAATTTTCCTACTGTTAACCTTGAAGCGAGAGCCTGCGGAACACCTGTGATTACATACGATACTGGCGGAAGTCCAGAGAGTGCGGGATGTTATGCCAAAGTTGTAAAATGTGGCGATGTAGAAGCATTGAAGAATGTAATTTTAAGTATTTCAACCGATGATAAAGAACGCATTAATACGGAGGAACTGGATATGAACAAAAAATTTGAACAATATATAGATTTATATCGGGGGGCTAACTCCACAAGTACATGATATCTTTATTATTTGGCATGGCTTTACAAACTGTAGGGGGAGTAAAGTAGCATGAGGATTGCACAAATAAACGGCGGTGTGTTTGGTAGCACGGGTAATATAATGTTTGGCATTGCAAATGTTGCAAAGGAAAAGGAATTTGAAGTTAAGTGCTTTTCCCCTGTTACCAGTACAAATCGTAATCAAGAACCAAATCACGAATATGTAAAAATTGGAGGCTAAAGATCACGTTAATTAAGTGTGCTTGCTGCAAGGATTACCGGATATGAGGGATGCTTTTCATACTTCGAAACAAAGAAGTTAATCAAAGAGCTTGATGAATTTTGCCCCGATGTTGTCCATTTACATACATTGCACAATTCATATATCAACTTGAGACTGTTGTTTTCGTACATTAAAAAGAAGAACATCTTAGTGGTATGGACTTTGCACGATTGCTGGCCGTTTACCGGTCATTGCACACATTTTACTGTGGTGCAGTGCGACAAATGGAAGACAGGGTGTGATAAATGCACTCAAATCAGAGAATATCCAAGTAGCATTTTTGATAACTCCCGAAAAATGTGGAAGCACAAGAAAAGGTGGTTTACCGGGGTGAAAAATATGATTATCGTCACCCACTCAAAGTGGCTGGCAAATTTGGTTAAGCAGTCGTATCTAAAGGAATATTCTATTCGTATCATAAATAATGGGATTGATTTGTCGGTATTTAAGCCAACCGAAAATGATTTTAAAATAGCTAAGAATATAGGGAAACGTAAAATTATTCTTGGGGTTACAAGTGTTTGGAATGATAAAAAAGGGTTGTCTGATTTTGTAAAGCTATCTCAAGTATTAGACGATGATTATCAAATAGTTTTAGTTGGAGTGAGTAAAACGCAGATATCAGAGCTTCCTCCTAATATCATCGCAATAGAGAGAACCAATAGCAAAAAAGAGCTAGCAATGATTTATAGTGCTGCCGATGTCTTTGTAAATCCTACATATGAAGAGACCTTTCCAACAACTAACTTGGAAGCAAGGGCGTGTCAACTACCTATAGTTACATATCGAACAGGAGGTAGCCCCGAAAGTTCAGGAGAATATGGTGTGGTGGTTGAGTGTGGGAATATTGAACAGCTAAAAAGAGAAATAATCTCCGTATGCAAGGCAAAGAATATTGCTGTATCAGATTGTGAAGGATTGGATAATCAAACCGTATATGGAAGATATTTAGATATCTATAAAATGAGTGGGGCTTGTTAATACGGAAATATAACGTTCTTGGCAAAACGGTTGTATTAGGTGTTTTTGCCATATGGAATAATAGAAAAGTTTTTTCGGATTTTATATATGTTATTAGAAGCATATGGATATCTATATAGAACCAAATAAAACCAGTTGAACAGCTTGTTTGGTTTGGCAAAATAAGGAGCTTTGTTATGAATAATTACCCAAAAGGTATTTCGAGCACGAACATAATAATAGTAATAATTGCACTTGCGGCAATGAACTTTATGTTGTTTGGTTCATATATGGTGTTAATTGCTTTTGCCGCGGTAGCTATATTTTACCGTGGTTCCCTTAAGATTAATAATGTAAGTGTATTGTTGATGGTATTAGCGTTTTGCTATATAGCCTTTGTGTTATTTACTACCGGAAACTTTGAAACTCGAATTATTGCAGTGCCGTGTGCATATTTGGTGGGCCTCAACATCAGTAGCAGAACTGAAAGAGTAAATATGCGAAATATCTTTTTGGCCATAGCTTTTGCGATGGCAATACATAGTATATTTTCGTTCGTTTATACTGCTGAATTAATGGGATTCGATTATTTCTCTTCAGGAAGAAGCTATGACTTTTGGTCAAAAACTCAATCTACGGCAACAGGTGTAGCAACGTATTACTATTTTTTGGTTGCTACGATTCCGATATTGTTATCAAAGACAAGTATGAAGCTTAAAATAGCACATGTGGGTATTTTTGTTATAAGTATGATTCACGATGTTCTGATAGGTGGACGAACATGTATTGTTCTGTGCTTAGTAAGTATTCTTGTAACTATATGTGTTAATTTGTTTGTCTCTGGGCAAAAAAAGAATGCTGTGAGATATATTATAGTTGTTTTGGCAATTTTAGGCTTTATAGCAGTTGCTTATAACAGCAATTGGTTTAGCATTCGTGATATGTTTGAGTCAAGCTATATGTTTAAACGTTTTTTTGCCGAGTACGCTTATGAGGAAATTGGAAAGACGGGCAGATGGGATAGAAAGGCCATTTATATTAGCAATTTGTTTACATATCCTTTTGGTGGAAATCATTTGAGAGACGAAATGGGAGTCGGCTATGCACACGATATATGGCTCGACACATTTGATGATGCCGGAGTCCTTACAATGTTGCTTATGCTGGTTTATACAATAGGAGCTACTTTTAGATTCTTCAGGTATGCAAAGTATAATAGTGAAGGCGTGGTTGAGAAAATCACATTTTATTCGTTCCCAGTTGTTATTATGTTGGCGTTTTTTGTAGAACCGATTATGAGTGGGGCACCAATGGTGTTCTTTATGTATTGCTTTATGGATGGTTTGGTATGCAACAAGAAGAATGGCATGAGAGGTAAATAATGAAAATAGTTTTTATTTCAAATTTTATGAATCATCATCAGCTTCCCGTAGCTGAGAAATTATATGAAATGCTGGGGGATGATTATAAATTTATAGCCTTAGAAGGATTACCGGAAGAACGTAGAACGATGGGGTATGCCGATATGAATCATCAGTATCAGTTCGTTTTGTGTGCATATGATTCACCGGAGCAACAGGAATATGCCGATAAGATCGCATTGGAATGTGATGTTTTAATTGCCGGCTCGTGCCCTGATTGGTACATAAAAAGACGTGTCAAAGCAAATAAGATAACGATAAAGACAAGTGAGCGATATTTCAAAGAAAATAAAACCTTTTTCGACCAAATAAAACATTATGTAAGAGCTATGCGTCATTTATCGCCATTTCAAAATAAGCCATTGTATTTCTTATGTGCTAGTGCATATACCTCTCAGGATGTAAACAAATATACTGATTTTCATGGCAAGACATATAAGTGGGGTTATTTCCCTGAGGTGAAGCACTATGATGATATTGAAAAAATTATAGAATGGAAGCATCACGCTTCAATCCTATGGGTCTCAAGACTCATAGAATGGAAGCATCCGGAGGTACCTATTATGGTTGCAAAGCATTTAAAGAGTAAAGGTCTTGAGTTTCAGATGAATTTAATTGGGAACGGTGAACTCGAAAATAAAGTTAAGCAAATGATTATTGATGACGAACTGGACGATTGTGTGCATATGCTAGGCTCAATGAATCCAGAGGATGTTCGCAAGCACATGGAGCAATCAGAAATCTTTTTGTTCACCAGTGATCAAAATGAAGGTTGGGGTGCTGTAGTTAACGAGGCGATGAATAGTGCTTGTGCTGTAGTAGCAAATCACGAGATTGGTTCGGTTCCTTATTTAATTAAGCATGCTGAAAATGGATTCGCATATGATGGATTTAATGATTGTTTGGATATTATTGAAGACTTATTGGTTAATACGCGTTTATGTAAAAAAGTCGGACATGCTGCATATCAATCGATAATATCAACGTGGAACGCAAATGTGGCTAGTGAGAGATTAATCAAATTTATTAATGAAATTGCTACTAAAAAAGAATGTGGTCTGTTTTTAGATGGACCATGTAGTAGTGATTGAAAAGGAGAGATAGGGAAATGGCATCTTATATAGTTGGTGGCTATGATTTAAAAGAAATTCAGCATGTAATGGCAGAGATGATGGCAGCAATAGATCAAGTGTGTAGGAAAAATAATATTCGTTACATATTAGATGGTGGAACAATGCTGGGTGCTATAAGGCATAAAGGCTTTATACCGTGGGATGATGACCTTGATATTGCTATGCCACGAGATGATTATGAAAGATTTATGGCGATTGCAAACAGAGAATTAGGTGATTCGTATCGTTTTGAATGCTTGGAAAATACAAAAGAATATCCGTATAATTTTGGTAAAGTACGAGCAATAAAAACCTTGTATGCAGAAGAGTTTACATCGAAGCTCAGAATCAATCATGGTATTTATATTGATGTTTTCCCAATGGATTATGTAGAACCACAGGATGAAAAGAATTTGATTAAAATTCAAAAAATGATAGCACATATAACACAAATCCGCTATGCAAAACTGGGGCTTTGTAAAGGGTTAAAGTATATACCGTTTATGGTCCTTCCTTTATCATTTTATAATTATATGATATCCAAATTTATGAAACACTATCTGAAGGGAAATTGTAAATTTGTCCAGAAGTTATGCCATTTTGGAAAAAACAAACCACCAATTGGAATTTCGATGTTTACCGATACGATTGATGTTCCTTTTGAAGAGTATAAATTTCTTGTCCCTAATGCATACAACGAATTTTTATCTGGCCGTTATGGAGATTATATGACATTACCGCCAAAAGATAAGCAAAAACCATGCCATAAAATAGGAGAGATACGCATATGAAAAAGGTAATTGGATATACAACAGGAGTATATGATATGTTTCATATCGGTCATTTGAATATATTGCAGCGAGCAAGGGAACAATGTGATTTTCTGGTTGTGGGTGTAAGTACGGATGAATTGGTTCAAAAAGAAAAAAGTAAAACACCAGTTATTTCTTTTGAGGAAAGATGTGCCATTGTTGGGGCACTGCGGTGTGTAGATCGCGTGGTGCCGCAGATAAATAAAAATAAAGTTGAAGCGTGGGAACAATATCATTTTGATAAAATGTTTGTTGGATCAGATTGGGAGGGTACTCCTCAATGGAAGAAGTTTGAGGAACAGTTTAAACCATTAGGTGTCGAAATAGTATACCTCCCGCATACTGATGGAATTTCAAGTACGGAATTGACAAATTTAATTAAAAACATGCTTGATGTTTCTACTGAAAAAATTGATCAGTAATCGTAAATGATTATATGAGGAAAAGAAGGGAAAATATTAGCATGGAGAAAAAAAATATAGGTATTATCCTAGGCTATATTTTGATCGTTGCTGAAGTGGCGGTAGGAATGCTGTTTACACCTATTCTTCTAAGTAATATGGGAAATGACGAATATGGTTTATATAAATTGACTGTTTCATGGGTGTCTATTATTTCTGTATTAGATTTTGGTTTGGGAGGTACTATAACAAGGTATGTCGTTAAATACAGAACACAAAAGGATAAGGAGGGAGAGGAAAATTTCCTGGGAATGGCGTTTGTTATTTACGCATTACTCGCATGTTCTGTGTTAGTGATTGGGATTTTAGCCAGCTTTATTTTGCCAAACATATCAAAAAGCATTCCGGTGAATAGCCAAGAAACAGCGCAAATTGCTTTTATTATTCTAGTTATTAAGACTGCATTGCTTTTATTTAATCATGCCTTTACCGGATGGTTTACTGCGTACGAATTATTTACGGTAAATAGACTGTTAGCGATTAGTAACATCGTATTAAGACTTGTGCTTGTTGGAGTTTTACTGCCAATAATAACTTCAATATATACTGTTGTGTGTATTGATGCAGGGCTAACATTGTGTCAGTTGATAGCTAATTTCATTTACAGTAGGAAAAAGATAACTGTCAAAGTACGGATGAGAATATGGGATAAAGTTCTGGCGAAAGAAGTACTTCTGTTTACGTCATCTTTATTTTTTGCATCAGTAATCAATCAATTTAATAGTAATGTTGATAATATTGTGCTAGGAATACGTTCTACTACTGCTATCGTAGGTTTATACTCGTGTGCTATGCAGATATATGTCTTATACTCTTCGCTTTCAACTGCTATTCAAGAGGTATACTTACCATCTATAAGTAGAAAAGTCTTTTCTGGCAGCACTAATGATGAAGTAACAAAGAGCTTGATTGCACCAAGCAGAATGCAAATTTGCATTTTGTTTTTGGCGTTGTCTGGATACTTTCTGTTTGGAGAAGAATTTTTTCGCTTATGGATAGGACGAAGTTATGCTTCAAATGAAATAACTGCCTGTTATATAACTGGATTGATTGTCATGACATCTGCAACGTTACAGTTATTTCAAAACACGACAACATGTGTGTTGAAAGCTAAAAATATGATGAGGGGACGAGTAATAATCACAGGAATTTCAACGTTAGTAAATTTTATTATTACAATTTCTCTAGTCCCGGTTTTGGGAATGTATGGTGCTGCAATAGGAACGGCAATTTCAATGATTTTTGGCTATGGGGTAGCAGTAAATATCTATTATAAGGTTAAGGTTGGTATAAATACAAAATTGTATTTTAAAGAAACCCTACAAGGACTTTGTTTGGCTGGTGTAATTTCAACTGCAATAGGTTTATTAATAGTGTTAATTCCGCTATCTGGTACAGGAGCATATATATTTAAGATATGTCTTTATGTTTGTGTATATTGCTTATGCATGTTATTTATAGGACTAACACAAACTGAGAAAAAAACTATTTTGTTAAAATTTATTAAATAATCAAGGAGAAGATGGGTATGAGTCTTTTTACTGGAAAAACATTAATAATCACTGGTGGTACTGGCAGCTTTGGAAACGCCGTTCTGAACCGTTTCCTCAAGACAGGCATTGGAGAAATTCGCATTTTCTCTCGTGACGAGAAAAAGCAGGATGATATGCGTCACGAGTTTCAGGCAAAGATGCCGGAGGTAGCTGAAAAAATCAAGTTCTACATCGGCGATGTACGTGACCTGCAGTCTGTCAGGGGTGCAGTGCATGGCGTTGACTACATATTCCACGCTGCTGCTTTGAAGCAAGTTCCGTCTTGCGAGTTTTTCCCCATGGAGGCGGTTCGCACAAACATCATCGGTACGGATAACGTACTGACAGCCGCTATTGAAGAAGGCGTCGAAGCTGTCATCTGTCTGTCCACTGATAAAGCTGCATATCCCATCAACTCCATGGGTATCTCCAAAGCTTTAGAGGAAAAGGTCGCTGTGGCCAAGAGCCGTAACTCCGTTAAAACTAAGATTTGTTGCACCCGCTACGGCAATGTTATGTGCAGTCGTGGCTCGGTTATTCCGCTTTGGATCGATCAGATTCGCAATGGACAGCCTATTACACTGACCGAGCCGACCATGACCCGTTTCATCATGTCACTCGAAGAAGCTGTCGATTTGGTTCTTTTTGCCTTTGAACATGGAGAAAACGGAGACTTGCTTATCCAGAAGGCTCCCGCTTGTACCATTCAGACCCAAGCAGAAGCTGTCTGCGAACTGTTCGGTGGCAAAAAAGAGGATATTAAGGTTATCGGTATTCGTCACGGTGAGAAGATGTATGAAACCCTGCTCACGAATGAGGAATGTGCGAAGGCTGTTGACCTCGGTAATTTCTACCGTGTGCCTGCAGATAACCGTGGTCTGAATTACGATAAGTACTTTAGGGACGGCGATGCGGAGCGTAACATTTTGACCGAGTTCAATTCCAACAACACAAAAATGCTGACTGTCGAGGAGACTAAGGCTAAGATCACTTCCTTGGCATATATTCAGGAAGAGCTTACTAAAAATATAAAATGACTTTGGTAGCAACAATATTTCTATATGTAATGATATGAAAGGACGATGGAATTTGCAAAAAGGTATTGACATTCTGAACGGCAAGGTGGACAATTTCTTGACAGACAGACAGACAGACAGACAGACAGACAGACAGACAGACAGACAGACAGAC
>ERZ894236.1286-NODE-1286-length-19075-cov-97.5516_pt1 | contig 19075 bp, 18 predicted proteins | sample MGYA00380297_ERZ894236 | MGnify/ENA primary metagenome ERZ894236 (study PRJEB32331, sample SAMN06328420) | human gut metagenome | biome: human gut microbiome; feature: stool | host: Homo sapiens | collected 2014-08-04 ... | reverse complement strand
CAGGTTCTTTTCGTTGTATAATGAGTTTGTCGTACAGGGTCACTTTCCTTTGTATATTTTGTTGGCAAACTAATTATACACCAAAGTGTCCTGTACGATATTTTTTTTTCTTAAAAAGTTGTAAAGTCGTGTATCTGGCACATCTGCGAAAAAGAACATATCGCAGTTTATGTTCATCTGTAATTTATGGTCCAAATGCTGCTGGAAAGACCAATATTATAGTTACAGATGGAATTATGATAAAATATACTTGCTGGATCTGCGGCATTTGCCGTGTAGAGTTGTCCACAATGGACGGTTTCTTCAAAGCTTTGAGAGACCGCTATCCAATGAAGATATCGCTGGTTTCCGAACTATAAACTGGTTAGAGGAGTTGATTGAAAATGAAGATGCCAGAAAATATAGAACCCGTCATGTTTGCGCCCTGTGGGATGAAATGCCTGGTTTGTTATAAGCATTGCTATCATAAAAAGCCATGCGCAGGCTGTTTGAAAAGTGACCAGGGAAAACCAGAGTACTGCAGAAAGTGCAGGATAAAGGATTGTGTGGTGGAGCGGCAGATTACATATTGTTTTGAATGCCCTGAATATCCCTGTAAGCAGATAAAACGGTTGGAAAAAAGTTATAATACCCGCTACCATGCCAGCTTGATGGGAAATAGCAAAATGGTAAAAGAACAGGGAATGGCTGTATTTCTGGCACAGCAAAAAGAAAAATATACCTGCCAGGAATGTGGAGGAATTATTTCAATCCATGATGCAGAGTGCAGTGAGTGCCAGTGGAAAATGTGATAAGGAGAAAATGCCCATGGTAAAGAAGATGCGCTGTTGGTACCATATGCTCAGATTGTGAGTATTATCCGGCGGATTGCCGGGGAAGCGGGGAGATAAAAGGCAAAGTATTCTGGCTGGAATATACAGGAGAAAGCTGCTGTGACATTTATGAATGCTGCATCAATCAAAGAAAATACGGGCATTGCGGTCAATGTGAGGAATTGCCATGCAGCCACTATATGGCCCGACAAAAACAAGGGAAGAAAATAAAGCCGACCACTCTATGCAGATGAAGAATTCTGTTGCTTATGTTCGGAAAATACAAACTGTGCAGGCTGTAATTCCGGGGAATGTGCGGATAAAGACTGGTGTGAGAACAGAAAATGTTCATTGGAAAAGGGAATTGGACATTGTTATACGTGTGATGAAGACTGCCAGAAAGGTTTATTAACCAAGATAAAGCCATATGCGTTTAACCTGTTTGCAAAAAGGTATGGAGAAAAGCAGCTTTTAGACTGCCTGGAAGTAAAATACTCCGTGACCGTCAAGACCGGCTACAATCCGTTCCGCTTGCGGGAGGACGGTATTCAGGTCTATACTGTACCAAGCATGGGCGCATTAAATTGGCGGTTACAAGAATATTGGCATCCTGTACGATCTCTATTGTGGCGTTTACTATCGGTATCACGTTCCATCTGCTGATTTCAAATCTGGCATTTGGAACGAACTGCTTGAAAACATCTCTGCAAATGCTGTTTTCAGATATCAATCTGCCGAACATCAATTTAGGCGTTATCGGTGTTGCTGATTTCCATTGTGGTAATTCTTATTCCCATTTTTTCCTATACGGCGTTAGACGTGAACTGGATTTCCTCTGTTCTTCCATCCGCAGGTATTGGTATGCAAAACAACTTAGTGTATTTGACCAGGGTATAATAATTGGACACTCAAGAATGGAGCCAACCTACACAAAACCGCCGCTGTTGGGCAACTCAAAGCGGCAGTTTTTTACGCGATATGGCCGGGGTCTGCCGGGGGCCACCCTGCTTTGGTTGACAAGGCGGTCCCCAGCAGACCCCGGCCATTCCTCCCGAAAAGTCAGAATTATCGCATAGCAACTTTGAGACAAAATGTCCCACTGGTCCTGGCCGGCGCGGGCCACTATCTGGTAGGCGGCTGCGTGCGGGACTGGAGCGGGTGCCGAGCGGGGAGACGCCAAACAACCGGGAGACGTTGATGAAGCTCCTCGGCCGCAAACAGCCGGAGGACCCTACTCCTCCGCCAGCTGGATGAAGGTCTCCATCTCCCGGGTCTTCCAGCGGTCCTTGCGGTAAAAGATCTGGCGGTACATGGACAGGTGAAAGCCCTGGACCCGGACTTCCTCCAGCTTCCCCTCCCGGACGCCCCGCTCCACCATAAACCGGGGCAGAAAGGATATCCCCTGGCTCACCTCCAGCATCCGCAGGAGCAGCGCGGTATCCCCGGTCTCCAGGAACGGAGTGACCGACAGGTTGTGGGAGGCCAGCTTGACGTCCAGCGCCCGCCGGTAGTTGGCGTCCCGCTCGGTGAGGAAAAAGGGCAGGTGCAGCAGCCCGGACAGCTCCATCGCCCCCTGGCCGCCGATCCCCAGGGAGGCGGAGGCCACAAAGACGATCTCCTCCTTCTGCTCCAGCGTCTTGCACCAGAGATTGTTGTACCTGGGCGCGTCCAGGATATAGACCAGGTCCAGCGCGCCCCGCTCCATCTTTTCAATCAGCTCCTCCGGGGAGCCGGTGGTGATCTGAACCGCGGCCCTGGGGTGCAGGGCGCGAAAACGGGTCAGGATGCCGGGCAGCTTGGCCATGCACAGGGAATCAATGACCCCCAGATGCAGGTTCCCCCGCAGCTCCTCCGTCCCGGACACGGAGAGCTTAATTTTGTTGACCTCGTAGAGTACGGCACAGGCCCCGGACAGAAACTGTTCCCCCGCCCCGGTGAGGACGACCTGCCGCCCCACCCGGTCGAACAGCTGCGTGTTCAGCTCCTTCTCCAGCAGCCGGATCTGCACCGTCACCGCCGATTGGGAGTAGCCCAGGCTGTCTGCCGCCTTGGAAAAGCTCTTCATCTGCGCGGCCCGGACAAAGGTATTGATTTGACGCAGTTCCATGATGGCTTCCCTCCGGATTATAGTTGAATTTTTTTCAACCGTTTTATGAATTATATGAATTTGCATAAATATATAGGGTATGTTATACTAAAATCATCCACTGGTCAAGGAAAAAATTGGCCAAATAAAACGGAGGTAGTTGTGTTATGGAAAAGAAATCGTTTAAGCTCGGCCTTCTTCCCAAAATTCTGATTGCAATCGTTGTTGGTATCCTGATCGGTCAATTTCTGCCCGTGTGGTTCTGCCGCATCATCGTAACGGCATCCGGCATTTTCAGCACCTTTTTGAAGTTCATCATCCCGCTGATGATCGTGGCCTATGTGACCATGGGCATCGCCGACCTGAAGAGCGGGGCGGGCAAGCTGCTGCTGATTACCGTGGCCCTGGCCTACACATCCACCCTGATCTTCGGCTCAGCCTCCTACCTGGTCGCCTCCAGCCTCTTTCCCCACTTTATGAGCGAAGGGGCCATGGAACAGATCGCCGCCACCGCCGGCGTGTCCCTGGACAGCTACCTCTCCATCACCATCCCGCCCCTGCTGGACACCCTGTCCGCCGTGGTGCTCGCCTTTGTGCTGGGGCTGTGCCTGTCCATGCTGCGGGGCAAGACCATCAGCAATACCCTCTATGAGTGCATGAAGGACTTCTCCGGCATCATCGACAAGGTCCTCCACGCCGTGATCATCCCGCTGCTGCCCCTCTACATCTGCGGCACCTTTGTAGACATGACCAAGTCCGGAAAGACCTTCGCCATCCTCAGCGTGCTGTGGAAGGTGTTCCTGGTGGTCATCCTGATGCACCTGATCTGCATCTGCATCCAGTTCGTCGTCGCCGGTGCCATCAGCCACAAGAACCCCGTCCAGCTCATCCGCAACCAGATTCCCGGCTACGCCACCGCCATCGGCACCCAGTCCTCCGCCGCCACCATCCCGGTGAACCTGCAGTGCGCCGCCAAGGACGGCGTCTCCGAGCAGATCCGCAACTTCGTGGTGCCCCTGTGCGCCAACATCCACATGGCCGGCTCCATGATCACCATCACCGCCTGCGCCACCGCCGTGTGCCTGATGAACCGCCTGCCTATCAGCCTGGGCGTCGTCATCCCCTTTATCATGACCCTGGGCATTGCCATGGTCGCCTCCCCCGGCGCCCCCGGCGGCTCCATTATGACCGCCCTGCCCTTCCTGTACATGATCTTCGGCGCGGAGGCCGGCGACCCCAACGGTCCCATCTGCGCCATCATGGTGGCGCTGTACATCACCCAGGATTCCTTCGGCACCGCCTGCAACGTCTCCGGTGACAACGCCATCGGCGTGATCGTGGAGTCCATCTACCAGAAGTTCATCACCGGCGCCAGGCCCGCTAAGGCCGGGAGGGCCTGAGATGTCCTTTATCAGCGTCTTTGACGTGCTGGGTCCCAACATATCGGACCCTCAAGCTCCCACACGGCCGGGGCCGTCGTGAACGGCGGCCTGGCCGGCAAGACTATTAAGTTCGAGACAATTTGTCCCAAGGTGAGGACAGGCCAGAGGGCGGCACTTTTCGCAGTGCCGCCTTTTTACGCTATCAAAATTTTATGAAATGGGAGGGAGTTCATGTACGCACAGACAAAGTATCATAGAGAAATTAAAACTGCTGTTATGGGAGAGCGGACATTCACCATCAAAAATCTCACCCCCATTCTCTCTCCCCCCCATCCCCCACACAGTTACAAATAATTGATGCATGCAGAAAGTCCCTGGTTTTGGGCCGGTTAAAGCAGAAAAATGGTGAACAGGATATGCCATATGATTTGAGAAGGATTATAAGATGGAAAAAAATGTAAGACTTAAACACAGAAAACTCTATCTAATATTCAGGTTCCTCCAAGGTTCCAAAATCTATTTTGCAGCAGCCATAGCCGCCTCACTGATATCAACCATATTAAATGCCCTGACACCGCAGATTTTCCGGTTCAGCATTGATGAGGTGCTTAGTGGAAACATTGGAAACAGCAGGAACGGAGGAAGCTATCTGTCCAGTCACCTTTGGATACTGGCGCTGATGATTGTGGCGGTGGCGGTAGCTTCAGGGATTTTTACCTATATCAGCCGTACCAATACGGCCAGGGCGGGGGAGAATTTTGCTAAAAACTTAAGAGATGCATTATTTATTCATGTGCAGAAGCTTCCCATGAAATGGCATGACAGGAACCAGACAGGGGATATTATTCAGCGGTGTACTTCTGACGTGGAGGTGATACGCGGATTTGTAGTTACTCAGCTTCTGGAGGTGTTCCGCACGGCATTTCTTGTGCTTATGTCTTTTGCTATGATGTTTTCCATGAATGCGAAGCTTTCCTGCATCGTTCTTCTGTTCGTACCGGTTGTTGTGGTGTACTCCACTGTGTTTTACCGATTGATAGCTAAGCGGTTCACCACTGCGGACGAAGCGGAGGGAGAACTTTCTGCGGTTGTGCAGGAAAATGCCACAGGAGTGCGTGTGGTGCGGGCATTCGGCCGGGAACAATTTGAGATGGAGCGGTTTGACAAGAAGAATAATGCTTTTGCCAAGCTGTGGATTCGTCTGGGGACGTTATCAGGACTGTACTGGGGGATTGGGGATCTGATAACGGGACTGCAGGTGATTGCGGTTATTATCTTCGGAGTGATAGAGGCAGTAAATGGTTTCATATCCGTTGGTGAATTTGTGGCATTCGCAGCTTACAATTCAACGCTGGTGTGGCCAATCCGCGGCCTTGGGCGTATTCTTTCTGATATGAGCAAGGCAGGCGTTTCTTTTGAACGTGTGGATTATATTATTCGTTCTCAGGAAGAAGCCTATGGAAAAGCAGATGAAAAAAACGGGAAGGAAAGCGAAAATTCCGGTGGGAAGTATAATATTTCCTTTCAGCATGTATCTTTTGGATATGAGGAAGGAAAGGATGTGCTCCGGGATATTTCGTTTACAGTCCCTGAAGGCAGTACGTTTGGGATTCTGGGTGGAACGGGCAGCGGGAAGTCTACGGTAATCCAGCTCCTTTCGCGGCTCTATGAGCTGGAGGTAAACAGGGGAAGTATTTGTATTGGCGGCAGAGATATTAAGGATATCCCTATTGAGGAGCTCAGGAGAAATATAGGAATGGTATTGCAGGAACCGTTTTTGTATTCCAGGACAATCCGGGAAAATATAGCTGCCTCCGTACCGGACGCGTCTCTGGAGGAGATTCGGTATGCGGCGCGAATTGCGTGCATTGACGACGCCATTTTGAGTTTTCCGGACGGATATGACACTCTTGTGGGGGAACGGGGAGTCACTTTGTCAGGAGGGCAGAAGCAGAGGATTGCTATTGCAAGAATGCTCCTTCAGAAAGCGCCGGTTATGGTATTTGACGATTCCTTATCAGCAGTGGATTCCCAGACAGATTATAACATCCGGTGTGCGCTGAAGGAACATATGAAGGAGGCAACCGTAATCCTCATATCCCACAGAGTGACATCCCTTATGGGAGCGGATGAGATATTGGTGCTGAATCAGGGGAAAATAGAAGAACGCGGAACGCATGGGGAACTGATACGGGGAAATGGAATCTACCGCAGGATTTATGAAATACAGATGAGCCGTGATGACAGAGAGATGATGGGGCAGGATGAAATGGATAAGAAGGATGGGGGGATAATCAATGGCAGCATATGAAGAACAGGAGTATAACAATCCCTTCAGCTTCAGTATATGGATGAAGCTGTTTCCATTTTTCAAGCCATATAAGAAGTTTTTTGCAATTACATTGGGACTTAATATTCTGCTTGCGGGAGTTGATATCCTTGTGCCTCTGTTCCAGAGCTATGCCATTGATACATTCATTATACCGGACCGTTTGGATGGACTTGGAGTATTTACGCTGGTTTATATTTTGGTTATTGTTAGTCAGACTATCTGTGTGTATGTGTCGGTTCACGCGGCTACAACCATAGAGATGAATGTGGGAAAAGATTTAAAGAGAGCGCAGTTTAAACATTTGCAGACCTTGTCATTTTCCTACTATAATACGACTCCGGTGGGATATATCCATGCCCGGGTGATGAGTGATACTCTGAGGATTGCGGGGATGATAGCGTGGGGCCTGGTGGATATGTTCTGGGCTCTGATTTATGTGGTCAGTGTGTTTGTGATTATGTTTATACTGAATCCACAGCTGGCATTTATCATCACCATGATTGTTCCGTGTATTGCTCTGCTGACAGTATATTTCCAGAATCGGATTTTGAAATGGAACCGGAAGGTGAGACGGATCAATTCCCAGATTACCAGCGCGTACAATGAAGGCATTACCGGAGTTAAGACGTCAAAGAGTATGGTCATTGAAACAGACAATGAGAAGCGCTTCTTTGAAAAGACATCGGATATGCATCAGGCGGCAATTCATTCGGCAAAGCTGAATGCGGTCTATATTCCGGCTATTTTGTTTTTCAGCTCTGTGGCCTCAGCGGTTGTATTGGCAAAGGGCGGCTATATGGTTCAGGAGAATATCATAAAACTGGGGACACTGTCTGTATTTATCTCGTACGCGGTCGTTATATTTGAACCCATACAGCAGCTTGCCAGACTGCTGGCAGATTTGATTTCCTGTCAGGCGAATATTGAGCGGGTAATGGATTTGCTGGAGCAAAAGCCCAATGTGGTAGACCGGACCGATGTGCTTAAGAAGTACGGAGACGCCTTTTCGCCCAATAAGGATAATTGGGAAAAAATCCGGGGAGACATCGTGTTTGAAGATGTTTCTTTTATGTATCCGGACGGGAAGGAATATGTGCTGGAACATTTTAACCTTCATGTGCCTGCCGGTATGAATGTTGCCATTGTGGGTGAGACCGGGGCGGGAAAGTCTACCCTTGTGAACCTGGTGGGCCGGTTCTTTGAACCTACAAAGGGAAGAATATTGATTGACGGTGTGGATTACCGGGAACGGTCGCAGCTGTGGCTTCACAGCCAGATTGGTTATGTGCTGCAAAATCCTCACCTGTTTTCGGGAACTGTGCGGGAGAATATAAGGTATGGCCGCCTGGATGCATCGGATGAGGAGATTGAAGAGGCGGCGAGCAGTGTGTCCGCAGATATGGTTGTGGCGAAAATGGAAAAGGGGTATGACAGCGATGTGGGCGAAAGCGGAGGCCTGTTGTCCACAGGCGAAAAGCAGCTGATTTCATTTGCGCGGGCGGTCCTGGCCAATCCTGCCATTTTTGTTCTGGACGAGGCCACCTCCTCCATTGATACCCAAACAGAAAAACTGATTCAGGATGCGACGCTCATCTGCTGAAGGGACATACTTCCTTTGTGATTGCACACCGTTTATCCACAATCCGTCAGGCTGATTTGATATTGGTTGTAAAGGACGGGAAAATCATAGAGCGGGGCAGCCATCCGGAACTGCTGGAGCAAAAGGGATACTATTATGAACTGTATTCCAGGCAGTTTGATGAAGAGGAGGCTATGAAGGTGTTCGCGGGGGAAACCGTTTGTTTGTCTTGATATCACCGGACGCCTGCTTCCCCGCTGCCCATTATTCCAATAACCAGCCCTGTCTGTCAATACTCCACATGCACACAACCATGGCAACCAGCCCGTTTTCTTTTAAAATGCGGCTAAAGGAATTATAACATCCTGCATTTGGTTGTGTGCGCTCCCAAAAGACATGATTTCAGCCCGAACAGATATACATAACTGACAGTGGGAGGGTATAATTCTATGTATCCATGGAGAACATAGTAGGGCAAATATTCAGTAACAGGGAGGTGATATCGTGGACAATCAAAACAACAGACCCAATAGGTTAATCAATGAGAAATCGCCCTATCTGCTGCAGCATGCGTACAATCCGGTGCAGTGGTTTCCGTGGGGAGAGGAGGCATTTGAGAAAGCAAGGCTTGAAAATAAGCCTGTTTTCCTATCTATTGGGTACAGCTGACATGTCCCGGATGATGTACATGTCATTGGTGCCATGTGATGGAACGGGAATCATTTGAAAATGATGTGATTGCAGAAATCCTGAACAGGGAATATGTCTGTGTTAAGGTGGACCGGGAGGAACGGCCGGATGTGGATTCTGTATACATGTCAGTGTGCCAAGCCATGAACGGACAGGGTGGCTGGCCGCTGACCATAATAATGACACCGGACTGCAGGCCATTTTTTTCCGGCACCTATTTTCCGCCCAGGGCCCGTTATGGAAGGCCGGGTCTGGAAGAACTGCTAACAGCGGCCGCAGCTCAGTGGAGGGTGAAAAAAGAAAAACTTCTGGACCAGGCAGGACAGATAGAGAAACACCTAAAAAGCCAGGAACGGACAGGAAGATGGGCCGAGCCGGAGCTTGCGGCGGTGCATCAGGCCTTCAGGCAGTTTGCGGATAGTTTTGACAGTAAAAACGGCGGTTTTGGAAGCGCGCCCAAGTTTCCCACGCCCCACAGCCTGATATTCCTGATGGAGTATGGCGCAAGGGAGAAGCGGCCGGAGGCATTGGCCATGGCGGAGACAACCCTGGTGCAGATGTACAGGGGCGGTATCTTTGACCACATTGGAGGCGGATTTTCCAGATATTCCACGGACGGACAGTGGCTGGTGCCCCATTTTGAGAAAATGCTCTACGACAATAGCCTGCTGGTCATGGCTTACATCAAAGCCTATGGACGCACCGGGAGGAAGATGTATGGATGTGTGGCGGGAAAGATTCTGGAATACGTCAGGCGGGAGCTTACGGATTCCCAGGGCGGCTTTTACTGCGGACAGGACGCGGACAGCGATGGTGTGGAAGGAAAATACTATGTGTTTACCCAGGAGGAGATAAGGGCGGTACTGGGAGAGAAAGCGGGCAGGGACTTTTGCCGGCAATACGGAATTACAAGGCATGGTAATTTTGAAGGCAGGAGCATACCCAACCTGCTGGAAAATGAGAATTACGAGGAGATTTGTGAGGAACCATGGGGCGGTGATGACCATGGCGGCAATGTCTGTCATGGCGTCCGTAACAGCTTTGGCGGCAGAAAAAATGAGGACTGCAAAAAACTGTATCAATACCGGCTTGACCGCACCAGGCTTCACAAGGACGACAAGATACTGGTTTCCTGGAACGGATGGATGATTTGTGCATGCGCAATGGCAGGAGCTGTGCTGGGGGAAAAGCAGTATGTGGATATGGCTGTCAGGGCAGAAGCATTTATAAACAGCCGCCTTGTGAAGGACGGGCGTCTGATGGTGCGCTACCGTGACGGAGATGCCGCAGGTGAGGGAAAGCTGGATGACTATGCCTGCTATAGTCTTGCATTGCTGGAGCTGTACCGGGTGACATTCCAGGCTGATTATCTGAAACGGGCAGCTGCCTGGGCGGAGATAATGACAGAACAGTTCTTTGACCGGGAACGCGGGGGATTTTATCTGTATGCTGAGGACGGGGAACAGCTTATTGTGAGGACAAAGGAGACCTATGACGGCGCCATGCCGTCCGGGAATTCCGTGGCAGCTCAGGTACTGCACCGGCTGACCCAAATTACCGGCGAGGTCAAATGGCAGAAGGTGCTGGAGAAACAGCTCTATTACCTGGCAGGCGCCATGGACGGATATCCTTCTGGGCACAGCTATGGGCTTCTGACCATGATGGATGTGCTGTATCCCACTAAGGAACTGGTGTGTACGCTGTCGCCTGGCGCTGACACGGAAAGGCACAGGAAGCTGATTGCTCAGCTCGCAAACCTGGCCGAAACGTCAGAGGGGCTGTCTGTGGTGGTAAAAACAGAGGAAAATGTACGGGAAATGGAGCGTCTGGCACCCTATACAAGAGATTATCCGGTGCCTGAGGCCGGAGAATTATTTTACCTCTGTGTGGGGCATGAATGTATGCAGCCGGTACCGCAGCTTGAACAGCTGATTCAGAAACTGCGGGAAGAGACGTGATATCTGGAATGCCGGGAGGTCCGATGGGTTCTCCCGGTTTCCATTTCACCTCCGTTTCAGCTGCTGAACCGGGTAGATATGAGGGGAGAAATATGGTAAACTTGATGCAGTGACAGAAAGCATCAGATGAGCAGTTTATGGGGAAAGGCGGAGATTTTATGATAAAAAAAGAGACAGTAACAAAGGCAGATTTATTGAAAGTATTGGACCTGATGGAGACATCTGGAATGCGGTACTGGCTGGACGGCGGCTGGGGTGTGGATGTGCTGCTTGGGAAACAGACCAGGGAGCACAGGGACGTGGATATTAACTTTGATGCCCGGTATACAGACGCATTGCTCCGCACATTGGTTTCCCATGGGTATGAAATCACGACGGACTGGCGCCCGGTGCGGATTGAACTCTGCCACCCGGAGCTGAGTTATGTGGATATCCATCCATTTGTAATCAACGAGGATGGAACTGCAAAGCAGGCGGACCTGGAAGGCGGATGGTATGAATTTGAGGCGGATTATTTTGGAAGCGCGGTCTTTGAGGGCAGGACCATACCGTGTATCTCGGCAAAGGGGCAGAAGATATTCCATACAGGATATGAATTCAGGGAAGTGGATAAGCATGATATCCGCATTATCGACTATTTGCTCTCTGCCCAAGCAGTGACAGGGATGAGACAGGGGGAGCTGTATGCCGGGCGAAAAAATAGCTGAGAAGCTGACATCTTATCTGAAGTCATCCAATACATATGAACCATTGTCGGATGCTCATGCGGGGATATTGACCTTCTTTTGGAAACAGCGGCAGACCGGCGGCGCCGGGGGGCCGGGACCTTTGTGTCTGCGAAGCTGGGGCTGACAGAGGATCCGCTGGGACTGTCCCTTGTGTGCGATAAGCGGAAAATGGTCAGGGATTTGCTCCAGGTACGACTGATGATAGAGCCCCGCATGGCCTCCATGGCTGTATCTTAGCCATACAGTCACGGACATAAGGGGGATAGAGCGCCTGGAATCCGTGGCGGTGTCACAGGTGGACCGGAACATGCGCCCTATTCCGGGGACGGAAAAGGAGTATGCCTGTGATACGTTGATTCTCTCCGTAGGCCTGATACCGGAGAATGAGTTATCTCTGGGAGCAGGCGTAGTGCTGGATGAGCGCAGCAGGGGAGCCGTGGTGGATGAACATTACCAGACCAGCGTGGAGGGAATCTTTGCCGCCGGTAATGTTCTCCAGGTCCACGACCTGGTGGATTTCGTATCCCTGGAGGCGGAGAGTCTGGCGGATGGCGTGGTCCGGTATATCAGGTCAGGCCATTTGCCTACTGTCCCCTGGAGATAAGGACAGACGGACAGGTGACTCATACAGTTCCTCGTAGGATAAGCGGCTCCGTCGGATTCAAGCTTTCCCTGCGGGTTAGGGAGCCGCGGGAAAACTGTACCATAGAGGTATTTCAGGGAAACAGGGTTATCGGGATGCGGAGGATGAAGCGGGCCATTCCGGCGGAGATGATACAGATTCCCATAGGGGCGGATAAGCTGAATACAGAGCAGGGGCTGGAGGTGAGGATTTCATGAAACGAGAATTTGTCTGCATCATGTGTCCCCAGGGCTGCCGTATCGAGGCGGAATGGAGCGGCGGCAAAATAGAATCCATAACCGGAAACACGTGTCCCAAGGGAATGGATTATGTGACCCGGGAACTGGTCAATCCCATGAGAAACATTGCCACATCAGTCCTGGTGGAGAATGGGGAGCTGGAGCTGGCCGGCGTCCGCCTGACAAACCCAATCCCAAAATCCAGGATATTTGATGTGGTCGCTGAAATAAAAAAATACTTATCCAGGCACCGGTGCATATTGGACAGGTGGTGGTGGCGGACGTGCTGGGGCTGGGGAGCGATGTGGTGGTGACTAAGAATGTGGGGGTGGCTAATGATGCGGGGAGATGTCCCCAAAAGACTGGATGATAAGACATCTGAGAAATAGAGCATTTAGCAGCAGTTGCAACGCTGTTGCATTGTTGACTGTTTTTGTTGCATACATGTCACGAAGTTTAATTGAATCAGCATATTACCATGTTTCTTATGTTTTGACAGCGCCCTTATTTTACTGGTTTTTTGGGTAAAAATTCTGTTATATTTTCGTCAATCTGTTTTTGGCATGATATTTGCTATTATAGTTTAGTAGTAGTAAATATACTCATATCATTACCTGAAGCATCACAGACTGCTCTTGACATTCAGACAGAATGAGGCAGAAACGGCTGTTACAGGCAGGGTGAAAAGAAAAATACAAAACAGAAAGGAAATGCGCGATATGGATTACACAAGTTTATTTAAGAACAACGGCGGAAAAAAGTCAAAAGTAGGAATTATAGGTGCAACCCGCGGCTATGGCTATACGCTGTTGGCACAAATTCCAAAGGTTGAGTTAATGGAACTGAGGCTGATATCTTCACGGCATACGGACGAATGTGTAGAGGTGCTCACAGGTCTTGGATATAAGAAAGAGGATATTATTATATGCGGGAATAAAGAGCAGGTCCAGAGCGCTCCCAGCTATGGGGTTCTTATTGTAAATGACTACCGGCTGGTTCTGGAAAGCGATATTACGGCATTGGTTGAGTGTACGGGAAACACGGCTGTGAGCTCAGAGGTATCCGCGGCCGCATTAAAGAAGGGAATCAATGTTTACATGGTTTCAAAGGAGACTGACAGCGTGTGCGGCCCTATTTTAAATAATATTGCTGAGAAACACGGCACCGTATACTCTCTGGTTAACGGAGATCAGCCAAGAAACCTTCTGGATCTTTACTCTTGGGGAAAAGTATTGGGATTAGAGATCATAGCAGCGGGCAAAGCCAGCGAGTATGACTTTGTATGGGATCCGGACACTGACGAATTCACTTATATGGAAGGCCCTGAAAAACCACATGAGAATATTCCTGGTCTGAAGGAGTTCTGGCATTATGAAGGCCGTGAGACATTGGAGGGACGCCGTAAGCTGTTAGAAAAATATATGGCAGTTATTTCCGCCGACCTTTGCGAGATGAATCTTGTGTCCAATGTCACCGGGCTGGTGCCGTCTGACAGACGTCTGAATTATCCTGTTGCAAAGATCAGCGAACTGGCAGATATCTTTATTCCGGAGGAAGATGGCGGCATACTTAAGAAGACTGGCGTGGTAGATGTATTCTGCAATCTGCGTGCGCCGGATGAGGCCAGTTTTGCAGGTGGTGAGTTCATCATCATCAGATGCGAGAATGAAACGGTATGGGAACTGCTTACAAGTAAAGGGCATGTGGTAAGCCGTAATGGTAAATATGCATGTATCTATCTTCCTTATCATTATATGGGACTGGAGACGCCCATATCCATTCTGTTAGGAGATATCCTGGGACTGGGTACCCACTCTGAATGCCGTCAGGTTTCCGTTATGACCGGTGTGGCTCAGAAGGACATGCCCAGGGGAACCGTACTTAAGGTCCAGGGACATCATCATTCCATTGAGGGCCTGGTTCCGGAATTGTGGGAACTTAAGGATGCGGGAAATGTGGCTCCATTCTATCTGTTAAATGGTACAACACTGCTGGAGGATGTAAAGGCAGGGCAGCCCATAACAAAGAATGTGGTGGATTTGTCAGGAAGCCTTCCTTATGAATTATATAACGAAGGATTGAAGCTTTGATTGTAACACAGGCTTTAACATGATATAGATGTGACACAGAATAAAAGGATGCTGCTGCAAAGCGAATTCAGTTTGCAGCAGCATCCTTTTTGCAGATGGAAAGGGAGATTTAACAGCAAAGCAGTGTTCCCCTAATAATTTAGAAGATAATGGTTCCGTCCTGGATAACAGATGTAACCTTCTTTAAAGCTTCTATATCATCTAACGGATTGCCTTCCAGGACTGCAAAATCAGCTGCTTTTCCTTCCGCGATAGAGCCGGTGTTTCCGTCTACCCCGCAGATCCGAGCCGCGTTGATTGTGATTCCGGCCAGTACATCCCGGTTTTTAGCACCCAGACCAGAGATATAGCATGCTTCCTGCGCCAAACCCTGATGCAGCCCGTCAGTGCCAATGCCAAACTTAAGTCCGCCCTCAATGGCGCCGGATAAGCACTTGCAGATAATTTCCTTTTCACGAAGGCTCCCCTCCCTGTCATGAGGCGAGAACTTGAATAACAGCTGGTCGTTCAGGGCGTAGCTGGGAGTATATACCACCCAGCGGTCCTCTTTTTTAACGCGCTCCACCTGGGGCTGGGTGATATAATACACATGTTCCAGACAGTCAATGCCCGCAGTCAGGCAGTCGTCTAATCCCTGTCCCCCTGAGCAATGGCAGGCTGTGGTTATATTCACGCTTTTTGCTTCTTCCACCACTGCCTTCAGTTCCTCTAAGGTCAAAAAGTGATAGATGAAAGGGGTTGCATTGATTACCTTTGTCATGAATACTTTCAGAAAATCAACACCGCGGGCAATATTTTCCCTGGAGGTCCTGCGGAAATCTTCCGCGCCGCAATGGGGCATTCCTACATATCCATGCCCATGGCTGCTGCGCATGCCGATGCCGCTGACAACCAGCTTCGGTCCTGCGATACGTCCTTCCTTCTGCGCCTTTTTACATATTACATCAATATAGAACCTGTCTCCCAGACATCTGGAGGTGGTTACACCGGCTGCCAGGTCGTCCTTCATGGTTTTAATGGCGCGTATGGTCTGCTCTGCCTCGCAGTCCTCCATTTTGACCAGGTGATTTTCAAGTCTGGCGTCTAATGCCAGATGGTTGTGGCAGTCAATCATGCCGGGGATGATTACCTTATCGCCATAATCAATTACGTTTGTTTGCTCTGGTATTTCAACTTGAAAGATATTATCGTATATTTTTTGGATTTTTCCATTTTCAATCAGAAGCCCGCTGTTTTCCATGACTTCCAGCTGATCTCCCGCTATGATTTTGTTTGCCTTAATGATATAACGTTCCATAAAAGTCCTCACTTTCTTTCAATGCAATTAAGCTCATCATTATTTCTGCTGCCTTTTAGCAGCCCTTCTGGCAAAGAATCCGGTCAAAATGGGGGTCAGAATGGCTGTGATAACAACAGCGCCAGCTACCTGCGCGGTAGCCACGCCTACTACCGGCTCCAGGGAAGGATCCGCCATGGCAACGGATGCAGGTACAGCTACAGCATTGCCTCCGGTAGTACCAATGGCCATTCCCATGGGATCCGGTTTTCTTCGAATCAGGCTGTACAGGTAATAAGTTAGCACACCCGTAAACAAAACAGTTATAAGTCCAAGGACAATACCGCCGGCACCGGCCTTTGCAATAGTAAACAGGCTTGTATTGGCTCCCAGCACAAAGCCGTTAAAGGGAAGCAGCATAGCTAATCCGTTGGATAACAGCACCTTGAAATCTTCATCCAGATTGCCCAAAATCATACCGATAATCAGAGGAACTATGGCTGCTACCAGAGACAGAATTGGAATTTCCGCAAGGCCGGTGGTGCCCAGTGCAATCATGGTAAGAAATGGACCGTCGTTTAAGGACAGGATTGCAATGGCTCCTACGTCTGTATTGTCTCCAAATTCTTTTGCCAGGGCAGTGTAGATGGCACCGTTGGAGTTCGTGACAGCTGTGATAACTGCCAATGGAGTAAGACCTATAATTCCCGTGGGTCCAAACAGCTTGTTAAGGCCCAGGCCAAGCAATACACCGATGGCATATTTTAAAATAGTCAGCACTGCTCCCTTGTAAAGGGGAAGGGCTGCCTGTTTAAAATTAATGGTTGCACCGCTGCACAGGATGAACAGGCCTACCAGCGTAGAGGTTCCTGTTTTAAAAAGACCAGTTGTAAACCCTCCAATCTCCAGTACCTGTGGTATGAATGTGTTGAACCACTCCTTCTTCTTGATTTTGGAATAGAGCGCCATTACCCCGGAGACTGACCACCCCGGCAGGGCCGGAGCATGGCGTGTTCCTATTGCTCGATGCAGTTGTTTAAAGCAATTATTATGCCAAGTATATGGATATCGGCTAAAAATAATAAAAGCTTCATAAAAGACACAAGAAAAAGGTCGATATAGTGAGAAATACACCGGGGGGGTGAGGGGGAGTGCGATTGCAACAGTATTACAGCAAAAAATGCAACGATATCACAACAAAATGTGCAACACCATTGCATGAATTGAATTATATTTTTATATTATATTTCTGCATTTTTCTCCATAGTGTAGAACGGTTAATACCCAGCAGCCTGGCAGCCCTGGTCTGATTGCCGCCGCATTCTCCAAGTGCCCATATGATGGAACTTTCTTCGCTGGAGGTCTGAGATGCAGTATAGACAGGAACCGGAGATGAATCCTCTAAATCCTGGGGATATAGCGCCCTTAGCAAATCATCTCTGGTGATGGCATTTCCGGAGCAGATTACCAGAGAGCGCTCTACAATGTTGCGCAGTTCCCTTATATTTCCATTAAATGGATAATCATTAAGGACAGATAAGGCCGAAAGATTGATTTCGGGAACAGGTATCCCGCACTCCTGCCCCCGCTGCCGCAACAAATGCAGGAACAGAAGTTCCGCGTCCCGGTCTCTCTGGCGAAACATCCAGGCGGTACATCAAATCACGGCGGAACAGTTCTTTGCCGGCAAGCTGATTGATGCTTTTATTGGTGGCGGAAATAATGCGGACATTGATGGAGATGACCTTGTTATCACCAATTCTTCTGACCTCACGTTCCTGGAGGACCCGCAGCAGCTTGGTCTGGGTGGAAAGGGAAATTTCACCGATTTCATCCAGAAACAGGGTTCCGCCGTGCGCCTGTTCAAAGAGTCCCATTTTGCCGCCTTTGACGCTGCCGGTAAAGGCGCCCTCCACATAGCCAAAGAGCTCGCTTTCCAGCAGATTTTCCGGTAGAGCGGCACAGTTGATGGCGACGAAAGGTCCATTTTTACGAGGACTGGCATTGTGTATGCTCTGTGCAAACAATTCTTTTCCTGTCCCGGTTTCTCCCACAATGATGACATTGGAATCCGAGGCAGCATATCTGCGCGCCGTATCAATGGTGGCGTCGATGACAGCGCTCTTATGAATAATGTCGCCAAAGGTTATTGACCACAACAGGAACAAAGGAGGCGGATACGGTAAGGTTGCTTTTGGGGATGGTAAGAATGCTGCCGTTTATTTCATGCCCCCCCTTTAAAACCTCGCTAAAGGATTTGTAGAGATAGGGAAGGGTTGTCTGCAGAGACCTTGACAGCAGGCTGATATTGTTGTTCATGGCTTTGACCACCCGGTTGCGTACCCGTATGGTATCGGAGGAATCAATATACAGGATGCCGTCCTTGGACGCGTATATGATGGTCTTATAGGTCTCGGCGACAATTCGTTCGATCTGTATCTGTTCGACCGTGCGTATGGCCTCATTGATTGCCTGAAGGATGGTATCCTCTCCGGTACGTATCAGGCGGGATGGGATGCCATGTCTTTCAGCCAGCTCTACAGCGGAGTATCCTCCGATTAGCGCGTCACATCCATGGGCGACGGCCTCGTCTATGTTGGCTTCCAGGTCCCTGTGATTGCTGGCCGGATAAATTTCCACTTCGCATCCTAACAGTTTGCATATGTCGGAGGCCTCATATATTTTTCCGTAAAATCCGCAAATGGCAATCTGTGTGGAATTAAAATCTTTGCGGCATTCAGCTACCGTGCGTATGATATCATAACCGGAAATGGCCAGGTCGATAACGGGAGTCTGGGGATGCATGGCTTTCAGCTGTTTAGCACTGAACCCCCGGGCGATGACAGCATCGTAGCTTCCTGCATTAATCCGTGAAATCTGGTCAACTGTCAATACCTGTATGTTGGCGGAAATTCGTTTGTTTTCAGGATGGTTGTCTAAGACATACTCAACCTTTTCCCGAAGTTCAGGATATGGTACAATGAATAGTATATGAATCATAGCGGGCCTCCTATGGCGGATGGTACAGTTGTTGCTGTTTCGATTCTACAATAATGCAACAGTTTGGTCAACGGTTTTGCAACATATATGGCTGAAGAACAAAGCAGGAAGGCTGTGATTCATGTTGGCATGAAATTTGCTAATATAATTGTTTAATCAAAAAGAGGGTTTAATTCCCCGCAGCTTGCTGCGTAACAAACTTTTTCAAGACATGGAGGAAGTGATATACTAGAGGAAAAAGGAAAGGAGAAATTGTGCGATGAGTGAAACAATACGCAAGT
>ERZ894236.1274-NODE-1274-length-19216-cov-26.0209_pt1 | contig 19216 bp, 9 predicted proteins | sample MGYA00380297_ERZ894236 | MGnify/ENA primary metagenome ERZ894236 (study PRJEB32331, sample SAMN06328420) | human gut metagenome | biome: human gut microbiome; feature: stool | host: Homo sapiens | collected 2014-08-04 ... | reverse complement strand
TCTCTCCGCACGCGATCATAGCGCCGGAGTTTCCGGAAGGCTGGGTTGTCATATCATCCGGATGTGCGTGTATGATAACCGCTCTTCCGATCACATCCTCGGGATGAAACCGGTCTGTGTAAAAGATCAAAAATGCATTTCCGTCATTTGCCAGAAGTGAAGGCATATCTCCTGCATGCTGCGGGTGCATGGCATTTGTCGGATTGTAGTGTCCGTCCGCCTGTGCAAAGGGTTCCGCTTTTGTTCCCTGACAGGTTCCCTCATGAATATGAAATCCGTGAAACGCATTTCCGTCAGGCAGATTGCGGATATCGGCTGCCACGATCGTTCCATTGTGAACTCCGAAAAAATATACCATTCCCCGGATTTTTGGAAATTCCGGGCTTCCTTTGATCTCTGCAGCGGCATCCGGAATGGTCTGTATCTCTGAAAACATCTTACCACCTCCCGGATTACCATATGCAGTTTTTGAAAAATTGTTATTCCTGATGCGCTCTCCATGCTTCTTTCAGAATCTTTGGATCTTCAAGAAGACCAAGCGCCCCTTTCGCCATACATTCTGCCACATACAGCATTCCCTTCTGCCCGATGCTCATTCCGGACTGTGCGGCTGCACTCCAGTGATGCAGCGGTGTACCCTTACACATCGTAGCAGCACTGAGCATCACAGTCGGCACGGTATGACTGACTTCCGACACATCCGTTCCGATCGCCAGCAAAACAGGTTGGTCTTCCAACGGTTCCAGACCTCCAAAATAATTTCCGTCATTGATCAGTCCCGCTTCTTTTGTGATGGTTTCCGCAAACTGAAGTTCTTCTTTTGTATATTCCGGGAGTGAAGTTTCTGTCATCGCCTGATAAAAAGCTTCTGCCAGCGGACGGTTCACTTTCATTTCCTGATTGCTCGTCACAAGCTCGATCTCCACTCTCGTTCCGGTCATCAAAGCCGCACCCTTCGCACAGTCATCCACTCTGTTCGATGCATCCTCTGTCCTGGAATGTTTGGATGAACGGATAAAGTAATTCGTAGAAGCAAAATCCGGCACGATATTCGCCGGTCCGTCTGTGTTCGTATATGTATAATGAATCCGAACATCATCCGCCACATGTTCCCGTAAATAATTCACTCCCACATTCATCAGTTCTGCCGCATCCAGTGCACTTCTGCCAAGCTCCGGATGTTTGGACGCATGTGCTTTGACTCCGTAAAATTTGTAATTCTTCATGTCCTGCGCCTGCCAGATATCATAACTCACCCGATTCCGGTCAAAAGGATGCCAGGTGATCGCCGCATCCAGATCATCAAACACCCCCGCTTCATTCATCTGGATCTTTCCGATGATGATTTCTTCTGCCGGACAGCCATACACCCGGATTGTTCCGGAAAGCTGCGCTTTTTCCATCCGCTCTTTCAAGGCACAGGCTGCCCCTGCGCAGGCTGTGCCAAGCAGATTGTGTCCGCATCCGTGCCCCGGCGTTTTCAGCGGCTGATACGTGCAGACCGGCTCCTGGCCAAGACCCGGAAGAGCGTCATACTCTGCCAGAAATCCAAGTATCGGTTTTCCTGTTCCCCACTCTGCAACAAATGCGGTCTGAAGCCCTGCGATTCCTTTTGTGATACGAAATCCTTTTTCTTCCAGATAATCAGAAAGGCAGGCTGAAGATACGACTTCTTCTTTGGAAAGTTCCGGATGCCGAAAAATATAATCTGCTGTGTTAACCAGTTCTTCTGTGTGTTCCTGTATCCATGTGTGAATATGATCTGCTGTATTTGCGTCTTTTTCCTCGCCTGTCCATACCCCAAGTCCGCTCCCAAGCTTCTCCCCGGATAGCAGATATTTTCTGGCTGCTCTCTGCAGGCTGGTGTCCTCTGCATAGCTTCGGGGATCCGTCTCCAATTCTCCGAAAATCCTCTCTTCTGCCTCTCTCCCCTCAAAATCAACCGCAACAATATGAAACAATGTCTGGAGCTGCAAAATATTAGATTCCGGCTTCATAATTTCTTTGAGCCCCGGATATAAAAGCCAGGAATGACAAAGATATACCTGCTTCTCCTTCCAGAATTGTTCTGCCTGACGAAATGAATCCAGACAGGCATCAAGCTCCAGCTTCTCTCCCTGCGGGATATGCACGCTGATCACGGGATCTCCTTTGTGAACCGATATCCCGTCTGTCTGTATCTCCCATAAAGACGGGATCCTCTCAAATTCCAGACGCCCAAGCCGAAACAGACTCATATCCAGATGTCTGCAAAACCAGTCGTACTGCGCAATCCCATATTCTCCATACGCTTTATAACAATTTTCACACCACAATGTCAGATCATAAAACGTATCCCGGTAAACCCGTCTGGAAATCCCCTGTTCACAATACCGATCATAAACCTCACAGGCCATTTTTGAAAAACAATATAAAAATACCAGCCGGAAATCTTCTCTTTTTTTCACTGCTTCATAAAACAAATTCACATCTCTAAGAAATAACTCCCGCAGCTTCTCATATTCCCCTTCTGTGATCTCCAGCTTTTCAAGCTGCCGCACAGCGTCCGGCATCAGGGATATTTCCTCCCAAAATTCCAATAATTTCATTGTGCACCTCCGTTTTTTGTTTTCCTCTGTTGATTCTATCTGTCAGCATACTTCATTCTTGTGGTATTTGCAATTCGTTTTACGTCTTCCCTTTCTCAATCAGATATATATACAACATTTTGCACATAATCATAGAAAAATCTACTAAAAAATTGTATAATATATAAAAGTTTATGAAAGAGAGGATTCACTATGAAGCAAAATAATATGTTAGCAATGATCCTGGCGGGCGGACGAGGCACCCGCCTGCATGACCTGACAAATAAAGTGGCAAAACCCGCGGTTTCATACGGCGGAAAATACCGTATCATCGATTTTCCACTCTCCAACTGCGCCAACAGTGGAATTGATATTGTCGGTGTGCTCACGCAGTATGAATCGATCTTGCTGAACAGCTACGTTGCGGCAGGCAGACGCTGGGGACTGGATGCCAAAGACAGTGGAGTCTATGTACTGCCTCCACGTGAGAAAGCAGATTCCAATCTGGATGTATATCGGGGGACTGCCGATGCGATTTCCCAGAACATCGATTTTATTGACACCTACGCTCCGGAATATATTCTGATCCTGTCCGGTGATCATATTTATAAGATGAATTATGATGCCATGCTAAATTATCACAAAACCTGCGGTGCAGATGCCACGATTGCTGTGATCGAAGTACCGATCAAAGAAGCAAGCCGGTTCGGGATTATGAATACCGATTCTACAGGACGTATCGTAGAGTTCGAAGAAAAACCGGAACACCCAAAAAGTAATCTGGCATCCATGGGGATTTACATTTTTAACTGGAAGCTGCTTCGCAAAATGCTGCTGACAGATATGAAAAATCCGGATTCCAACCACGATTTCGGAAAAGATATCATTCCTACGCTGTTAAATGATGGGAAAGATCTTTATGCCTATAAATTTGAGGGCTACTGGAAAGATGTTGGAACAATCGACTCTCTCTGGGAAGCAAATATGGATCTTCTGGACAAAAATAATGCTTTGGATCTCAACGATCCCGCATGGAAGATCTATACGGAAGATCCGACAACACCTCCTCATTATATCGGACCAAACGCCGATATTAAACGCTCTTTCATTACCCAGGGCTGCATGATCGACGGTGAAGTCAAAAACTCCGTGTTATTTACCAGTGCCAAGATCGATACCGGCGCCAGAGTCATTGACAGTGTACTCATGCCGGGAGTGATTGTCGAAGCAGGAGCTGTCGTACAGCGCGCCCTGGTCGCTGACGGAGTGCGGATCGGGAAAAATGCCGTAGTAGGCAGTCCGGACAGCGAACATATCGAACTTGTTGCAAAACGTGTGAAAGGAGCAGAATAATATGAGCAAGGCATTAGGAATCATCAACTTTTCCGGAAACCACATCTGGGTAAAAGGACTGCAGTCTTACCGTCCGATCGGTGCCATGTCCTTCCTCGGAAGATACCGTGTCATCGATTTTCCGCTTTCCAATATGAGCAACAGCGGCATTGACCAGATTCAGGTGTATATTAATCAAAAGCCCCGTTCTCTTACCGAACATATCGGAACCGGAAGACATTACAATATCAACTCCAAACGTGGAAAAGTCCGAATCCTCTTTTCTGAAAACGGAATTGAAAACAGCATTTATGACAACGAAATTGCAGCTTACATAGAAAACATAGAGTGTATTGAAAATACACCTTGCCCGTACGTGATCATTGCCCCGAGTTACATGGTATACTCCATGAACTTTGATTCACTGTTACAGAGCCATATCGACTCCGAAGCGGATATTACGCTGCTGTATCATTCTGTTGACAATGCAAAGGATCACTTCTTAAACTGTGATCTTCTGAATCTGAACCGCCAGAAAGGTGTTCTCTCGATTGAAAAAAACAGAGGAAATGCAAAAAACAGAAATATCTTCATGGATACTTATGTAATGAAAAAAGAACTGTTTATCGACCTGATCAAAAAAGGGCATGATATGTCCTCTATGTACACACTGCCCCAAGTCATCAATATAGAATGCAGCGAACTGGATATCCGCGGAGTTTCCCACCGTGGCTTCTTTGCCGCCATTACAGATTTGAAAAGCTATTACGAAGCGAATCTTTCCCTGCTCGATTTTAAATCCGCCTTCAGTCTGTTTGATGATAACTGGCCGATCTATACAAAAACGACAGATTCCTGTCCGACTCAATATTTTGAGACTGCAAATGTAAAAACCTCTTTCGTATCCAACGGATGCCTGATCGAAGGCACTGTGGAAAACTCTGTGATCGGACGTGGATGCATGATTAAAAAAGGTGCTGTTGTAAGGAATACCGTTCTCCTTCCGGGCGCTTATGTAGGAGAAGACGTTCATGTGGAAAATCAGGTGGTAGACAAGCGTGCAAAGCTCTTACACGCCAAAGAAATTATTGCAAATGTAGACAATCCGGGATATATCAAGAGGAATGATACCGTATAAAGTAAAGCAGGATGCTTAAGGATTTATTCCTTGTCATCCTGCCTTATTTTTTCTTTTATCAAAAAATAATCTGAATTCCATTCGGTTGTAAAATTAAATCTGCAAGTTTTTCGCTGTCCAGAGAAATATGCAGAAAATTTCTGCCGGGAACTTTTATGTGATTATCTCACTCCAAACTGATATATTGTCGTGGTGTCGTATTTTTCTCCTTTTTTCAGTACCGGTGACGGGAAGCTTTCCTCATTCGCCGCATTCGGATAATACTGTGTCTCCAGACAGAAGCCGGAGTTATCGTGGTAGATCATGTTGCGTTTTCCTCTGACTCCCTCCAGGAAGTTTCCGGTATAGAACTGCACACCCGGAAGATCCGTATATACTTTCATGGTAATTCCGGACTGCTCTCCTTCCACCTCTGCAATCTTGCGCAGTGTCTGATCCCATCCATCAATGACAAAGTTGTGATCATATCCCTTGACCAGACGCATCTGATGATAGTCGGATGCCAGCTCTTCTCCGATCACTTTTCCTTTTGTGAAATCCATCGGTGTACCTTCCACCGGCCAAATCTCTCCTGTCGGAATCGAACCGGTCTCTTTTACCGGTGTAAACGAAGATGCCTGCAGTCTTATCCAGTGACGTCTTACGCTGCCGCAGTTATGTCCATTCAGGTTAAAGTAAGTGTGGTTCGTCATATTCACGATCGTTGTCTGATCAGATTCTCCTTCATAGTGGATCTTCAACTCATTTTGATCTGTCAGGGTATAGGTCACGGTAATCGAGAAGTTCCCCGGATATCCCTGGTCTCCATCCGGGCTGTCCAGATGAAAAGAAACACTGTCTTCCTCCTCTTTCACACAATCCCAGAGGCGGAACGCATAACTGTCCGGTCCACTGTGCAGGTTATTCTCTCCCTCATTTTTCGGAAGGTGATACTCTGTCCCATCCAGCACAAATCCGGCGCCTTCTGTCCGGTTTGCCCCCCGTCCGACTGCTGCCCCGAAGAAAGTTCCGTTCTCTTCATAATCCGATACTTTGTCATATCCAAGCACAATATCCTTGCGCTCTCCCGCAAAATCTTTCATCTCCACGGATACGATTGCCGCTCCGAGACTGCTGATCTTCACACGCATTCCCCGAATGTTGCGCAGCGTATAGGCAGTTACTTCTCTTCCATCTTTTGTGGTTCCAAATATTGTTTTTTCGATACTCATAAGCTCTCCTGTCCGGCATCTTTTCTCTTCCCCAATGCCTGTCCTGTTTACTTCATATTGTAGCTCTGTTTTGCCTGCTCCGCAAACACTTTTTCAGGAAAGTGGAATCAGGATCCGCAGTTCAAACCAGTTCTTTTTCAAATCTGTTGTCACAGAACCACCGTATTTCGCCGCCGTACTTTTGATACTCTTCATGCCAAACCCATGAAAGCGGCGATCTTTCTTTGTTGTGACAGGCATTCCGTTTTCAAACTTTAACTGCTCTTCACAATAATTCTCACACCGGATTCTGAGAAACTGTTTCTGCTTTGCAACGGACAGATGGATCAGCCGTTTTTCCTGTTCATTCAGCTTTTGCACACTTTCAATAGCATTATCCAGAATATTCCCAAACAATGCACTGATGTCCATATCTTCCATAAAATTTAATACACTTCCATCCGCCACACATGTCAGCCCAATCCCATTATTCTGACAATACAGGCTTTTGCTCGTAAGAACCGCATCCAGCACCTTATTACCAGTCTTGTTCTGCGCCTCATAAATCTTAATTTCCTTTTCCATCTTTTCCAGATACTCTACCGATTTCTGACTGCCAGCCTCGGATTTTAAAAGTGCGATCTGATGCTTCAGGTCATGATACTTCTGATTAACAATCTCTATGCTCTCCTGAGAAAGCTGATAGTTCTTATATTGCATCTGCAAAATATTCTGCAGCGTATCCACCTCAAATTTCATCTGCAGTTCCCGCACCTGAATATGGTACGCATATAGAACTGCCATTCCGCTTAGATCCACAAGCGTTCGGATGATAAACATCTCTGCCGCAAACTGACTGCTGAACGGAGTATCCTTATCAATATAACTCAGATTACTGACCGCAAATACTGCCGCCGTAATAATCAGAACCGTGAAAAACTCCCTTCGGTTGATATGCATCTCTTTGCCGCCCTTTTGCAAATACTTTTCCAGCAGATATAAAATTCCAAATATCACTGCATACACGATCACAAGGAGCACCCACTGGACACTTTTCACATGATTGATCTGAAATGTCTTCACTGCATAATAATAAATCTGCCAGCCGAAAGATGCGGCAAATTCTCCACTGATAAACGCTCGCGCGCAATAATAGCCAGCCTCGGCAAGTGAAAACTGACAGCACCGGTAAATATAAATCAAAAACAGGGAAACTGAAACCAGCATACACGGAAGGAACAAACTGGTCCTCACCCCGTCCGTAACTTCCATAAATCCCACGATCGCCGCCAGAAATACCAGATGTGTCACATACCGTTTTACACCCCGGATCCGTTTCTCATTCGTGCATGTCACAATGAACGCTGCCAGCCAGTATGCCAGCGAATAATAATATCCCGGAGTATTGATCATTTCCTGCACACTCATCTATTTTCCCACCTCATTCATAAAATCATTGAGCGCATTTAAAAATGCCTTCTTTCTTGCGCGGCTTACCTGAATACAGTCTCCATTCACGGTGATGTCACTCCCCTGAAAATTTTCCACAAAATCCAGATTCACCAGATAACACCGGTTACACCGGAAAAACCGCTCCTCTTTCATACCATCCGCCAGACTTTCCTCTGCATCCCGCATCGTGCCTTTTGTTCTGTAATCCTGCCCGACTGTGTGATAGATCAGATCATGATCCTGCACTTCCACATAGCAAATCTCCGAAAGATCCAACTTCATCATACCGCCCTTCACTGCAATCGTCAGATATTTCTTCTCCCGCTTTTTCAGTCTCGTCAGTGCACGGTCGATCCGCTGCGTAAACGCAAAATAAGAAACTGGTTTTAATACATAGTCCAGGGCATCCACCCGGTATCCCTGTATCGCATACTGCGGCATATTTGTAATAAAAATAATCACAACTTCGGTATCCATCTTCCGGATTTCTTCTGCAGCCGACATGCCGTCCATAAATTTCATTTCCACATCCATAAGGATAATATCGTAGTCTGCCCGATACTCTGTTACAATATCTTCCCCATCCGAAAATGTCTGTACGCTGATCCTCTCTTTACTCTCCTTCTCGTATTCTTTCAAGTAAGAAAGCAGCTGCTCTGCATACGCCGGATCATCTTCTACCAGTGCAATTCGAATCATTGTTTCGTCTCCTCTCAACTGTTTTTTCTTAGTATACCAAGCCTGTTTTCAAACGTCAAAATAAGGGTGCCTGTAATAAGACACCCTTCACTCTTCTCTATTTTTCCTCTCTTACTGTTCTGAAAAATGAAGAGATAATCGTCATGATAACTGCTGCCAGAGTACATCCCATTCCGATGATCGCACTGGACAAATCCGCCATAGTCTGCGCATTTCTTTCAAATGATAAAATAGTCGCAATGCTGTTCACTCTCAGGCGGACAAAAAATACAAATCCTGCCATCAAAAGCACTCCCGCCAGAATCGGAAGAATATCCAGTACCGGCATTTCCGGCGACTTTTCCTGTCCGGCCACAAAAAGAATTTCCAGAACCACTCCTGCCACAAGACATCCTACAACTCCCCAGCTGATTCCAAGATTGGAAAAATATGCCGTGTTGCAGTTGATCACATAAAATACGATTCCTGCTGTTCCAAGAATTAGTGCAAGCAGCATCAGATAAAAGCCTGCAGCCTGTTTTTTGATAAAATTCATAACATACCCTCCCTTAACTGTTTTTACGTCTCTTGGCATCTCTTATATACATCGCAGCTGCTGCCAGTGTAAGCAGAGCCAACACTGCCGATGTTGCTGTCAATGCATTATCATACCATGTACGCACATCCTTAATCTGTGAAGTCTCATTCAATCCATCCATTGCGTTGGAATTTGCAAGCGCATAATTCTGCCACATCATAACATTTTTCAGATCCTGCATCATAGACGCATCTTTGCTGACCGCCTCTGTGGTCCAGTAATTCCATTTTGCTGTTACAGCTTCCATATTACTGTCACCAGTATTGCAAGTCATCGTTACACCACAGTGTACCGCTTCTTTTAACACACTGTAGTTTGCATCCTGGATAAAGTCTTCTGACATCAGCCCCTGGAATCCCCATTCTTTGCGGAGAATATTCATCAGCAGACCATAATGTGCATTCCCTGCAGTACATCCGATTCTGTTAAATGTTGTCATCATACCAAGTGTCTGTGCATCTTCCACACTTGCCTGTGTTCCACGCAGTTCATTCTCACGTGCTTTCTGCTCTGTCATAAATGTTGCAATACCGGAACGGTTGATCTCTGTATCATTGAATGCAAAATGTTTCGGCGCTATGATACATCCGTATTCTTTTCCTGCTGCAATGTAAGCTGCTGCCTGATATGCTGTCAAAATCGCATCTTCAGAATAATACTCATGGTTTCTTGCATTGTAAGGTGTACGGTGAAGGTTCGTTCCTGCACCCCAGAGGATTGGAAGATTTGACCAGATGGAATAATTTCCGGTCACAGCTCCGTACTCTGCAGCCATCTCTTTACTAAATGTCTGCGCAATCACTGTTTCATTACTCATTGTTCCGAATTTGTAATTCAGATTCTTGTCATCCGGATCGATGACATACGGATCTGCGGAATCTGTATCTGTATTTGCGTACTGTCCCAATGTATAAGAATTAAATCCGTTCGGTCCGTCATTCTGTACTGCCTCCGGAGACACGATCGATACAATTGATTTTGTACTGGTTCCACCAAATCCAGTACGGATCATCGCTTCTTCCAGTGTGATCTGATCAATCAAATCTGTCCATTTTTCATTTGTCAAGTCCGTCTCACCTTTCAGGCTTGCAAGTGTCAGCCCATTGTCCTCGCCAAATGTAACTTCATCCGGATTTCCCTGTTCCTTGATCTCTACCAGATTATTTTTCATCACTTCGATCATTTCATCTGTCGCTGTCAGATCCTTGTATGTTTTTGGCCATGTTGCCTTCCAGTCACTTCTTGATAAGTATGTTACTGTATCTGGCATATAGTAGTTCAAATCCATGTCCTGAAGCTGATTTTCTACCGCTGTTCCGTTTTTCGAATACGCAAATGTCTCAGAGTCGAATGTATCCAGTGTCCATTTCTTCACATTTGCTGCATTTCCTGCATCCGTCATTCCGTTCGCCTTTGTCATACCCTGTGCTGCCAGCACATTGTTGACCGCCTCATGAGAACCATTTCCGACTGTAAAATAATAGTCTCCTGCATCCAGGATCCAGTTTCCTTTTGTTCCTGCCGCATTGTCACATGTGCTGTCCCAGCTTGCCATATCCTGCGCATCTGCTGTAATCTCGACAGTAACAGATTCTCCCGGCTGCAGCACACCTGTTTTTTCATAATCCAGAAGCTGTACCGCTGCTTTTTCTACCGCATGTTCTTTATCATATTCCGTATACGGAAGAGACGTATACAACTGTACCACATCTTTTCCTGCCACATCTCCAATATTTTTTACAGTTACTTTGGCTGTCACTGTCTTATCTTCCAGATTCACATCCAGACTGTCCAGAGTCTGAGAAAATGTTGTATAAGACAGTCCGTATCCAAATGGATACGAAACTTCATCTTCATAGTTCCATGCTTTTCCATTGGAACTTCCGGTCTTGTCAGAAGCATTTCCCTGTCCCAATACTGTATCCGCATATCTTGTCTCGTAATATTTATATCCTGTATAGATCCCTTCTGCTTCTACAATCTCGGAATTGATGGAATATGCAGAATCCGCATTTGTCCACTCATAGTTCCCATAATTCTGCGCTGCAGGAGAGCTTGAGTTATCCACTGCATAAGTATCCGCAAGATGTCCGGACGGATTCACCTCTCCACTGAGTACATCTGCTACACCATAGAAGCCATAACCTCCCGGAAGTCCGACTTCCAAAATCGCATCTACGCCTGTATTGTTTTTGATCTCTTCAATTTCCATGGCACTCGCATTATTCAGCATCACGATCAATTTTCCATTGTTTTCCTTTTTTGCATTGACTGCTTCATCGATGATTGCACGCTCTGTGTCAGAGAGTCCCAGCGGATCCGCCTGATTCAGATCCTGTTCTGGATTCACCCCATCTTCTCCCGGTGTATAGTTGGCATTTTCTCCTGCTGCACGGGCAAGTGTCACAATCATGACATTGTAATCCGTCATACTCTTTTTCCAATTTGGTTCTGCCTCATCCAGCGTTGCTGTCTCAGGTTCCAAACTGGTAAATACTCCAGTTGTAGCCGGTGCTGTTGCACGATAATAGGTTGTCACACCCCATGGAAGAACTGCCTCTGATTTAAATTCTTCCTTTAACCCCTGATACATCTTTTTTAATGTCGGATTCATCTCAAATCCCTTGGATTCAAACGCTTCCAGCATATCTACCGTATCTGCATCCGTTCCCTTATTTTCACTGAGAGTACTTCCAAAATCGCCTCCTTGTACCGGATAATAACTGCTGAATCCAAGTAAAGAGATTTTCTGCGTTTCCTCCTTGGAAAGCGGCAACGCTGCATTCTCATTTTTCAACAAAACAGAGCCCTCTTCATTCATGCGTTCTCCCAGATCTTCAATGGAATCCAGAAGCTCTGTTGTTGAGCTGTAATCCGACTGAAATGTGTAATCCTCTGCACTTACATCTTCAGTCACCATTTTTGTACTCTGAGTGCCCAGAAACTTGTCAATGTCCGTACGAAACCCGTCTATCACCAGAGTCGCTGACATAGACAGCGTCAGTAAAGATGCTGTTGCCGTAGTTACACCGCGCCAGATGCGGCGTTTTGATTTTGTTTGTTTTTCCCGTTTCTCGCTCATAACGTTCCTCCTCTTTGACTCTTTATGAGAACTGGCTTTTTTGTTTTTTTCGAGCCTTCGCTTCTGCTTTTGCTCTCTTCTCTGCCAGTTTCTTCTGATAGCTTGCTTCCTGCATTTCAAAATCCAGGCCTTTTTTCTTACAATATGCTTTGAGTTCTTCGATTCTCGCCTCTTCTGCCATGCGCTCCGCCTCTTCCTGTTCCATGCGAAGTCTTTCTGCTGGTTCGATCCACACTCCTCCGGCTTCTAACACCGCTTTTTTCTGATGCTGCAGAATCGTCTTCTGATCTTCCTCAATATGCTTTTCTACTTTTAAGAAACACATCAGGATTACGATCACCGCATAACAGATGATCTCTGCCCCCAGATAACACAACGCCAGCATGGACTGCACGCCTCCGTTCTGAACTGACGCAGAGGCATCATATCCGGTGGCTGTAAGCAATGCATTGATCAGACCATTCCCCAGTCCTGTCATTCCCACCATGATCGCTCCGTACACAGACATCGTAAATCCATCACTTCGAAATCCATTTTTTGCCTCCAGATGGTCCAGTACATCAGACAAAAGAGCCAGTGTCACATACATTGCAGGAATCGAACCGATTCCTTTTAAGATCACACCAATACATACAATGGTAAAATTGTGAATATCCAGAAAGCTGACCAGACCTCCCACAACCGAAATTGCCAGACCAATAGTCACTGCTTTTTGTTTTCCCAGTTTATTTGCGATCGGCCACGCCAGAACCATTCCGATTGCTGTCGGAAGTCCTCCGATCAGCCCCAATGTTCCCATTGCCGTTCCCGCAGCCGCTTCACTTGTGATTCCGTCAAACATCCAGCGGGAGTAATAACTCATGGAACCGTTCTTTACCAGACCTCCAAACTGGAACAGCAGAAAATATAAGATAATGATCCACCAGTAACCGTTTGACACACAGGCTTTGAGCTGTTTCATCATCGGAAGCTTTTCTTCTTTGATCGCCAGCTTCATATTTTCTTCTGTCACTCGCTCCCGTGTGAAATAATATTCCAGCAAGATCGCCAGAAATGTCACAACACATAATACGATCATCACGAGCCGCCAGTTCTGATAACTCTGTGCGGTATCAATAGCGCCGTCTTTTTCCACAAAGAGAAAACTCTGCAGCAGCATCGGCACTAAAATACTTGCCCCGATTCCTACAGCAGCCACACCGGATGCATTGGAAAATGTTGCCAACATTCCCCGGTGATCGGAGTTTCTCGTAGACAGGGCCACCATAGAGCTGTGCGCTGTGTAGAAAAACGGATACGCTACTGCATAGTAAAAGTTATAGGACAGCGCGATCCAGATCATCTGAGTCGATGGACTCCCATTTTGAGGTGTTAAAAACAACAGCGCGATCGCAATTGTCACAAGGGGCGCCGACAGCAGCATATACGGTCTCGCCTTCCCCTGAGATGTTCTGGTATTATCAATCAGACGCCCTACCAGAAGATTTCCAAGAATCACAAAAATGACAGAAACCATCGGAAGAACCGCTGAAAAAATCCCAAATTTTGCCGTATCCGTCCATCCAAGCACATCCGAATAGTAGCGGTTTAAATACGCCCCGAAGATTGCATTTGAAATAAATGCGCAAAACGGACCGAGAAAATACCCCAGTATCATTTCTTTCGGCTTTACATTTGCCGAAGTGATTTTTGTCCGCATCAGCGGGTTGTCAAAAAACTGATTCTTTTCCATTTCGGTCATTCCTTTCCCTGATTGCTTCTTTTAACGTATAAGTACCACTTCCCAATACCTTCTGTGTATTTCCCGGCATCACCAGTGTACATGTTGTTCCGACCGGAACCTGCACCTGGATCGTAAACATTCCATCTTCAATCTTCCACTCACTGGAAACTGTTCCATAGGCTGTGTTGACACTTCCCTTTGCCCATTTCAGATTTCCTCCCGTCAGCGGCTGGATCCGGAAAGAGCGGTATCCGCCCTCTGTGGCCTCGATTCCGGCAATCCTGCGGTACAAAAAGTCTCCCACTGCACCACTTGCATAGTGATTGAAGGAAACCATACCTCCGGTCCCGTCATCTTTTCCCGTGTTGCAGGTGCCGTCCTCCCGAAGTGCATCCCATCGTTCCCAGATGGTCGTTCCTCCGACTTTCATCTCATAGAGCCAGGATGGACAGGTATCCGTAAGGAGCATTTTAAATGCCTCTTCCTCATACCCATTGTCTGCCAGCGCAAACAGAACGTACGGCGTTCCCGGAAATCCGGTCGTAATGTGATACCCGTCCTTTTTCACCAGACGCGCCAGATTTGCCGCAGTCTTCTTTTTATCCTCTCCGGAGAGCATCTGATAATACAGAGGCAGCACATATGCTGTCTGAAACTCTTTCTTTACCGTGCAGTCTGCTTTCATCAAAATTTCCCGGTATGCCTCCCCGGTCTCCTGACTGAGTTTCCGGTAATACTTTGCATCCTCTTCCTGCCCCAGAATATCCGCGATCTTTGCCAGAATCCGGCTGGAATTTGCCATACATGCGGTGGCGGTCCATTTTCCTCTTCCCATCCACTCCCACATGCCGACACCCGGTGCACACCAGTCTCCATAATGATGCAGAAGCTTCCAGATCCTGCGGTGTTTTCCCGCAGAAAACAGCTCTGCCCAGAATTTGCATGCCTTCAGATATTTTTTCATCACCGGATACATCCGCTCTAAAAGCCCTCTGTCTCCGCGAACCAGATATTCCGCCCACGGCGCCAGGATACAGACATCGCCCCAGTGATCCACCGCCATCGGGATCATGATCTCCCACTGCAGCGGTACCCGGACAAGCGGCACCGTAACCGGAATCCCGCCGCCTTTATTCTGCTCTGCCTTCACGTCCAACAGCCATTTCTCCAGAAAACGGCTGATATTAAAATTGTAAGCTGCCGTAGGCGCAAACAGTGCAATATCTCCCGTCCATCCCATTCTCTCATCTCTCTGCGGACAGTCTGTCGGGATATCCACAAAATTGGACTTTGCTCCCCAGCGAATACTGTTCTGCAGCTGGTTGATCAGTTCATTGGAGCAGGAAAAGTTTCCGTTGTCTTCCACATCCGAATAGAGTGCCAACGCGGTCAGTTCCAGTTGATCCTCTTCAATTCCACGCACACCCACATAGCGGAAGCCCATATATGTCATTTTCGGAGAATAGGTCTGCTCTCCATCTTTACAAATATAAACCGCTTCTTGCTTTGCAGTTCTTAATGGTTCTGTATACAACTCTCCGTCCATCAGAATCTCCGCGTGACGAAACTCCACTTTTTGTCCCTGTCTGCCACGAATTGCCGCGTGTATCACCCCTGCAAAATTCTGTCCGAAATCATAAATCAGCATACCGCTCTTTGCTCTTGTAATCTGTACCGGACGAAACTCTTCGTATGCACGTACCGGCGCTCCATACTGTGCCATGATCTTTGGATGAATCTTTACCTGTTCGAAGCTTGCTTTTTTCCAGGAAATTTTCTCCAGATCCACGGTGGCATCATACACTTCCCCGTTGTAAAACTCTGTCTCTTTATAATTTCCTTCTTCCGTTACTTCCCACTCTTCATTTGTCCCGATTGTCTCTCCCGTTCCATCGGTATACAAAATCCGCAGCTCTCCAAGCAGCGCCTGTCGCTTTGCATACACTCTGTTCCGTCTTTTATAGGTGAAAGAGCCAACTGCCCAGCCACCGCCGACCACAGCAAGCAGCTCGTTTCGATCATTCAGCATATCTGTCACATCATAAGTCTGATACTGCAGCTGATTCCGGTAGGACGTAAATCCCGGTGCAAAATAATCCTGTCCGACTTTCTCTCCATTTAACAACAGCTCATAAATTCCCAGCGCCGTTACGTACAGTCTCGCACTGGCAATTTCTTTTTCACAGGAAAACCTGGTTCGAAATGTCATCGTCTTCGGAGAAATCTTCGCCTCCTTAAACCGATACTCTCCGTCCGTAATCCACCGTCCGGACCAGATTGTATCCATACGTCCCGTCTCAAATTCCGTGCTGGCCCAGGCACGCTCTCCCGCGTCATCCTCTGCTTCCACCCGCACCGCATATTTTGTAAACGGCTGTAATCTGCTACCCTCATACGGCACTGCGATCTGGCAGTCTGTTTCTTTCTTCCAGTCTCCTATCGAAATCACTGCTTTTTTCAATGTTACATTTTGTCTGTCACTTTCCAGACAATAGGAAACTCTCGGCTGCGGATTATCCGTCACACATCCTGTTTCCATATTTTCTACTGTCAGTCTGCTTATTTTCAGCATTCTTCCACCTCTTCTTTATTTCTTACCGGAATCTGTAACGTACAGGCATACTTCCCGTCTGACACCTTCAGATCAACCGTGCCAGTCTTTCCGGCCCGAACCACTGCCAGAGCCTCTCCAAAATACGTATCTGTTTTCGAAGTACGATATCCGCGCTCATTGTACGGGCATCCGTTTCCAAGCCCCAGAAGCTCTCCGTTTTCTACATGCACTTCCAGCGTTCCCCGCTTCAACGGTTTGACTGTCCCGGTTTTATCTGTATACTGCAGTCTCACAAAACACAGCTTTTTTGCTTCCGTCTCTTTTTCTTCCGGGATTCCGGTTAAAATCGTTTCCTTCCCCGCTGTATAGAGCACATTTCTCGCAATCTCCCGGTTCTGTGCATCATAAGAAATCGCTTCAATGATTCCTTCCTCATAGATCACATCAAAGGAAGTTCTGCAGTCATTTTTCATCTTCTTACTTCCAACCGACTTTCCATTGATAAACAGCTCGACCCTGTCTGCTCTTGCATACACTTCCACCTGTGCCTTTTTCCCGGAACATCCATCCCAGGACCAGGACTCAATGGCATTGCTCATCTTCCATGCTGATGGCGAGTGCTTCTCCCCGGTGTGATTAACCGGGCAAACCGCGATCACCGGCTTTTCCATCAGTTCAAATGCCGTCTTCGTATAGGCAGCCTCGGCCAGTGGTTTTCCGGTCAGATCGATCCTTCCACTTCCTGCAGTGATCCATCCTGCTCCATGTGAGAAATCCGGCGCATAATCACTGTATTCCCACGCACCGACACCGACTTCTCCCATATAGTCCATTCCTGCCCACACAAAATCTCCGATGATCCTCGGATGTATTTTCGCCATCTCCCAGAAAGCATACGCGTCAGAACAAAATGTCTCGCTTCCCAGGATCAAACGCTTCGGATATTTTTTCAGATCTTTTCCATAGCGGTAGATACCATAGTTGTATCCTGCAATATCCATATTGGCAAAAGCATCTCTTGTTTTTACATCACAGCCGTGAAGCGTTGCTCCGATCTTCATCGTCTTACTTCCAAGAATCCCTGCCAGATTATTGAAAAATTCACTTCCTACTGCCTTTTTCTTCCCGCCCGATCGGCTTGCTTCTTTCTTCGCCTTCTTGTCACTGTAAACGCCGAAGCCAATGGAACTTAAGAAGTTAAAAAAGATATTGATCCCGCAGGTTACCGGTCTTGTTGCATCCAGACTGTGCAGATATTCTGTCATCTGTCCCGTGAGACGGATTCCTCTCTCCTGCGCCGTCTCAGAAACCTCATTTCCTGTAGAATATAAGATCACCGAAGGATGATTGTAATCCTTTTCGACCATATCTTTTAAATCCTGCTTCCACCATTTTGCAAAGTGATTTACATAATCATACTCCGTCTTGTGTATATACCACACATCCACGAATTCATCCATGACCAGCATCCCCCGCCTGTCACAGGCATCCAGAAGTGCTTTGGAACAAGGATTGTGGGCAGAGCGGATGGCATTGTATCCATTTTCCTTTAAAATTCGAATCTTCCGTTCCTCTGCCTCCGGATAACAGCAGGCTCCCAGCACACCGTTGTCATGGTGGATACACGCACCCCTCAGGATCACCCGTTCACCGTTCATCAAAAATCCGTTCTCTGCGCTCCACTCAATCGTACGGATTCCGAATATTTCCTCTGCTTCATCTTCTTCAAACCGCACCCTGCATGTGTATAAAAACGGAAACTCAGTACTCCACAATTTCGCATCCGGAATTTCCAGCTGCATCTGAAAATTTCCATCCGCAGACTTCTTCACGCTTGCGACCGGCTCCTGACCGGATACCAAAGACTCCCCTTCGAAAATTTCCAGTTCCAGTTCTCCCGATGCAGATGTCTCAACCTTTACATCGATCACTGCCGGATGGATACTGACTGTGGAAATCTTTACCCCATTGATGCCGATATGCTTCTTTGGCAGCATATATAACGATACAGGCCGGTATATTCCTGCTCCCGAATACCATCTGCTGTTTGGCTGATCTGCATTGCGGGCAATGACCTGTATCTGATTTTTCATTCCAAAATGAAGAAACTCATTTGCCTCTACGTAAAAATTTGTATATCCATACGGACGAAATCCTGCTCTTTTCCCGTTGAGATACACTTCTGCATTGCGGTAGACTCCCTCAAATTCAAAGACAAGTCTGAAATCCTCATATTCCTGCGGTACAGAAAATTCTTTCTCATACACATAGTCAAATCCTTCAAACCAGCCGATGTTAATGCCTCCCAGGCTCTCCTGCGTCCGCTTTTCATCCAGCATTGCATCATGAGGGATCGTAACCGGTTTTCCCTTTCCCGAATCTCCGGCGTGTCTGCATGTCCAGCCGTCATTAAATGCAATCTTTCTCATTTCTTCTTACGTCCTTTCCTTTTCCATGGCTGAATCATACCATTTTTTCGCGAACAGTAACGATTTCTTACGTGAACGGTCTGTTTTTCATCGTATTTTGCAGCCCTGTTTTTGTCTATTTTTTATAGATTTATCACTTTTTCAAGCTTCTTAACTATTGATTTTTTAGTATATTTCCTTGTTTTTTGTAATTTTTCAACAATTTTAAAGTTGTTTTTCATGGATTTAAGCCCTTATTTTTGTGTATTTTTAATAATTCAAATCAAATAGATATTCTATAGTGGCTCTGTATTGAAGTATGCTTTTTATCTTGCCAGCGTAAAATAAAAATTTTGCGACCGCCAGACACACATAAAAATATCCATGAGCAAATCAAACTAAGATTTCCCCATGGATATTTTCCCTTACTACTCTTCTGCCAAATACGGTTTTAATATTTCAATCAATTCATAAACTTTTGTTCCAGGTGCTGC
>ERZ894236.1273-NODE-1273-length-19226-cov-108.655_pt1 | contig 19226 bp, 16 predicted proteins | sample MGYA00380297_ERZ894236 | MGnify/ENA primary metagenome ERZ894236 (study PRJEB32331, sample SAMN06328420) | human gut metagenome | biome: human gut microbiome; feature: stool | host: Homo sapiens | collected 2014-08-04 ... | reverse complement strand
TAGCCAAGCCGGGACGGGATAAACGCTGAAGGCATCTAAGCGTGAAGCCCCCCTCAAGATGAGATATCCCATCGCGAAAGCGAGTAAGACCCCTTGAAGACGACGAGGTAGATAGGTTAGAGGTGGAAGTGCAGTAATGTACGGAGCTGACTAATACTAATCGGTCGAGGGCTTATCCAAAAGGTTAAGGGAAAAGAAGGTTTGTGGAACAATCGGAATTCAATATGCGGTTTTGAAGGTATGTATTACCTGCATAAATAATGCAGGTTTTTCATATAATATCTTCAAAAGGTACTTGATGAATTTTTTATTATAATGTATAATAAGGAATCGGAGAGCATCAACCTATTCCTCGATAGCTCAGTCGGTAGAGCACGCGGCTGTTAACCGCGCTGTCGTAGGTTCAAGTCCTACTCGGGGAGTTTTTAATTTATATATGCAAGGCCCCATGGTCAAGCGGTTAAGACATCGCCCTTTCACGGCGGTAACAGGGGTCCGAATCCCCTTGGGGTCATTTATAGGTTAATATGGCGACGTAGCCAAGCGGTAAGGCACGGGTCTGCAACACCCTCATCACCGGTCCGATTCCGGTCGTCGCCTCTCAGAAAGAACCACGGATATGTGGTTCTTTTTATTATGGCTTTAGTGGTGTAGCAAGGGGTAATTATAGCATCTGGTACTGGCGTTACAAGAAAGTTTTTCCCAAGGAAGTTTGGGCTAAGGAAGTCCAGGGTATACTTTAAAAAAAGGAAGGAACTGCCATGGAACTGTCGTCCACAGCCAGACGTCTTGTCATACTCCTGTGTCTTCGGCATCTGCCGGGGATTCTGGGCATGGGATTGTCCGGGGTACTGGTTATGATACCGGAAAAATTAAGGGAATCTTTATTGAAATTAACAGGATATGATGGTAAGCTTCATAGGTAATCTGATATAAGATGGGAGGATTCGTAATATGAAGAGACATTCATTAATTATAACAGCTGCCGTTCTGGCTGCGGCAATGGTACTGGGAACCGGCTGTGCCAGGAAACCGGCAGTGGAGACATCAGAGACAGTTACCAGCCAGGCTTCCACTGAGGAGACCACCAAAGCGCCGGAGACCACGGAGCAGGCGGCTGTGGCAAAGGAAGTATACCATATGCTTCAGGGAACCGTCACAAAGGTGTCAGAGGACGGCTCGGTGTTCACCCTTCAGGCGGACGACGGCAAGGACTATGATATCAGTCAGTCGGACATCCGGGATGTGGAGGTGGAGATTGAGGAGGATGTTCAGATAGCCATTGCATATATAGGGGAGCCCCTGGGCAAGCTGGAGGACGTGACCCTGGTGGTGGCTCTTCCGGAACAGGAGGAGTGGAGTATCCTTACGGAGAAAGGCACCACCACGTCTAACGCGATGAGCAGCTTTACCATGAAGACAGACGACGGCCAGGAGTTAAGCTTTCTAAAGGATAACTGCCCCATAGAGGAAGGGGCCCTGGCAGGCGACAGCGGGGATAAGGTGACCGTGACCTATGTGAATTCCCAGGGAGTAAACTATCCGGTGGAGATCAAAGGAACGAAATAGACGGGCTGCCGCCACAATTTTGCGAAAAACCCTTGCAAAATAAGTGTTTTCCCTGTACAATCTGATATTGAGTAAACAGCGTGAGAGGGGCCGTACATGACCCCTCTTTTACTAGAAATAACAACAGAACAGATTAAGAGAAAGGTAACGAACATGATTAGTACAAGCAACATATCTCTTCGCGTGGGCAAGAAGGCATTGTTTGAGGATGTGAATATTAAATTCACCGAGGGCAACTGCTATGGACTCATCGGCGCAAACGGTGCCGGAAAGTCCACATTCCTTAAGATCCTGTCAGGCCAGTTGGAGCCTACCAGCGGCGATGTCATCATTACCCCCGGACAGAGGCTGTCCTTCCTGCAGCAGGACCACTTTAAGTATGACCAGTACACGGTCCTGGATACGGTCATCATGGGCAATAAGAGACTGTATGAGATAATGAAGGAAAAGGAAGCCATCTACATGAAGGAGGACTTCACGGACGAGGACGGCATCAAGGCCGCTGAGTTAGAGGGTGAATTCGCCAATATGAACGGATGGGAGGCAGAGTCAGATGCTGAAAGCCTTTTAAACGGACTTGGTATTGAGCCGGAGCTGCACTATGCTCAGATGGGCTCCCTTCTGGGCTCCCAGAAGGTTAAGGTACTGTTGGCCCAGGCCCTGTTCGGCAACCCGGACATCCTGCTTCTGGATGAGCCTACCAACCACCTGGACCTGGATGCCATTGCGTGGCTGGAGGAGTTTTTGATTAACTTTGAGAACACAGTTATCGTGGTATCCCATGACCGTTATTTCCTGAATAAGGTCTGCACCCAGATAGCTGATATTGACTATGGGAAAATCCAGCTGTTCGCAGGAAATTACGATTTCTGGGTAGAGTCCAGCCAGCTGATTGTCAAGCAGATGAAGGAAGCCAACCGCAAGAAGGAAGAGAAGATTAAGGAGCTGCAGGAATTCATCCAGCGCTTCTCCGCCAATGCTTCCAAGTCCAAGCAGGCCACTTCCCGTAAGCGCGCCCTTGAGAAGATTGAGCTGGACGACATCCGTCCTTCCAGCCGCAAGTATCCGTACATTGATTTCCGCCCTTTCCGCGAGATTGGCAACGAGGTCCTGACCGTGGAGCACTTAAGCAAGACCATTGACGGCGAAAGGATACTGGACGATATCTCCTTCATCCTGGGCCGCGAGGACAAGGTTGCCCTGGTAGGACCAAATGAGCGGGCCAAGACCGTGCTCTTTAAGATTCTGTCCGGTGAGATGGAGCCGGATGAGGGAAGCTATAAGTGGGGCCTTACCACCTCACAGGCCTATTTCCCCAAGGACAACAGCGCCGAGTTTGACAACGACGACACCATCGTAGAGTGGCTGACCCAGTATTCCCCTGAGAAGGACGTAACCTATGTCCGCGGTTTCCTGGGTCGTATGCTGTTCGCCGGCGAGGACGGAGTGAAAAAGGTGAAGGTCCTTTCCGGAGGCGAGAAGGTGCGCTGCATGCTGTCCAAGATGATGATATCCGGGGCCAATGTGCTGATGCTGGATGAGCCTACGGACCACCTGGACATGGAGTCCATCGATGCTCTGAACCGCGGTATGATTAAGTTCCCGGGCGTGATGATTTTCTCCTCCCGTGACCACCAGATTGTGCAGACCACTGCAAACCGTATCATGGAAATCATCAACGGCAGGCTGGTTGATAAGATTACCACCTACGACGAGTACCTTGAAAGCGACGAGATGGCACGTAAGAGATTTACCTTCACACTGACTGAGAGTGAAGAGGCAGATGATTAATATAGTGGCAGTGACAGGGCGGCAGGATGGATAAATCCTGCCCCTTTTCAGTCGTTCTGAAAGGGGATGTAAGGTTGAGAAAAGCAGAGGCATGTGCCAAAATTCTGAACGAATATTATGGAACGTATTGAGAGGAGAACAGACATGGAAAAGATTACAAGTTTTACCATTGACCACAATAAGCTGCAGCCTGGAATCTATGTATCCAGGAAGGACCAGGTGGAAGGAGGAATTGTGACCACCTTCGACCTGCGGATGACCTCGCCCAATGAGGAGCCGGTGATGAACACCGCGGAAATGCATACCATTGAGCATCTGGGGGCAACCTTTTTAAGGAATCATGGTACCTTTGGCAAAAGGTGCATTTATTTTGGCCCCATGGGGTGCAGGACCGGATTCTATCTGCTGCTGGCAGGGGACTACGAGTCCGCGGATATCCTGCCCCTGATGGTGGAGATGTATGAGTTCATCCGGGATTTTGAGGGGGAGGTACCTGGGGCATCACCAAAGGACTGCGGCAATTATCTGGATATGAATTTGGGTATGGCCAGATTCCTGGCTGGGAAGTACCTGGATGTACTGTACCATGTGGACGAGTTTCCGGAATCCAGGCTTGTATATCCGGAGTAGACAGCCGTTTAAAAATGACACAGGACATACCGGGAAACCTATTCCCGGACCATGTTCAGGAGAGGAGCCATAAAGAAATGACAAAGTTGATTTCGTGGAATGTAAACGGCCTCAGGGCCTGTGTGGGTAAGGGCTTCCTGGATTTTTTCAGGGAAGCGGACGCAGATGTATTTTGTATACAGGAAAGTAAACTTCAGGAGGGCCAGATTGAACTGGACCTGCCCGGTTATCACCAGTACTGGAACTATGCCCAAAAAAAGGGATATTCCGGCACAGCCATGTTCACAAAGGAGGAACCCCTGTCCGTGTCCTATGGCATCGGCATGGAGGAACACGATGCGGAGGGACGCGTGATTACGGCAGAGTTCCCTGAATATTATGTGGTCACCTGCTATACCCCCAATTCACAGGACGGCCTGGCAAGGCTGGATTACAGGATTAAATGGGAGGACGATTTCCTGGCATATCTTAAGAAACTGGAAGAAAACAAGCCGGTGGTATTCTGCGGGGATCTGAATGTGGCCCACAAGGAGATTGACCTTAAGAATCCTAAGACAAACAGGAAAAATGCCGGCTTCACCGATGAGGAGAGGGGAAAGTTCACAGACCTTCTGGCAGCAGGCTTTGTGGACACGTTCCGCTATTTCTATCCGGACCTGGAGGGGATATACTCCTGGTGGTCCTACCGTTTCAGCGCCAGGGCCAAGAATGCAGGGTGGCGTATCGACTATTTTTGTGTATCAGAAAGCCTTAAGGACAGACTGGTAAGCGCGTCCATCCACAATACGGTCATGGGTTCAGACCATTGTCCGGTGGAGCTGGTGATTGAATAAGAAGGGGGAGAAGATAGGGCTGATTGGCGTCAACGGTACGGGCAAGTCCACTCTCCTTAAGATTGTTGCGGGCCTGGAAGATGCGGACAGCGGCAGCGTGGTAAGGGGCCGCAGCCTCTACATACGCTATCTGTCCCAGATTCCGGAATTCGCAGAGTCCCAAGCCTGTCAGGCGGGGAGAGGCGGAGGCTTTACCTGCTGCGAATCCTAATGGAGGCGCCCAGTGTGATACTGCTGGATGTAAACTCCAGCCCTCTAAATGAGTGTGTATCATGTATAGCGTGATATTAGAGGCGTAAGTAGGAACTATATACACAGAAATAAAGAAAAATGTAATAGCGTAGGGTAGAGGGTGGTCAAAGTAGATGACTGCTTTTTTAATTTATTGTATAATGGATAGAAAGATAAAAAGAAAGGCATAGTCGATGAATCTGATTAATATAGAGAACATAACAAAAGCGTATACAGAACGCAAATTATTTGAACATGCGTCGTTTTCTCTGCAGGACGGTGAGAAGGTCGGTGTAATTGGTATCAATGGAACAGGAAAGACGACGCTCCTGAAAATGCTGGCTGGGAAGGAGGAGCCGGATGAAGGAACGATTACAATCGCTAATCATGTAGTGATCCGATATTTGCCGCAGCACCCGGAATTCGACCCGGAAATGTCAAGCCTGGAGTGTGTGCTGTCTGGAAATGTGTCGGATGAGAACAGATGGACGATTGAGAGTGATGCAAAGGCAATGATGACACGTTTGGGAATCAGGGATTTTGAACAACCGGCAGGACAGCTTTCGGGAGGCCAGCGTAAGCGTTTGGCTTTGATTTCTGTATTATTATCGCCTGCGGATATCCTCCTGTTAGATGAGCCGACAAACCATCTGGATAATGATATGGCGGATTGGTTGGAGGATTACCTGAAAAAGTGGAGAGGCGCGCTGATTATGGTAACCCATGACAGATATTTCTTGGACAGTGTGACCGACCGGATTGTGGAGATTGACAAGGGTTCCATATACAGTTATCAAACGAATTATTCTGGTTTTCTGGAGTTAAAGACACAGCGTGAGGAAATGGAGGCTGCAAGCGAACGTAAACGCCAATCGATCCTGCGGGTTGAGTTAGAGTGGATTCGCCGGGGGGCAAGGGCGCGTTCTACAAAACAGAAGGCGCATATCCAGCGGTATGAAGAACTGAGGGACAGGCAGGCTCCAGTGCAGGACAGGGAGGTGGAGTTAAGCTCCATTTCTACAAGATTGGGAAAAACGACAGTAGAATTGGAACATATCTGTAAAAGTTATGGTGAAAGAAAGCTGATTGATGACTTCTCTTATATTTTCTTAAAAGGAGACAGGGTGGGATTTATAGGTCCAAACGGCTGCGGAAAATCTACATTGATGAAGATTATTGCTGGAATTATCGCGCAGGATTCTGGTCAGGTAATTGTCGGGCAGACAGTGAAGATGGGGTATTATGCCCAAGAGATTGCTTCAGAAAAACCAAAAGATGACAGCCGGGAAAGTGACATTGATTTTTCTTATATGAATCCGGAGCAGCGGGTCATTGATTATGTGAAGGACACTGCAGAGTATATTCAGACTGCAGATGGAGTATTGTCGGCATCTGCTATGTTGGAACGGTTTTTATTTCCACCGGAGAAACAGTATAGCCCGATTGGGAAATTATCCGGCGGAGAGAAAAAAAGGTTGAATTTACTGAGAGTCTTGAGTTCCTCTCCTAACCTGATCCTACTCGATGAACCTAGTAATAATCTCGATATAGCAACTTTGACGATTTTAGAGGACTACTTGGATCGTTATGAAGGAATTGTAGTTGCAATTTCCCATGACCGCTATTTTTTAGATCGTACCATGAAACGCATCTTTGCTTTTGAGGAAGGCGGCAAGCTGCGGCAGTATGAAGGTGGATATACAGATTATGCAATCCGAAAAGCTGCTGAGGAAGGTGCGGAACAGGAAACAAGGACTGGAACGGCAGTAAAAACGAATGCTCCTGCGGCTGAAAAAGGACAGCGTACCCGTGGACCGCAGAAGTTGAAGTTTACCTATAAAGAACAAAAGGACTACGAGACGATTGAAACTGATATGGCAGACTTGGAAGAGAGGATCGTAGCATTGGATAAAGATATCGAGGCATCTGCTCATGATTTTGTTAAGCTGAATCAACTCATGGCTGATAAAGAAGAATTGGAAACTGCCTTGGAGGAGAAGATGGAACGGTGGATGTATCTCGAAGAATTGGCGGCGAAGATTGCAGAGCAGTGATAGAATCATATATCGTAAAACCCAGTTTTTCCCGGACCATCAGGATTTCTTCCGTGAACCGTCCGTGATCCTCGCTGCCACAAGGCTTCTGCATCATCTGGAAAGTCTGTTCCGGGAGGATTACCTAAGAGGAAATGGCGGAGAGGCATTCCCCATTGACCGGAAACGCCGCCGCAGACTGACAGAGAAAAAACGGTGTATCAGTCTGGCTTAACATGGCTGGAAAATCCCTGCCTGCCATTTACATTATAAAGACCGTAAAATGGCAGCAGCGCGCTGCCGTTTCCTCTTGCCCATTCCGTAAATTTCCCCGGAAGCTCCGAGACAGGCGCTCCCGTAAGATAAAACAGAAGCTCCTCCGCGTCGTTCAGGCCATACGGCTCCTCATAATGCCAGGTCCAGCCATCCCGTACTTCTGTCGTTCCCGGTTCTTTGGCATAATGAAACTCTGCCATCTTTACCGACCATGTGTATTCATTCACCTTCACAGGTTCCGTAAATTTCCCAGTAAAATCACAAACATACTGCTCCTTAGACCCCATATCGCTGTCCAGATATTCTCCCTCAAACGTGCCGTCCTCATGGATATAAAGTACCGTGCGCCACGCTCCCGCGCCGCTGCCAAACCAGAACTCCAGCCCAGAAATATCAGAATAGGAAAATTGCTCCGGATATTCATATTTTTCAGGAAATTCAAGCACAGTTCCCGCAGCCATTTCCTCCCATTCCGATTCATCGACCGTTAGAACAGCTCCTGTATCCTCAAAGGAAATCGTTCCCTTTACTTTTAATTCGTTATCTGCAAAAGAAACCGCATCCCCTTCATTCCTCGCAAGCCCTTTCAGCTTCCCCTGTTCATGGGAATCGATCTCAACGTCATAAGTACCGGCTCCCAAATAATCCAGGTACAAGCTGCCCGAGCAGTCTGCCGCCTGGAATATCACCGCTGGCTTCCGTCATATCAAACTGCGTCGCGGCATTCTGATATTGTTGTTCCAGTTTTGCAGCCTGTTCTTCCAGGTACGCAAGCTCAGACACCATATCCGATATATCTGATTCTTCCACAACTTTAAGAGCTTCGTCGGTCATTTCTTCGGACAGCATCTCCTCATATGCCGCCTGATTCTGTACATCGCGCACCGTTTCCGCAGGAACCGTCCCGCAATTCCCGGATACACAGCCGCTTGCTGCAACCAGCAGACCGAAACAGACCACCATATTGTCCGAAAAGAAATCAGCCGGGCGTTGGAACAACAGGACGAGATGCCTGATCCAAGAAGAAATATTCTGGATATGGTATGAACAGCGAGATCGAGCTGCTCCGGCAGAAGAAGGAGGCACTGGAGGCAGAGAACAAGCGAAATAATATTTGCGTTAAACATAACATAATGATGGAAAAATTTGTGAGTTTACATTATAATGGATAAAGAATATGAAAACGGACAAAAAATCCAGTTGTGTATACCGTTGAGTCCAGCGTTTACAAGGGATTGCGGGGAAGGGATGGAGATTATGGACGAGCCCCGCGTTGTGAACCGGAATAACTGGAAGCAGGCGGAAGCCGAAAAGAAGCGCAAGCTTTCCTTTAAGGAACAGCGGAAATGGGAAACCATTGAGGCAGACATCGCAGATCTGGAACAGTCCATCGGGGATTTGGAACAGGAGATTGGAAAATCTGCCACCAACTATACCAGGCTCAATGAGCTGATGGAGGAAAAGTCCGCCAAGGAAGCACAGCTGGAGGAAAAAATGAAGCGCTGGATGTATATCGTGTTTATACAGTTCAGAATAGAAAATCCACTTGAGCTATTGATAATAAAGGAATGATTATCTTAGGAAAGGCGGTAACAGCGATGATGAAGGGATTCCGGATAGACAGGAATGATGGAAGGATATATGCGATGGGAGCGACTGCTGTCTCTGGAGGGGTGCATTTTTCTTTCTCCTCTAAGGGAGAGACCTGTGCCGTTATTTTATATAGGAAAGGGGCGAAAAGCCCCAAGGGGAGAATCGTGTTTCCGGTAAATGCCAGAACAGGAGATGTGTGGAGCATGACTGTGCTGGGAGATTTTTCCGGTCTGGAGTATGTGTACGAGGTGGACGGACAGCAGGTGCCGGACCCTTACGGGAGGAAGTTTACGGGGATGGAGCGCTGGGGAAGCCTCGCGCGTCTGGACAAGCCGGTGCGCACACCGGTGGATACAGAGGGGAGCGCGTACGACTGGGAGGATGACATCCTTCCATGCATCCCTTATGACCAGTGCGTGATTTACCACCTCCATCCCAGGGGATTTACCAAACATGTCTCGTCTGGCGTGGAAGGGGCCAGCCGGGGAACCTTTAAGGGCGTGGCGGATAAGATTCCCTATCTCAAGGACCTGGGAATCACCACTCTGGAGATGATGCCCCCGGTGGAGTTTGAGGAGTTAATCATACCGGAGCGTGTGGACGGAAGCCCCTTTGCAGCTGAAAAACCGGACGGAAAGCTGAATTACTGGGGATATACCAGGGGGTATTATTTTGCGCCCAAGTGTGCCTACAGCAGCGGACCTGTGAGGCAGCCAGAACGGGAGTTTAAGGATATGGTGAAGGCCCTGCACAGGGCAGGACTGGAACTGGTCCTGGAATTGTTCTTTGACGGGAAGGAAGCGCCCTCCTATGTGCTGGATGCGGTCCGTTTCTGGGCTCAGGAATACCATGTGGACGGCGTCCGCCTGGTGGGCTATGCGCCAGTGAAGCTTTTGGGAGAGGACCCTTACCTCAGCAGGCTGAAGCTGTTCGCGCCCGGGTGGGACGGTGTGGAGCCGGGGCAGGTAAAGCATCTGGCAGAATATAATGACGGGTTCATGATGGATATGCGCAGCTTTCTGAAGGGGGACGAGGACCAGCTTAACCGCCTGGTATACCACATCCGGCATAATCCGCAGCAGGTGGGCGTTATCAACTACATGGCCAATACCAATGGCTTTACCCTGATGGACATGGTATCCTATGACACAAAGCACAATGAGGCCAACGGGGAGGATAACCGGGACGGAACAGACTACAACCAGTCCTGGAACTGCGGTGTGGAAGGCCCCAGCAGAAAGAAACGAATCATGCAGATGCGCAGGAAACAGATACGCAATGCCCTGCTCATGCTGTTTTTGAGCCAGGGAACCCCTCTGATCATGATGGGGGACGAATTTGGCCGGACCAAGAAGGGAAACAACAACTCCTACTGCCAGGACAACGATATATCATGGCTTAACTGGGGACTGTTAAACTCCAACAGCAGCATCCATGAATTTGTAAAGCATGTGATTCAATTCAGAAAGGAGCACTCAGTGTTCCATATGGAGAAGGAGCCGGCTCTGATGGATTACCGCTCCGTGGGTCTGCCGGACGTGTCCTACCACGGCCTTAAGACCTGGTGTCCCATGTTTGACCGTTTCCTCCGCCAGCTGGGCATATTATACTGCGGAAAATATGGTAAGAAGCCGGACGGAAGGGAGGACGATTACTTCTACGTTGCATTTAACATGCACTGGGAACCTCATGAGTTCGCCCTTCCCAACCTGCCAAAGGATTTTAAATGGCATACAGCCTTTAATACGGACGAGGACCAGGTGAACGGCATGTATCCCCGGGGCGGTGAACCGGTTCTGGAGAACCAGAAGTCCATGATGATCATGGCAAGGACCATCGTGGTTCTCATGGGAAAGGAGGTTCCCGCACAGAAGAAAGCTTCCAGGGGAAAGGCAGCAGGAAAAGGGGAAAGAAAGGAAGAGGAAGCAAATGATACTGTCAGAGGAAATGATACGGTATATAGAGATCCACAGGCAGGAGGCTTACAGCCTTCTTCTGGAGCTGGCCAGGATACCGGCGCCCTCAAATCATGAGGAGAGGCGGGCTGAATTCTGTTCAGACTGGCTTAAAGCCCAGGGCGCCAGAGACGTATATATTGACCAGGCCCTTAATGTGGTGTATCCGGCGGATGTAAGGCAGGACAGGCCGGTGGAGGTGTTCATGGCCCATATGGATGTGGTGTTTTCCGATGAGAGCGAACTTCCCCTCAGGGTGGAGGATGGACGTATCTATTGTCCCGGCGTGGGGGACGACACAGCATGTCTGGTATGTCTTTTGCTGGCGGGGAAATATATAGCCGAGCATGTGGATTCCCCCCAGTGGAGGGAAATCCGCAGGGAGGATGCCCCCGGACTTCTGTTGGTGTGCAATGCAGGGGAAGAAGGGCTGGGAAACCTGAAGGGAGTGCGGAAAATCTGTGAGGACTTCGGTGACAGGATAGAGCGCTTTTGTACCTTTGACAGCTCTCTTTCCAGCATCGTGGACAGGGCGGTTGGTTCCAAGCGTTTCCGGGTAAGGGTCCGCACCCGGGGCGGTCATTCCTACGATGACTTTGGAAATGATAATGCCATTGCGGGACTGGCGTCCCTGGTGGGGAAGCTGTATGGAATCCGGGTGCCGGAGGGCGGAAAGACTACCTATAATGTAGGCATGATATCAGGAGGGACATCGGTCAATACCATTGCCCAGGAAGCCGAGATGCTGTATGAGTTCCGTTCCGACCGGAGGGAGAACCTGGAATATATGGAACGGCAGTTCATGGAGGTGTTTGACCGGGCAAAGGCAGAGGGGATGGATGTATCCTTTAAGGTCATCGGGGTCAGACCCTGCGAAGGGCAGGTGGACCCGGAACAAAAACAGGCCCTGACAGACTGGGCTCACAGGGTGGTGGAGGAGATGACCGGACAGGCGCCGGAGCACCACGCCGGTTCCACGGACTGCAACATCCCTCTGTCTTTGGGAATTCCAAGCGTGTGCGTGGGAAGCTTCCGTGGCGCAGGGGCCCACACCAGGGAAGAATATGTGGAGACAGATTCCCTGGAGGAAGGCTATAAGGTGGCATTCGGTATGATTTTCGGCAGCAGGGACTGATTTTAAAGGACAGGCTGTAAAGCTTTCTCCCCCCGGCTGAGTACGGCCGGTCATAATGATTCTTACTAATTCATAGATTTAGAGTGGGTACTCTTATGGAGTGCTCCCGGAACCAGCGTGCGCATGCGCTTCCGGGAGCATTTTTAGGTGCGATTGGTACAGGTGCGGTTTAGCGCAGGCCCATAAGAACCATGAATTCGGTAAGAGGGGAGAGACAGATGGCAGATTGGTTTGAACAGCCGGAGGCAGAGGTGTTGGCCGGACTGGACTCCGGCAGGCAGGGAATTGACAGCGGGGAAGCGGAGCAGCGTCTTAAGGAATATGGGGAAAATGTATTGGAGGAGGCCGGACGGCTCCAGTGGTGGCAGGTATTTCTTGCGCAGTTCAAGGACCTTTTGGTCATCATCCTCATCGGGGCAGCCGCAGTGTCCATGCTCACAGGGGATCCGGAGAGCGCCATGGTCATATTTGCGGTCCTGCTGCTAAATGCGGTGCTGGGAACTGTACAGCACCAGAAGGCGGAGAAATCCCTGGACAGCTTAAAACGGCTTTCCTCGCCTGAAGCCAGGGTCCTGCGGGACGGACGCAGCATGACCATACCGTCCGCCCTGGTGGTTCCGGGGGATATACTGCTTCTGGAGACCGGCGATATGGTGGCCGCGGACGGAAGACTGCTGGAAGTGTACGGGCTGACCGTCAATGAGAGCTCCCTTACAGGGGAATCCCTGGGGGTGGAGAAACACACCGGAGCGGTGAAGGCACGGGAGGGAACCGTGGCATTGGCCGACAGGACCAACATGGTATTTTCCGGCTCCCTGGTGACCTCAGGCCGTGCCGTGGCAGTGGTCACAGCCACGGGAATGAATACGGAAATCGGAAAGATAGCTGTCCTGATGAACGGCACAAAGGAACAGAAGACCCCGCTTCAGGTGAGCCTGGACCGGTTCTCCGGCCATCTGGCCATTGCCATCATAGCCATCTGCGGCCTGGTGTTTTTGCTCAGCCTGTACCGCCGGGAACCGGTGCTGGATGCCCTGATGTTTGCCGTGGCTCTGGCCGTGGCGGCCATACCCGAGGCACTGAGCTCCATCGTCACCATTGTCCAGGCCATGGGCACCCAGAAGATGGCCAGGGAACAGGCTATCATAAAAGATCTGAAGGCGGTGGAGAGCCTGGGATGCGTCTCTGTGATCTGTTCCGATAAGACGGGAACTCTGACACAGAACCGCATGGATGTGGAGCAGGTGTACATCAACCATACGCAGCAGCAGCCGTCATGGCTGGAAAATGAAAGGAGAAGGAGCGATGTCAGGCTCCTGCTTATGGGGGCGGTTCTTAATAACAACGCCTCCGGCCAGGACGGGGACCCCATGGAGACAGCTCTGTTTAACATGGCCAGGGAGGCGGGGCTTATCCCGGAGCAGGTTCGGCTCCAGAGTCCGAGAAAGGGGGAGATTCCCTTTGACTCCCGCCGCAAGCTCATGACTACCATAAATGAGATAGAAGGCCGCGATATCGTCTTTGTCAAGGGGGCTGTGGATGTGCTGCTCAAGAAATGCACCCGCCTGGCCAATCCGGCAGCCGGTCAGAGGACAGGGGCAGCCGGTCAGAGGACAGGGGCATCCGACCAGAGGACAGAGGCAGCCGACCAGGGGACAGAGGCAGCCATACCCAGCCGGACCTTGTCGTCCTCGGACCGCCAGAGGATATTGGACCAGAACAGCCGCTGGTCTGCCAGGGGACTCCGGGTCCTGGCCTTTGCATGCCGTCCTTTAAATGAGGAAGGAAAGGAGCACGGTAATTCCGGCTTTGCCGGGACGAAAGCAGGAAACAGCCAGGAACGCTCATCCCTGTCAGGCAGGCTGGAGGATAATCTGGTGTTTCTGGGCCTCACTGCCATGATGGACCCGCCCAGGCCGGAATCACGCCAGGCAGTGGCCAGTGCCAGGCAGGCCGGCATACGTCCTGTGATGATTACAGGGGACCACAAAGTGACTGCCATGTCCATAGCAGAGCGGATCGGCATCTTTGCGCCGGGAAACATGGCGGTGACAGGGGCTGAGCTGGACAGCATGGAAGAGGAGGCTTTGAACCGGAGCCTGGAGCACATTTCAGTCTATGCCAGGGTGTCGCCGGAGCACAAGATACGCATTGTGAAGGCATGGCAGAACCGGGGACACATCGTGGCAATGACCGGAGACGGCGTCAATGACGCCCCGGCCCTTAAGAAGGCTGATATCGGCGTGGCCATGGGCCTTACGGGAACCGAGGTGTCCAAGGATGCGGCATCCATGATATTGGCGGACGACAACTTTGCCACCATCATAAAGGCGGTTTCCAATGGCAGGAATGTATACAGGAACATAAAGAATTCCATCCAGTTCCTCCTGTCGGGAAACATGGCAGGGATTTTCTGCGTATTATATACATCTCTGCTGTCCCTGCCGCTGCCCTTTAAGCCGGTGCATCTGCTGTTCATCAACCTTATAACGGACTCCCTGCCGGCCATAGCCATAGGAATGGAGCCCCCGGAGGAAGGGCTGTTAAAGGAGCCGCCCAGAAATCCAAAGGAGGGCATCCTCACTGCTTCCTTTATACGGGATATCCTGGTCCAGGGAGCCCTGATTGCGGCAGCCACCATGTGGGCCTATACCACCGGACTTCATGAGGGCGGTGCGGGAAGGGCCTGTACCATGGCATTTTCCACTCTCACCCTGGCCCGGCTGTTCCACGGATTCAACTGCCGGAGCAGCCATTCCATCATACGTCTGGGGCTGGGAAGCAACCTGTACAGTGTCATGGCGTTCCAGCTGGGCGTGGTTCTGCTGGCAGCAGTGCTCTTTGTGCCGGGTCTGCAAATCATGTTTGCCGCAGCCGACTTAAGCCTGAGCCAGCTTACCACCCTGGCGGCGGCCGCTTTCCTGCCTACCCTGGTAATCCAGATACATAAGATACTCCGGGAATCCATTTATTAGGCAGAAGGACCCTAATCGGGGGAAGGGCAATTTCTGAAATAATGGCAAAATCGTAGAAAAATTCGGAAAAATGTGGTAGAGTAAACATGAGATACACATGGTATGAGCAGGAGGGCATTATGAGACTAGTTACATATGAAATCGAACACAAATCCGGACTTGGAGTCATCAGCAGGGACGGAAGCTGGGTCTATCCCCTTGATACCCTGGATATGGATTATAAGACCATGCAGGAGCTGATAGAGAATATCAGCGATTCGGAGAAGCAGCTGCTGGAATATGCGTCCGGCCAGGACCCGTATAAAATCAGGGGGGCTGCCCCTATTGGGGAGGTAAGCCTTTTAGCCCCGATTCCCCACCCGCGGCAGGATGTTATCTGCCTGGGAATCAATTACATGGCTCACGCAGAGGAATCGGCCAGATTTAAGAAGGAGGCCTTTGGCGGGGAAAGACCCTATGCCATCTATTTTTCCAAACGGGTGAACCGGGCCACGGATCCCGGGGCAGGCATCCCCAGCCACAGAGATATTGTATCGGATTTGGATTACGAGGCAGAGCTGGCAGTAATCATCGGCCGCGAGGCATCCCGTATCAGGGAGGAAGATGTAAAGGACTATATATTCGGATATACCATCATCAATGATGTCAGCGCCAGGACCCTGCAGACACGGCATAAGCAGTGGTATTTCGGCAAGGGGCTGGACGGCTTTTTGCCCATGGGACCATGCATAGCCACTGTGGATGAATTGTCCTATCCGCCCAAAGTACAGGTACAGTCCAGGGTGAACGGCGAGCTTCGCCAGGACAGCAATACGGAACTGCTCATATTTGATATCAGCCACATTGTAAGCGAACTCTCCCAGGGCATGACCTTAATGCCCGGAACCATTATTGCCACCGGAACCCCGGCAGGAGTGGGCATGGGCTTTGACCCGCCTAAATTCCTGGTTCCGGGAGATGTGGTGGAGTGTACCATAGAAGGGATAGGAACCATCGCCAACAAAGTGACAGACTGAAAGGAGACAGATGAAAATGGATTATTTACCTATGACAATACGCAAACAAAAGAACATTGCCCTGATTGCCCACGACCAGAAGAAACGGGAACTGATACAGTGGTGCGGGGAGCATAAGGATATACTGTCCAAGCATTTCCTGTGCGGGACCGGCACAACGGCCCGTATGATTACGGATGCAACCAACCTGCCTGTAAAGGGGTATAACAGCGGCCCCTTAGGCGGAGACCAGCAGATTGGGGCCAAGATTGTGGAGGGAAAAATTGATTTTGTGATTTTCTTTTCCGATCCGCTGACAGCGCAGCCCCATGATCCGGACGTTAAGGCTCTGTTAAGGATTGCCCAGGTCTATGACATCCCCATTGCAAATAACAAGGCCAGCGCGGATTTCATGATTACTTCTCCCCTTATGGATGAAGAATACGAGCATGATGTGGTTAATTTCAGACAGAATATTGCTGACAGGGCAAATACCCTTTAGGAGTAGGATATACAGCAGGCGTGCTGATATCAGACCGGAGAATAAATAAACTTACAAGGGGGCAAATATATGGAACAGAAATTATATGATTTGATGGATTGGGCAGGGATTGAAGAACTGGTGTATTCGGAGGCATCCAATCCCCATGCCATGCTGGGACCTCATCTGACAGAGGAGGGACTTCTGATTCAGGCGCTGGTACCCACTGCGGCTGAAATCAGTGTGAAGATTTCCTCGACCGGGAAGAAGTATCCCATGGAGCTGGCGGACGAGGCGGGTTTTTTCGCGGCGCTGATACCACGCAAGAGCAAAACGCCCTATACCCTGGTGGTCACCTATGACAACGGGGTGACGGAGGAACTCCATGATCCCTATTCATTTGCTCCCCAGTACCGGGAAGAAGACTTAAAGAAATTTGCAGCGGGGATCCACTATACGATTTATGAGAAGATGGGCGCCCATCCCATGACCATTGACGGGGTATCCGGCGTGTACTTTTCCGTGTGGGCGCCATGCGCCATGCGTGTCAGCGTGGTGGGGGATTTCAACCTTTGGGATGGAAGACGCCATCAGATGCGCCGCCTGGGAGAAGGGGACGGCAGTGTGTTCGAGCTGTTTATTCCCGGCCTGTATGAAGGTGAGATATATAAGTATGAGATAAAGACAAGGGCAGGGGAGCCCATGCTGAAGGCAGACCCCTATGCAAACTATGCAGAGCTGCGTCCCAACAACGCGTCTATTGTATGGGATATTGATAAATACAAATGGAACGACAAGTCATGGATGGCTCAGAGGGCAAAGACAGATACAAAGGACAAGCCCATGAACATATATGAGGTCCATCTGGGCTCCTGGATCCGCAAGGAGACGGTCAAGGATGAGGACGGACAGGACCTGGTGGGTTCCGAATTCTATAATTACCGCGAGCTGGCCGCAAGGCTGGCGGAATACGTAAAGGACATGGGATACACCCATGTGGAGCTCATGCCTGTGATGGAGCATCCTCTGGATGAGTCCTGGGGCTATCAGGTTACAGGGTACTATGCTCCAACCAGCCGTTATGGCGCTCCTGAGGATTTCATGTACTTTATGGACTATATGCACGGACAGGGAATCGGCGTCATACTTGACTGGGTACCGGCCCATTTCCCCAGGGATGCCTATGGAATGGCTGCGTTTGACGGCACCTGCGTCTATGAGCATATGGACCCCAGGAAGGGATCCCATCCCCATTGGGGCACCCTGATATACAATTACGGCCGTCCTGGCGTGTCCAATTTCCTGATTGCCAATGCGCTGTTCTGGGCGGACAAGTATCATGCGGACGGAATCAGGATGGATGCGGTTGCTTCCATGCTCTATCTGGACTATGGGAAGAATGACGGCGAATGGGTGCCCAACATATATGGCGGCAATGAGAATCTGGAGGCAATGGAGTTCCTGAAGCATCTGAATTCCGTATTCAAGGGCCGAAAGGACGGCACGGTCATCATCGCGGAGGAGTCCACTGCATGGCCAATGATTACAGGCGATCCAAAAGAGGGCGGCCTGGGATTTAATTATAAGTGGAATATGGGCTGGATGAATGATTTCACCAACTACATGAGATGCGACCCCCTTTTCAGGAAAAACAATTATGGGGAGCTGACATTTTCCATGCTGTATGCCTACAGTGAGGACTTTGTGCTGGTATTCTCACACGATGAGGTGGTTCACGGCAAGGGTTCCATGATTGGCAAGATGCCGGGTGAAACCCTGGAAAAGAAGGCCGAGAACCTGAGGGCTGCCTATGCCTTTATGATGGGACATCCCGGAAAGAAGCTGCTGTTCATGGGTCAGGAATACGCCCAGGTGGCAGAATGGAATGAGGGCGCGTCCCTGGAGTGGGGACTGTTGGAGTATCCCGTTCACAAGAACATGCAGGATTATGTGAAGGCGCTTAACAGGCTGTACCGTGAGCACCCGGCCCTGTATGAGATGGATTATGATCCCGATGGTTTTGAGTGGATTAATTGCAGCTATCAGAATGAGAGCATGATTATATTCCTGCGAAAAAGCAGGAAGAATGAGGAAACCCTTCTCTTTATCTGCAATTTTGATAACATGGAGCACGAGAGATTCCGTGTGGGCGTTCCCTTCCACGGCAAGTATAAGGAGATATTCAACACCGATGCCAGGGACTTTGGCGGGGAAGGCAGGATCAACGGGCGTGTCAAGACATCCCGGAAGCTGGAATGGGATGAGAAGGACGATTCCATTGAAGTCTATATACCGCCAATGAGTGTCAGCATCTACACATGCACACAGGTGGAAGAGAACGTAAAACCTGACGCAAAGAAGCCTGGGGTTAAAAAAGCAGCAGATAAAAAGCAGAAGCAGATAAGCACGTCCAAGGAAGCCCAGAAGCAGATAAGCACGTCCAAGGAAGCCCAGAAGCGGATAGGCACATCCAAGGAAGCTCAGAAGCAGATAGGGACATCCAAGGAGGAGCAGAAGCAGATAGGCACATCCAAGAAGAAGCAGGAGCAGATAGGCACGTCCAAAGAAAAACAGAAACAGATTAGCACGTCAAAAAAGGGCCAGAAGCAGATCGGGACAACTAAGAAGAACCAGAGGCAGATAACCGCTTCAAAAACCGAAGATAGCGAAACAGAATAGGTGATTGGGAATAACTGGAGCGCAAGGCCGGGGGCTTTGCGCTCCCTGTT
>ERZ894236.1271-NODE-1271-length-19258-cov-9.35963_pt1 | contig 19258 bp, 17 predicted proteins | sample MGYA00380297_ERZ894236 | MGnify/ENA primary metagenome ERZ894236 (study PRJEB32331, sample SAMN06328420) | human gut metagenome | biome: human gut microbiome; feature: stool | host: Homo sapiens | collected 2014-08-04 ... | reverse complement strand
CCATTGATCCGCAGAAGATTGGCGATGTGGTAGGAAAGCAGGGCAAGGTCATCAATAAGATCATTGAAGAGACCGGTGTCAAGATTGACATTACCGATGATGGATCCGTAAACGTATGCGGTACGGATGAGGCCATGATTGACAAGGCAATCACCATCATTACCGGAATCGTTACAGACATAGAAGCCGGCATGGTATTTGAGGGCAAGGTGGTCCGTATCATGAACTTCGGCGCATTCGTTGAGCTGGCCCCCAACAAGGACGGGATGGTACACATTTCCAAGCTGTCCGATAAGCGGGTGGGCAAGGTAGAGGATGTGGTTAACATCGGCGACCAGGTTACGGTCAAAGTAACCGAGGTTGACAAGATGGGCAGGATTAACCTGACCATGAGGCCAAGCGACCTGGCCGGAAAAAAGGAAGAGGCTAAACCAGAGACCTGATCTCTGTTAATAGCAATATAAAAAGAGGAGAAAAAGTGATTATGAGAAACGTGAGAACAAAGTTGGCAGTGCTGCTTGCGGCAGTGATGATGATCTGCAGCGTGGCGCTGACAGGATGCCAGAGCAAACTTGTACCGGCAGACCAGGTAGTGGGAGCAATGTATGAACTGACTGTTAAGGAAAATGCCACCCCTATGAAGGATTTACTTGGTTTTGCATCTGAGGATGATGTAAGGGCTTCCCTGCTCACCGATGATTACGAGGAAATGTCTGACATGTTCAAGAACGAGTTTTCCGGTATGGGCATCGAGTTCACGGACGAAGAAGTGGCAGAAATGTCCGACACCATGTCCAAGCTTCTGAACAAGCTGAGCTATACCGCTGAAATCCAGGAAGAGGGCAAGGATGAGACAACCGTCCTTCTGAAGGTGACCGGTTATTCCAGCGATGACATGAACCAGATCATGACAGACCTTATGACCGAAATCCAGACCAATATGGATGAGGAGACCCTGACAGCACTTATGACAGGTGACGAAGAAGCAACCATGGCCCTGATGCAGGACGTAATCAAGCAGGTCATTGCAAAGTTCGGCGAGATGGAGCCAACCACGGAGACCACGGACGTTACTGTTAAGTGCGAGAAGATGAAAGTGGAAGTAAGCGGCAAGGAGAAGGTTTCATGGATGCCTTCTGACATGGATAAGTTCGTGGACGATCTGGAGAACGCATCTTTTAAGTAAATCCGGAATCAGATTCCATCAGATATGCAGTATAATCGGACAGTGCCTGGGTAAAATCAGGCATTGTCTTTTTTTGGCCTTCGTTATATAATGTGTTTTATGAGTCATCACCGGGAATGACAGAACATTTCCAGGAATAAGGAAAATATAGGAGACTGATGAGAGATGAGCAGAGTTAGGACAAGATATGCACCCAGCCCAACCGGAAGGATGCATGTGGGAAACTTAAGGACGGCATTATATGCCTACCTGATTGCAAAACATGAGGGCGGGGATTTCCTTCTCCGCATTGAAGATACAGACCAGGAGCGCTATGTGGAAGGCGCGGTGGAGATCATCTACCAGACGCTGAAGGATACCGGCCTGATCCACGACGAAGGTCCGGATAAGGACGGCGGGGTGGGTCCCTATGTCCAGAGTGAACGCCAGGCATCCGGCATATACCTGGAATATGCAAAGAAGCTGATTGATAAGGGGGAGGCATATTACTGCTTCTGTACCCCTGAGCGCCTTGCATCCCTTAAGGAAACAGTGGGGGGCGAGGAAATCATGGCATATGACAAGCATTGCCTGGGCCTGTCCCAGGAGGAAATCAAGGCCAACCTGGAAGCAGGCCTGCCCTATGTCATCCGCCAGAACAACCCGGTCACTGGAACCACCACGTTTAACGATGAGATATACGGCGATATCACGGTGGACAACTCTGAGCTGGACGACATGGTGCTGATTAAGTCCGACGGATACCCCACCTACAATTTCGCCAATGTGGTGGACGACCATCTGATGGGGATCACCCATGTGGTAAGGGGCAATGAATACCTGTCCTCCTCGCCTAAGTACAACCGGCTTTACCAGGCATTTGGCTGGGAGGTCCCGGTTTACGTGCACTGCCCCCTGATTACGGACGAGCAGCATCACAAGCTGAGCAAGAGGAGCGGCCATTCCTCCTTTGAGGACCTGCTGGAGCAGGGGTTCCTGTCAGAGGCAGTGGTTAACTATGTGGCCCTTCTTGGATGGTCACCCGAGGACAACCGGGAAATCTTCTCCCTGGAGGACATGGTGAAGGAATTTGATTACCACCGTATGAGCAAGTCTCCGGCTGTATTTGATATGACAAAGCTTAAGTGGATGAACGGCGAGTATATAAAAGCCATGGATTTTGAGAAGTTTTATGAGATGGCAGAGCCCTACATCAGGACCGTGGTTAAAAAGGACCTGGATCTTCGGAAGATAGCTGCCATGGTCAAGACCAGGATTGAAGTGTTTCCTGATATTGCGGGCCATATTGACTTTTTTGAGGAACTGCCGGAGTACGATGCCGCCATGTACACCCACAAGAAGATGAAGACCAACAGTGAAACCTCCCTTAAGGTGCTTACGGACCTGCTTCCCGTGCTGGAGGCCCAGGATGATTACAGCAACGATGCCCTTTACGCAGTCCTTTCCAAGTATGTGGAGGAGAACGGCGTCAAGACCGGTTATGTCATGTGGCCAATCCGCACCGCTGTTTCCGGCAAACAGATGACACCGGCCGGGGCAACGGAGATCATGGAGGTACTGGGCAAGGAAGAGTCCCTGTCAAGACTGAAGGCAGGCATAAAGAAAATCAGCGATGGCATTTAACGATACACAGAAAAAAGCAATCCGGCACAGGCAGGGGCCTATGCTGGTTCTGGCAGGACCCGGTTCAGGCAAAACCACAGTCATTACCAACCGGGTCCGTTATCTTACGGAAAAAGCCGGAGTTGACCCGTCCCATATCCTGGTGATAACATTTACCAGGGCAGCGGCCAGGGAGATGAAGGAACGGTATGGACAGATGACCCAGGCAGGATGCAGCAGAGTTTCATTCGGAACTTTCCATTCTATCTTTTTTCTGATTCTGAAACTGGCCTACCGGTACCAGGCCGCCAATATTGTAAGGGAAGAACAGAGGATACAGTTCATAAAGACGCTGTTAGGCCGCTGTGACCTGGAGGTGGAGGACGAGGGGGAATTCATATCCTCCATCCTCAGCGAAATCAGCATGGTCAAGGGAGAGATGATGGACCTGGACCATTACTATGCCAAAAACTGTCCTGAGGAAATATTCAAACAGCTGTACAGCGGATACGAGGAACAGTTAAGGCGGCACCGGCTTCTGGATTTTGATGATATGCTGGTCATGTGCCACCAGCTGTTTAAGGAGAGGAAGGATATCCTTTCTGCATGGCAGGACAAATACAGATACATACTAATCGATGAATTCCAGGATATTAACCGGATTCAGTACGAGATTGTGAAAATGCTGGCCCTGCCTGGGAACAATCTGTTCATTGTGGGCGACGACGACCAGTCCATATACCGCTTCCGGGGGGCCAGGCCTGAAATCATGCTGGGGTTTGAGCGGGATTATCCGGATGCCGGCAGGCTGCTTCTGGACACCAATTACCGCTCCAGCCGTCAGATTGTGGAGGCGGCCGGGAAACTGATTGTCCACAACAGGACGCGCTTTGAAAAGGATATAAAGGCAGCCAGGGGGCCGGGAAGGCCCATTGACATCCGGGAATGGCCAGGCCCCATGGAGGAAAGCCTGGCAATTGCCATGGAACTGAGGGACTACGCATCCATGGGCATTGCTTTTGAGGACATGGCGGTGCTTTTCCGTACGAACATGGGGCCAAGGCTCCTCATTGAAAAACTGATGGAGTATAATATCCCCTTTAGCATGCGTGATACGGTGCCCAACCTTTATGACCACTGGATTGTAAAAAACGTGCTGTCCTATATTAAGGCTGCGTCAGGGGACCTTAGCAGGGCCAATATCCTTTCCATCATCAACCGTCCCAAGCGATATGTGAGCCGGGATGCCCTGGAGCGCCAAATGGTGGACTGGGAAGCGGTGAAATCCTTTTACCAGGACAAAAACTGGATGTTAGACAGGATTGAACAGCTGGAGTATGATTTGCTCATGCTTAAAAGCATGTCCCCGGCAGCTGCCGTGAACTATATCCGCAAGGCCGTGGATTACGATTCATATCTCAGGGAATATGCGGGTGAGCGCAGGATGAAGGCGGAGGAACTGTTGGAGGTGCTGGACCAGCTTCAGGAGAGCGCCGGGGGCTTTCAGACATACGGAGCCTGGTTTGCCCACATGGATGCCTATAGGGAGCAGCTGTTAAAACAGGCCCAGGGAGGGAACGGACCGGGACAAGGCGTCAGCCTTATGACCATGCACAGTTCCAAGGGCCTTGAATTCAGGGTGGTCTATATCCTGGATGCCAATGAGGGGATAACTCCCCATCACAAGGCGGTGCTGGACCAGGATATGGAGGAAGAGCGCAGGATGTTCTATGTGGCCATGACAAGGGCAAAGGAGCGGCTTCACATCTATTATGTGAAAGAGCGGTACCATAAAAAGCAGGAAGTATCGCGGTTTGTTAAGGAGGCGGGACAATGACAGGTCTTATCCATATATATCATGGAGACGGCAAAGGAAAAACAACGGCAGCCATTGGCAGTGCGGTCAGGGCAGCAGGGCGCGGGAAAAGGGTTCTGGTTGCCCGTTTCCTGAAAACAGACGACTCCGGGGAAGTGATGGGGCTGGCCCATGTGCCTGGAATCACCCTGCTTCCCTGCGACCAGAACTTCGGATTTTCCTGGGAAATGTCGGCGGTACAGAGGAAAGCGGCAGCTTTATATTATGATAACCTGCTGCGCATGGCATGGGAAATGGCAGCAGGACTGGACGGGGACCCAGGGTTTGACATGCTGGTGCTGGATGAGGTCATCGGCGCCTGCGGCCTGGGTTTTGTCCGTGAGGACATGGTGATTGAGAAGCTTCGCTGCAAACCCGATGGCCTGGAAGTGGTCATGACGGGACGCGGGCCTTCGGAAGGGCTGATGGAATGTGCGGACTATATCACGGAAATGGTCATGGGCAGGCACCCCTTTGAAAGGGGAATACCTGCCCGTGAGGGGATTGAGTATTAGGGTGAATATTTTCTTGCATTTTTCCAGTGAGTCTGATAGAGTGTAAGAATAGATACACAATTAAAAGAAAGCAGATTAAGAGAGGAATCATAATATGGCAGACGAGAAGAACTTAAACGAGGAAGAGCAGGAGATGACCGTTACCCTCACCCTGGATGATGACACTGAGGTGGAGTGTGTGGTACTGACCATTTTCAATGCAGGGGAGCGCGAATACATTGCCCTTCTCCCGGTTGAAGGCGCTGATTCAGAGGAAGGGGAAGTATATCTCTACCGCTACAGCGAGACAGAGGACGGTGAGCCTACCCTGGACAACATTGAGAATGACGATGAGTATGAGGTTGTGGCGGATGCCTTTGACGAGCTTTTAGATGCCCAGGAATATGACGAGCTTGTGGGCGAGGATGAATTAGAAGAAGAATAAAGGTCCATACTGATGATAGATTTGGCTCCGGGAAGGATTCCGGAGCTTTTTTGCTGTTTTTTGTAATTATGATGTCCAAGCTGTGAAACTTGTGTGAAAACATGGAAATCTTTCTTTTTTTTTGTTAAAATAAGTCCTAAGTAAGTGAAGGAGGCTAAACCATGGATGCGCTTAAGATATTAGTGGTGGACGATGAGGCCAGGATGAGGAAGCTGGTCAAGGATTTCCTCACCAATAAAGGTTTTACGGTAATTGAGGCAGGGGACGGCGAGGAGGCGGTGGATACTTTTTTTGCACAAAAGGACATTGCCCTGGTACTGCTGGACGTGATGATGCCCAAGATGGACGGGTGGGAGGTGTTAAAGACCATCCGCAAATATTCCCAGGTGCCCGTAATCATGCTGACAGCCAGAAGCGAGGAGCGGGATGAGCTTCAGGGATTCTCCCTGGGGGTGGATGAGTATATATCCAAGCCCTTCAGTCCCAAGATCCTGGTGGCCAGGGTGGATGCAATCCTGCGTAGGAGCAATGTGGTCTCAACGGAGAATATGGATGTGGGCGGGATCTGTATTGACAAGGCAGCCCATCAGGTGACCATAGACGGCAGGGAGATTGAGCTGAGTTACAAGGAATTTGAACTGCTCAGTTATTTTGTGGAGAATCAGGGGATTGCGCTTTCCAGGGAGAAGATACTCAATAATGTGTGGAATTACGATTATTTCGGAGATGCCCGGACCATTGACACCCATGTGAAGAAACTGCGCAGCAAGATGGGGAAAAAAGGGGATTATATTAAGACCATATGGGGAATGGGCTACAAATTCGAGGTGAGTGAAGGATGAAACATTCAATCAGGGTGAGATTCACCATGATTTTTATTGGCCTTATGGCAGCGGTGCTCCTTACCCTGTGGGCGGTGAACAGCTTTTTCCTGGAAGGTTTCTATACCAATGAAAAGCTGAAACTGCTGGAAGAAGTATATGATAAACTGAATGAATTTGTCAATGAGAAGGCTGAGAACGGCGAGAACATCATAGACGACCTTCAAAGCCTTTACTCCAAGGACGGGGAGCAGACCGAGGCCAGCCGCATGCTCCGGCTGATGAGCGAGAAGTATAATATCACCATTGCCATTGTGGACAGCATGAATGACAATATGGTGCCCTCCTACCGGGACGGAAGGTTCCTGGCCGACCGGGTGCACCAGTATATACTTGGGAAAAATGAACCTCAGACAGAGACGCTGATTTCCGAAGACAATTATAAGATACAGAAAAGCTATGACAGGCGTTCCCAGGGCTATTACCTGGAAAGCTGGGGATTTTTTGATGACAACAGGACCATCTTCATCATGTCCATGCCCCTTGCAAGTATCCGCGAAAGCGTGGATATCTCCAATAAATTCATGGCCTATGTGGGTCTGGCGGCCCTGGTGTTCGGCAGCATCCTTATGTATGGGACCACGAAAATGGTGGTATCCCCCATCCGTTCCCTGGCAGCCCTTTCGGCGCGGATGTCGGAATTGGATTTCGAGGTCCGTTATACAGGCAGTTCAGAGGATGAGATTGGGGTCCTGGGCAACAGCATGAACACATTGTCGGAAAAATTAAAGGAAGCCATCGGGGAACTGAAGACCGCCAACAATGAACTTCAAAGGGATATAGAAGAGAAAATCCGCATTGACGAGACCCGGAAGGACTTTATTGCCAATGTATCCCACGAACTGAAGACCCCCATTGCATTGATCCAGGGATACGCGGAAGGCCTGACCGAGGGCATGGCACAGGACCAGGAAAGCAGGGATTATTACTGTGATGTCATCATGGATGAGGCCAATAAGATGAACAAGATGGTAAAACAGCTCCTTACCCTGACGGCCCTTGAATTCGGCAATGACATGCCGGTGATGGAACGGTTTGATATCGTGACCCTGATTAAGGGCATACTCTCATCCGCGGGCATACTTCTCCAGCAGAAAGGGGCATCCGTTGTATTTGGGCAGGAGGCTCCGGTGTGGGTGTGGGCAGATGAATTTAAGATAGAAGAGGTCATCACGAATTATCTGAACAATGCCATGAACCATCTGGAAGGGGAAAAACGGATTGAAATCCGGCTGAAAAAAAAAGGAGATGAAGTCCGGATCACTGTTTTCAATACCGGGCAGCATATTCCGGAGGAGGATATCGGGAATCTATGGACAAAGTTCTATAAGGTAGATAAGGCAAGGACAAGGGAATATGGCGGCAGCGGCATTGGGCTTTCCATTGTCAAGGCCATCATGGATTCCCACAACAAGGACTGCGGTGTTGTAAATGTAGACGGCGGTGTGGAATTCTGGTTCACCCTGGACAGCGGGATGTAGGATGAGGAGGGGACAAATACCCATATTGTACTGTTACGCACATTGTTACGGCTTGTTTATTTATAGTTGACAAAAAATGTGCATATGCTACAATTAATAGGTACCTATTGTCCCCTTTTTAAAATTAGATTTTGGAGGTTTGTTATGAAGAAGTATCTTAGCATTCTGCTTGCAGCAGCCGTTGTTACGGGACTTGCTGGCTGCGGCGGATCCAACACCGGCACTACCCAGGCATCTGCCACGCAGGCTTCTGAGTCCAAGGCACCCGATGCACAGGCCGACACACAGGCAGATGATGCAGAGGAGACCGAGAAATCAGACGCCGGTGATTTCCATATTGGTATCGTAACTGGTTCTGTGTCACAGTCCGAGGACGACAGACGTGGCGCCGAGGCATTCCAGGCCAAGTATGGCGAGGAAATGGTTAAACTGGCCATCTATCCCGACAACTTTACCGAGGAACTTGAAACAACCATTCAGACAATTGTTAACCTTTCCGATGACCCACAGATGAAGGCAATCATTGTTAACCAGTCTGTTCCAGGCACAACCGAAGCTTTCCGTAAGATTAAAGAAAGCCGCCCGGACATCATCTGTATCGCAGGTGAGGGTCATGAGGACCTGCCGGAGATTGGAAGCGCTGCCGACCTGGTCTGCAACAATGACTTCGTTGCGCGTGGTTACCTGATCATCCGTACCGCTCATGAACTGGGCTGCGACACCTTTGTACATATTTCCTTCCCACGTCATATGGCGTATGAGACCATGAGCCGCCGTGTGGCTGTCATGAAGGAAGCCTGCAAGGAATTTGGCATGGAGTTCGTTCTTGAGACTGCTCCAGACCCAACCTCTGACGTGGGTGTTGCCGGTGCTCAGGCTTACATCCTTGAGAAGGTTCCGGAGTGGGTTGAGAAGTACGGCAAGAACGCTGCCTATTTCTGTACCAACGATGCACATACCGAGCCGCTGCTTAAGCAGCTGATGGAATACGGCGGATACTTCATCGAGGCTGACCTTCCTTCACCGCTTATGGGTTATCCAGGCGCACTGGGCATCGACTTGACGGCTGAGGCAGGAGACTTTGATAAGATCCTCGCCAAGGTTGAATCCACCATTGTTGAAAGAGGCGGGGCCGACCACTTCGGTACATGGGCTTATTCCTATGGCTACACAACCTCTGCAGGCCTTGCACAGCATGCCCTGAACGTCCTTAACGGCGAGAGCGAACTGGACGATATCGATGATATTGCCAAGGCCTATCAGGTATTCTCTCCAAAGGCAGAGTGGAATGGTTCCAACTACACCAACGTGGAAACCGGCGTTAAGTTAGACAACGTGTTCCTGGTTTATCAGGATACCTATATCATGGGAGATCCCGGACATTTCATGGGCTCTACACAGATTGAGGTTCCGGAGAAATACTTCACCATTAAGTAAGACGTTTTATAATACTAAATTTGGACAACAGTGGGGGGAGTTCACTCTCCTCCTGCTGTTTTTAAGTGGGGCATAACGATGATAAATGACAACACTCCCTTGTTGGAGATGCGGAATATCAAAAAGGATTTCTTTGGGAACCAGGTCCTTACGGATATAAACTTCACACTGAAAGCCGGTGAGGTACTGGGTCTTGTAGGCGAAAACGGAGCTGGCAAGAGTACGCTGATGAAGCTCCTTTTCGGCATGGATGTAATCAGGGAAACCGGCGGATACGGCGGAGACGTCCTGATTAACGGTGAGAAAGTCAATTTCTCCACACCGTTTGATGCGCTGAATGCGGGAATTGGCATGGTTCACCAGGAATTTTCCTTAATCCCGGGTTTTACAGCCACGGAAAATATCCTGTTAAACCGTGAACCGATGAAGAAGAATATAATTTCAGAAGTTTTTGGAGATAGATTAAATACCCTGGACTATAAGGAAATGGCTGAACGTTCTTCTCAGGCCATTGATAAAATGGGCGTAAAGATTGATGCGGATATGGTCATCAGTGATATGCCGGTAGGGCATAAGCAGTTTACTGAGATTGCCCGTGAGCTCAGCAAGGAACAGCTGAAACTGCTGATTCTTGATGAACCCACGGCCGTATTGACTGAGAAAGAGGCAGAAGCCCTGTTAGATTCAATCCGCGGCATGTCCGCCAAAGGCATTGCCGTGATTTTCATCACCCATCGTCTGCATGAGATACTGACCGTATGCGATACGGTTGTAATCATGCGTGACGGTTATGTTGTTAAGGATGTGCCATCGAAAGAAACGGATGTGGCGGACATTACCAAGTGGATGGTGGGCAGGAACATCCAGTCCACTGCCAGGGCCGACATCAGGATTAATCCCGATGCCAGGACCATCATGTCCATCCGCAATCTTTGGGTTGACATGCCCGGTGAGACCGTGCGCAACGTCAATCTGGATATTAAGGAAGGTGAGATCCTTGGAATCGGCGGGCTGGCCGGACAGGGTAAGCTGGGCATTCCAAACGGAGTCATGGGACTCTATGAAGCAGGCGGTTCTGTGGAATTTGATGGACATGACATTCCACTTAACAACCCGAGGAAATGCCTGGATTCATCCCTTGCCTTTGTTTCCGAGGACAGAAGGGACGTGGGACTGCTGCTGGACGAAACACTTGAGTGGAACATTGCGTTTTCCGCTATGCAGATCCAGGACAAATTCCTTAAGAACTATCTGGGCGGCCTGATTAAATGGAGGGACGAGAAAGCTATCCATGAGGTCACCCAGAAGTATATTGACGAACTTATGATTAAATGTACCAGTTCCCTGCAGAAGGCCAAGGAACTTTCCGGCGGAAACCAGCAGAAGGTGTGCCTGGCCAAGGCATTTGCCCTTGAACCTAAATTCCTGTTTGTATCCGAGCCCACCAGAGGTATTGATGTGGGCGCGAAATCACTGGTTCTGGACGCCCTGAAGAAATTCAACAAAGAACACGGTGTCACGGTGGTCATGATTTCATCCGAACTTGAAGAACTGCGGACAACCTGTGACCGCATTGCAATTGTTTCGGGTGGTAAGATTGCTGGAATCCTGCCGGCGACCGAATCCTCAGAAGAATTCGGCCTGCTCATGGTCAGCCAGGTTAAATAAGGGGGAGACAGCATGGGAAAAAATGAAAATACGACAGCAACTCTTGGCTACAAGGCAAAAATCAAGGAATTTGTGAATGACTTTGGTCTGCCAAGATTAATCATCGCCGGGTTCCTTCTGGCGCTCTTTATTCTGGCACCCCTTGTGGGGGCAGACCTTCCTACCCAGATAACCAACACGATTAACCGTTTCAGCTGGAACGCGGTATTGGTGCTGGCCATGGTGCCCATGGTACATTCAGGGTGCGGCCTTAACTTTGGTCTTCCTTTGGGTATCATATCCGGCCTTCTGGGAGCCACCATGTCCATACAGTTCGGTTTTAGCGGACCAATGAGCTTTGTCATGGCTATTTTGATTGCAACGCCCTTTGCCCTGGTGTTTGGCGGCGGTTATGGCTGGCTGTTAAACAAGATTAAAGGCGGGGAAATGATGATTGCCACATATGTGGGCTTTTCATCCGTTTCTTTTATGTGTATGATGTGGCTTTTACTGCCCTACAGCAGTCCGACCATGGTTTGGGGACTGTCAGGAAAAGGTCTTCGTACCACCATCTCACTGGAGGGCTTTTATGACAAGGTCCTGGCTAATTTCCTCCAGATCCACATTGGACAATTCTCCATACCTGTGGGCAGCCTCCTGTTCTTTGCAGTACTTGCGTTCCTGATGTGGGCATTTCTCCACACAAAGACCGGTACGGCCATGACGGCAGTGGGCTCAAACCCGAACTTTGCAAGGGCATCCGGCATTAACATTGACAAGATGAGAATGCTCTCAGTCATTATGTCCACCTGGCTTGCCGCGGTTGGCATCCTGATGTATGAGCAGGGCTTTGGATTCATCCAGCTCTATATGGCGCCGTTTTATATGGCGCTGCCTGCGGTGTCTGCCATCCTCATTGGCGGCGCTTCAGTTAACAAGGCGTCCATTACCAACGTCATTATTGGTACCTTCCTGTTCCAGGGTATTGTGACCATGACCCCAACGGTAATGAATTCCATGATTCATATGGATATGAGTGAGGTAATCCGTATCGTTGTATCTAACGGTATGATTCTTTACGCTTTAACCAGAAAGACGGAGGGATCTAAATGAGCACAAAACAGAAAAAAAACGGCAGCAACCGAATCGTCGAACTAGCCAGGAATAACTCTGTGCCGCTGATGTTTATCCTTATCTGCGCCGTCTGCATTCCGGTATCCGGCTTTTCTCCGGGATACCTGCTTAATGAAATCATGACCAGGCTTGGAAGGAACGCCTTCCTGATCCTCAGCCTTCTGATTCCCATCATGGCTGGTATGGGCCTGAACTTTGGCATGACGCTGGGGGCCATGGCTGGTCAGATTGGCCTGATTTTTGCCGCCGACTGGCAGATATGGGGGATTCCCGGTATTATCCTTGCAATGATCATATCGATTCCCATATCCATCCTGCTGGGTATCTTTTGCGGTAAAATGCTTAACAGGGCAAAAGGCAGGGAGATGATTACCAGTTATATCATCAGCTTTTTCATGAATGGTTTATACCAGCTGGTGGTCCTGTATATGATGGGTTCCATTATCCCAATCATGCATTCATCCATCAAACTGCCCAGGGGATATGGCGTCCGTAACACGGTCAGCCTTCTGCATATGAGACAGTATCTTGATAACCTGCTGGCAATCCGCATTGGCGGCGTTAAGATTCCGGTGCTGACCCTGATTGTCATCGGTCTTTTATGCCTGTTCATCATATGGTTCAGAAAGACAAAGCTTGGACAGGACATGCGTGCCGTGGGTCAGGACATGGACGTGGCAGGAGACGCCGGCATCAAGGTGGAGCGGACCAGGATTATTGCCATTGTGATGTCCACGGTTTTTGCCGGCCTTGGCATGGTCATCTATCTGCAGAACATGGGGAATATTTCAACCTACAGTTCCCATACCCAGATAGGTATGTTCTGTATTGCAGCGCTGCTTGTGGGCGGGGCATCCGTGGATAGGGCATCGATTGGCAACGTATTCCTTGGCGTCATCCTGTTCCATCTGATGTTTATCGTTGCGCCGTCAGCCGGTGCTAAGATTACGGGCGATTCCATGATAGGTGAATATTTCCGTGTGTTCATCTCTTATGGTGTCATAACGCTGGCTCTTATTATGTATGAAGCAAAGAAACGCAGGGCAAAGGGCAAGGCTGGTCAGATGCTTCAGCTTGCACAGGATGAGGAGGCGGAGAATTGAAAAAGAAACGTACCATTCTATTCAGGGTGGGAGCGGTCCTACTCCTACTCATTATTGCTGGATTCATGATGCTCATTGGCCGCGGCCATACGGTATATATTGATAATAAGTCCTTTGATTATAACGGCCAGACCTACACCACACCTTATAAGGTTGTGGTATTCGTGGATGGTGAACAGGTGGCAAAACTCCGCGACAAGGAGAGGGGCATGGCAACCTGTATTGGGCAGAAGTTCAATATGACGCTTGAAATCACCCAGGAAAAGGGCGGGACAGAAGAAACCGTCAATGTGACCCTGAATCTGCCATACCATATGGATGGCATTGCAGTCAACCTTCCTGCATATCTGGCAGGGCTTCCGGAGGAGGCATATCTTTCCGAGTTCCAGATTGCTGAGGAAGTGCCTGAAGAGTCAAGTGAGGAAGCTCCTGTAGATGGCGCCATAGATGAGTTCAATATGGGAGACATTTAAATCCGGTACAATTAATTTCATGATGCAGCCATGGATAAGACATGGCTGCATTTTTATAGTATGACGGAATTGCAGGGTTAAAAAGCTGAATCTGTCTGTGTATGCAGGCATGGACGATATGTGAATCGCGTATGGAATGTCTATATGCTATCATGTGATATTCTTATTAAAAATGCCAGAGTCCTGATGCCGGTTATGGAGGTTTGTGGCAGCGCATTGTATCATGCTGTCAGATTTCGAGATTGAGATTGAGAGAAGCCGCAGCATCCAGGCAGTTCATTGCTCCTTCAGCAATTGGGGTAAGGGCGTGCCTCAGACACCAAGGCTGCTCTCAGCCAGAATACCTGTAGCGTTTGGCTCCGATGGAGCGGGACACGGAGGACTTGATTTATTCAGGGAATTGCGGGCTTTCCGCTGTGTCATGAATCTGGCTCACGGAATTGCTGCCGACAATCCGCAGATTATGCCGGCCGTTACCTTGTTAGCCATGGCGTCTGCAGGAGGGGCGGCAGCTCTTATGCAGGAGGATTTAGGAGTAATTGAAACTGATAAGCTGGCTGATTTAATTGCCGTCAATCTGGACCAGCCCCATCAATTGTCGTAGGTGTGTTCGTCAAGAATGGCCTGAAGGTAATCCAGGCTTTTTTCTTTTGTCAGAATTTCTTCTCCATCTACAATCCCATGATTCAGGTATTCATAGAACGCCTGAATTATGCTCCGCTCTCCAGTTTCAATTACATAATCCGAGGGAACCTTTCTGCGGGTATGTTCAAACATAAGGGAATCCTCATTGAATATATAAATGGCAAAATCGCCTCCAAAGCTTTCCAGTGTGGCTGTTTTTACCAAGTGAGTACTGAATTTATCATTGCCCCGTACATTCGTAATGTATCGTTCGATGAACTCATACCGCTTCTGTAAACTTAAAGGTTCCATATAATCTTCCAAAGGTGTATAGAATAAGCCTGTTTCCATGAAGTTCCTGAGTCCGGCCGATGTAAAGAAATCTTTTCTTCCCATAAAACGGGCGCTGGAATGGAGCTTTCTTTTGTGATGTGTATACTGTTGATGGTATTGGATTATATCCTGGGCTTCCTTTGTGGTTCCCCGGCGGGTCTCATAATAATCTTCCGGGATGCCCAAGCTGACAGAGGGATGGCGCTTAAAAATATATTCGCTTACAGATTCCGTGGAAAGCCGGTCTATGAACCAATTGCTTCCGGAATTGCTTTGGGTTTTATGCACAAGAGGCGTAGTGTGTTCTTTAATTTGATTAAAGCAACACTGATACTGAGCGGCCATCTCTTTATCTGTATAGACAATACAACTGTCATAATCAAAGGACATAACACAGACACACCAGTCCGTGATAAAGATATTTGGGTAGATTTCCATGGCCCGTTCATCTACAGCGGCCTGGTTATTGTAATAATAGTATGCCAGATAGCGGCTGTCCGTATAGTAAGTGCATGTATACAGGAACGGCAGTATGGAACTGAACATCCTGAGGTTATAGGCGCCTATGCTATCCTTGGTCTTGCTTTGGAACCGCAGGATATGTTCAATCTGAATCTGGGATATACAGACCTTATTTTGCAGAAGTGCAAACAGGTCATTGGTGACAATGCTTCGGTCAGGCTGCAGGCTCATCAGAATTTCTGTTGTGTCTGCATCATAGATAATATCCCTTAGCACAGAAAACACATTATCCGTATCGGAAAAACACAGGATTCCATATTTCTTTAAATCATATTCAGGACTGTATTTCTGAAAGGAAGCTGTTGCGTTTTTGACTGCTTTTTCTAAGCTGTGGCTGGAGCAACGGTACAGTTTTTGAATGATTTCGCGGACAATACTGCGGTTTTCGCATACAGAGTCACCTAATTGCGTCAACTCATAGGCTGACCGCAATTCCTTATATTCATATGGCGTCAGAAATAATTCCTTGCTCACTGCATCTACAAAAGAAAAAGTAGGAAAGCTCTGGTCATTCAGATAACGGTAGAGAAGAGCCCGCTCCATCTTCAGAGCCTTTGCCACATCGCTTTTATCCACAGATTTAGCTGAGAAGATTTCTTTTAGCTTGTTTGAAAATTTACTCATAAATGTACTAAGTCCTTTCGTTGGCACAGTATGAATCCGTATCTTTGTGGGGAAATTATATCATTGAATGGTAAGAAAATCAATCATTACCATATATTTTATAATAGATGTTCAAAATATAATATAAAATAAATTATAAAAAATATTATAAAATTATTGACATGAATAAGATAATTGAGTACAATATGATAAAAGGTACAATAGATACCTATTAATTTTAGGGAAATTATACAAAAGGAGGTATATGACAATGAGGGGAAGTAAAATTAAGAAAAAAATGAGGCAAGGTGAGTTAGTGATGCAGGCAATGATACGCCTTCCGGATCCTTCGATTGCAGAAGTGATTGCTATGAGCGGTGTGGATTTTATTACAATTGATGGTGAACATTTTTCATTTGACGATGAGACCATTGTTAATATCATCAGGGCAGCTAATGTACATGGCGTTGAGTGCATGCTCAGGGTGGCTGGGCTGGACACTGCGTACATTGCGAAGGCTATGGATTTTGGTTTAAGCGGTATTCTTGTGCCCCATGTGGATACATGGGAGGAGGCGAAGAAGGTTGTAGATGCGGTTAAGTTCGGACCAGTTGGAACCAGGGGGTTCTGTCCCATTTCCAGGGCCAGTCAGTTTGGCATGACAACGGAGGCACAAGAATTTGCAGAGTTTTCCAACCAGAATTCTATTGTTGCTATTATGATTGAATCTAAAAAAGGAGTGGAGAATCTGGATGAAATTCTGACGATTCCCGAGATTGACGCTGTTTCAATCGGACCTTCTGATATATCTAATTCTTATGGACTTCCTGGTCAGGTGAATCACCCGGTTGTAAGGGCGGCCGTGAGGGAGGCTGAGAGCAAAGTACTGGCTTCCGGGAAGTCTCTGTGTGCATTGGCTTATACAAAAGAGGCGGCAAAAGAGGCGGTTGAGCGTGGCATACGGCAGCTTCATCTGGGATCTGATTTACAGATGCTTACAAAATCGTTTAAAGAACTGGTATCTGAGGTGAAGGCGATTCAATCAATAGGAGTATGAGGAGGATATCTATGAGACGAATATTCAGCATTACATTATCAGTCATATTAGCAGCTTCATTTTTAAATGCATGTTCGCCCAAGACAGCAGTGAATGGCAGTAAGAAAGATGAATACCCAACAAAACCGGTTCAGATGCTGATACCGACAAAGCCGGGCGGCGATGTAGATATGAATGCAAGGCTACTTTCAAAGCATATGGACAAGTATTTTGGGCAGACATTGGTCCCTACCAATGTGGATGGGGGTAACGGAGGGATTGCCATGCAGCAGGTGGCAGAAGGAAAAGCAGATGGATATACATTTTTCTATAATAATTATGCTGTATTTACGGCATCTGTGGTGGAAAGTATATCCTACTCCTATCAGGATTTCCGGCCTGTGGCCATGACCAGCAAAACAGATGCCCAAATTATTGTTGTATCCAAAGATTCGCTGTATCAGACCACGGAAGCGTTGGTGAAGGCGCTGCAGGAAAAACCTGGCACTGTCCGTTTTGCAGCTACATATGGGGCCCCGTCCCAATTCCATGCAGTAGCCATAGAGAAGGCTGTGGGAGGGAAATTTAAAAAGATTGACGTGAGCTCCGGAGCAGATAAAATTGTCGCGCTGTTAAGCGGGGATATTGATGTTCTGTCTACCACTACCAGCCTCATGAATGACTATATCAGTAGCGGCCAGGTGACGGTACTTGGAAGCCTGTGCGGGGAACGTAGCCAGTTTGCTCCTGATATTCCCACGTTTAACGAACAGGGCATTGATTTAGGTGAGGGATTCGAGACAGGTTTTGTATTGTACGCCCACAAAGATACACCAGATGAGATTGTAGATAAGATGGCGGAAGCGGTTAAAAAGACAATGGAGGATCCAGCGGCATTGCAGGAATTTAAGAACTCTGCATTTGCTCCGGAGGTAATAACAGGTAAAGAACTGGAAGAAAAGCTTGAGGCAGTGAATCATTATTATTTCGGCATGCAGGAAGATATCAAACAGGATCAGTTTTAAAGGGGGTACAATATGGCTAAGTTTCAAAAGTACAGGAATATAATTGCTGCGGTAGCAATACTGCTGATATCAATCTTCATGTTTATACTTTCCTTTACTGTAAAGCGTGAGACTATGTCTACTATTGGCCCGGGATTCATGCCCAGACTGGTGTCCTGTGGGATGTTCCTGCTGGGGCTGATTCATTTAAATTTAGAGTGGAAGCAGATGAAAGAGGAGAGCAGGGAGGATGAGCAGCCGGTCCTGGAAGACAACGCAGTTAAAAGCTGGCCGGACAGGATTAGGGACTGCCTGGACTGGCTCAGTGCAGGGATTATTCTTATTTATGTACTGCTTGTGGGAACATTGGGTTTTATCCTTTCCTCCGCTATCTATATGTTTCTCCAGATGCTTTTATTAGCATCAGGAGAAAAGAAGAATTATATTAAAATAGGGCTGCTGTCGGTCATTGTCCCGGTATTGGTCTATGAACTGTTTACTAATTATTTTTATCTGATGCTTCCAGCGGGAATATTAGGCTGATGAGGAAGGAGATGTGAGCAAATGGCAGGTAACGTGTTTATCAATGGTATGGCGGCTGTCATGAATTTAGAATGTATGATGTATATTTTCGGCGGGACATTGCTGGGAATCATATTCGGAGCTACTCCGGGATTAAATACAGCCATGGCAATAGCGCTATGCCTTCCCATCACATACTCGCTGTCAGCAGTGAATGGAATTGCCATGATAATGGGATTGTTCATAGGCGGTGTGTCAGGAGGCCTCATCACAGCCATATTGATTAACATTCCGGGAACAGCCGCATCACTTGCAACCACGTTCGACGGTCATCCCATGGCCTTGAAAGGAGAGGCCGGAAAGGCTTTGGGAGTGGGAATCGTATTTTCTTTTATTGGCGGGGTCATCAGCATGATAGCGCTTATTACCGTATCGCCTCTATTGGCTAAATTTGCACTTAATTTTGGCTCTGTTGAATATTTCGCAATTGCGGTGTTTTCCTTGACCATGATGGCCACTTTATCAGGGGACTCTTTAGTAAAGGGGCTGATAAGCGGTTTAATGGGATGTATGATAGCAATGGTAGGCACAGCTCCCATTGATTATTCGCCCAGATTTACATTTGGTTTTCTGTCCATGGAAGCAGGGTTCAGTATGATTTCCGTGCTGACAGGCGCTTTCGCAGTATCGGAAGTAATGAAAAGTGCGAAGAACAAGATTCATTTGTCAGATTCGGATTTTTCAGAGTTTAAAATAAAAGGATTTGGTTTTTCCCTAAAAGAATTTTTCTCGCAGATTGGAAATGGAATACGCTCTGCCCTCATTGGAATCGGAATTGGCATTCTTCCCGGAGTGGGAGCGGGTACTGCCAATATC